>Ga0310696_10003659_pt1 | contig 19105 bp, 17 predicted proteins | sample AusTroGonzalo_MG_4_FD_203885 | JGI IMG/M metagenome (GOLD analysis project Ga0310696, IMG submission 203885) | Bovine rumen microbial communities from tropical cattle in Woodstock, Queensland, Australia - Gonzalo_02 (v2) (version 2) | ecosystem: Host-associated > Mammals > Digestive system >... | reverse complement strand
ACGATGAGGTAACGGCGGATATTATTGAGTTTCTTAAGTGAAATAACCTTGACGGTACAAAAAGCGCGGCGCCCTGAAGCAGGGGCGCCGCAGTTGGTTTTAAGGGCGTTTTGCCTTGGCGATAATAAGGCAAGCAAGATAGCCGGTCAATGCCGCGGCGCCTGAGACCGCCATGAAGATAATGAATGCCGAATCCCAGCCGAACGCGTCGGCGGCGGAACCGAGACCGTAGGAGCTTATCGTCGAGCCTGCGTAGCAGCAGCCGTTGAGGATGCCTGAGAGAAGACCCGCCTTGCCGGTGCCGCGAAAATCGAGCGGGATGATGGCTGTGATGCACGTGTTAATCGAGTGCGACATGAACGCGATGATGCCGAGAAGTATTGCCGACGTGACGAACGAAAAGCCGATGAAGAGCTTCAGAACAGCCGCAAGGCCGAGCGTTATTGTGAAGAAAACTGCCGTGAGCAGGGTAATGTTTTTGATCAGTTTGTTTGCAAGCACCGTGAAGATTCCGCACGCGGCAGAGAAGAGCGGCAGGACGAGCGAAATCAGTATCGATACGCTGTCGCCAATGTCATAAATCTCCTTCAGCATGCCCGTGACCCACGTCTGGAGCCCGTCCTTTAGGAAGTTGCACACTATCGCAAAGAGTGCGAACACGGCAACGGTCATGAGCATAGTCTTTGTGAATTTTGCGTGTGATGAAAGGGGCTCATTGGCGGCTTCGGGTTTGATCACGGCGTCCGGAAGGGCGGTTTTGATGTCGCTGCACGTTTTGGTGTAAGTGAATGCCCAGATGAGACCCACAGAGAACATGACAACGGCCGCGAAAAGGAAGACCCCTTTAAAGAAGTTGAGACTTGAGAAGATGAAACTTGCAAAGTAGGTCACGAACGTGCCTGCGGCGGTGGTTGAACCGAGCACGATGAGCGATTTTTTGAGGTGCCTTTCGTCGAGGTTGTCGGCAAGGATGCTCACAATCGAGCTCCACAGCACAGACTGGAAAAGACCGTTCACGAGCCAGATGTACTTGAAAAACCTGAAGGGCACGCCCGAAAAAACCAATACGTTTGCAAGCGACGCGACCGTCAGCACGACCGGAAAGACGATCCGCTTGTTGTATTTTTTGCAGAGGATACCGTTTATGAACTGCCCGGCGCCGTACGCAAAGAAAAAGAAAGTTGTTACAAGACCCGCGTCCGCGTGCGACACGCCAAAGTGATTCATGACGTGCGTGATGTTCGAACTGTAGCTGTACCTGCCGAGGTACGAAAAAGTATAGACGACCCAGCACAGGAAAATCAACCTGTTCTGGGATTTTTCCGAAAGAACTGTTCTTTTTACCGGTTCGTCTTTAACGGATTCCGCCATGCCGCCTCCGTGGCCCGTAAAAGGCCAGCCTTCAATAAGTTTGACGTTTTTGCACGCGAATTTTACCGCCGCCGGGAGCGTCATGTCAAGGCTTAACGCCAAGGCGGCGCGCCGCAGGGGTTTGATGCCGCAGGTGCGGAAAAGCCGCCTGCCGCACCTGCGGCGCCTTGGCGGAAATCCTTAAAAACGTTAAATTGCTTGAAAGCTTGAGGTGTAAATAGTAAAATTCGGTCGTGTAATTCATAGCGAAAGGCATTGGCGTTGGTTACAGATAACTTTAATTTCGACGGCTCCTACGAGGAAGCCAGAAATATTTTCGGCAGGAACGATGAAAACGTTGCAATCATTGAAGACGCTTTTATGACCTCGGTGACGCTCGGTGACGGAGTGATTTCGGTCGAGGGTGAGAGCGCGGCAAACGTGGCGCACGCAATCAGCGTTCTTTCCGCTGTTTTTGACGCTTCAAAGTCCGGCGAGCACATAACGAGACAGCTTGTCGCTTATTATTGCGACATGGAGAGCCTCGGAAAGACTAGGACCGCGGGACAGATACTGACTGATGCGGTATGCCTTAACGCCAAGGGCGCCCCGATAAGACCCAAAACCGCGGGGCAGAAGGATTATGTCGACGCGATATCAAACAACACGGTGACGTTCGGAATCGGACCGGCAGGTACGGGAAAGACTTTCCTTGCCGTGTGCAAGGCCGTCGCCGAACTTAGGAAAAACCGCGTCTCAAGAATTGTACTTACAAGACCCGCAGTCGAGGCGGGTGAAAAACTCGGATTTCTTCCGGGCGATCTTCAGGACAAAGTCGACCCTTACCTGAGGCCGCTTTATGATTCCCTTTTTGAGATCATGGGAGCTGATTCTTTCCAGAAGAAGCTCGAAAAAGGCATCATAGAGATCGCGCCTCTTGCTTATATGAGGGGCCGTACTCTCGACAACGCTTTTATCATACTTGACGAGGCCCAGAACACCACCAAGGAGCAGCTCAAGATGTTTCTTACGCGCATCGGCAACGGCTCGATAGCTGTCGTCAACGGCGACGTCACGCAGATAGACCTCCCGAGGGACGTTCTTTCCGGCCTTAAAACGGCTCCGAAGATTCTCGAGGGCATCGACGGTATATCGTTTGTATATTTTACGGAGCGAGACGTTGTAAGGCACGAGCTTGTCAAGCAGATCATAAAAGCTTACGAAAAATACGAGAAGGGAATTACGAAAAATGATAGTTGAGTTTTTTTGCGCACCTTCGGTGAACAGAGCTTTTTCGGAGGAGACCGATGAAGAGTTGAATTCATTGGCGGCAGAGAAGGAGCTCCTTTCGGACGGCGAGGTTTCGGAATACCGCGGAATCATTGAAAAAGTTCTCACGACTGCGGAGGCGAGATTCCCCGACTTTGCGGCGGACACAGGGACGACCGTGAACGTTTACCTTGTCGATAACGAAATGATTCACGAGATGAACCTGTCGGAAAGAGGCGTTGACCGCCCGACGGACGTGCTCTCGTTCCCGTTCCTGACACTCAGGGAGGGCGACGGAAAGATTGACGAGTACGATCTGAATCCCGACAACGGCGCGATAATGCTTGGCGAGATCGTGGTATCGGTTGAAAAAATGAAGGAACAGGCCGCTGAATACGGTCACGGTGAGCCGCGCGAGCTTGCGTTCCTCTGCTGCCACGGATTCCTGCACCTTATGGGCTACGACCACGAGGAAAAGAAAGATGAGGAAAAGATGTTCCCGCTTACGGAGAGCATCCTCGAAGAAGCCGGCTTCGGCTTGTAATAATTATAGGAGGCGCTGCCTATAAACAGCGCCGGCGGCAGAAGAACGTGCTTGGCCTTTTTGCCGCATTAAGAAAGGAAGGAAATGATAGATTACCTGCTCAGTTGCCTCGAAAGAGTCGACAAAGAACACACTTACAAAAACATTTTCAGAATTCAATGCGCTCATGAAGACCGCCCCGCAGTCGAGTGGAAGCTCAAGGGCGAGATTAAAGAAATCACATACGCGCAGCAGGAAGCGGTAGTTTTGTACTGCGCAGACAGGCTCGGCGAGATACTTAAGGGCCGCGAAAAAGGCTTTGTATGTCTCAAACTCGCCAACTGCCCCGAGTGGTTCAGCATATACTGGGGAATCCTCGCCGCAGGATTCAAACCGTTCCTCATCGACGCAAGACACGACGCGGAACTCACCAAATATTTCATTGACCAGTCAAAAGCCGTCGCAATCATCGCAAACGACGGAAACACATACGAAGAGACGGTCACCGTCAATGCAAACGACGTGATAGCTCTCGACAAAAAAACAATACTCGAAGTTGCCGAAAAGGGCGAAACAGGCCCCGAAAAGCGCGAGGAGAGACTCGCACGCTACGACTGGGCCGACGAAGTGGTTCTCTGCACGTCAGGCACCACAAGCACCGCCAAGATGTTCCGCTACAACGGCGAGGCGATGTCACAGCAGATGCTCTCCGCAGATTGCATCATCAAAAAGAATGAGATCATCTGCGACGACAGTCAGAAAAAACTTCTCTGCTTCCTGCCTCTCAACCACATCTTCGGCTTCATGGCAAACTACATGTGGTACTCATTCTTCGGTTCCGCAATGGTAATGCCCGACAAGCTCGCTCCGTCAATCCTGCTCCAGACATGCAGAGACCACGGCGTGACCCACATCCTGGCGGTTCCGCTCCTTGCAAACAACATCGCCAAGGGCATCAAGCAGAAAGTCGAAAAATCATCTGCTTTCAAGCGCTTCATGTTCAAGGCAATGATGAGGATCAGCTACCGCGCGCAGCGCATCAGCACAAAATTCGGTATTGGCCTTGCAAAGAAGCTGTTCAAAAAATCGGTTCTGAAGAACCTTGCCGGCACGTCTGTCAGGTGCATCATCATCGGCGGCGGACACGTCCTTCCGGAGTCCATGAAGATCATGAACTGCATTGGCTATTACACGCTCTGCGGCTTCGGTATGACGGAGGTCGGAATCTCGTCGCTTGAGATGAGGGACAACATCAAATACAGGCTCATGGGCAACGTCGGAACGCCCCAGGATAAGATTGAGTACAGGATTCTTCCTCTTTCTGAGGACAACGCCAATGTCGGCGAGCTCATCTTAAGGGGCAAGTCCATCCACAGCGGTATGATCAAGAACGGCGAGCTCGTTCCCTCGGACGTTGACGGGGAGGGCTGGTTCAGAACCGGCGACATCGGAAGGCTCGACAGCTACGGCGCTCTCTTCATCGAGGGCAGGCTCAAAGAGGTCATCATCAACGAGTCGGGCGAAAACGTCTACCCCGACGAGGTCGAAAACGCATTCCTCTCGCTCGAAAAGGTTAAGTATTCCACCGTCCTCGGCGTCAAAAAAGAGAACAGCAACTACGAGGACATCGCGCTCGTCTGCCAGGTTGAGCCCGGCACAACTTCCGACGAAGAGGCTATGGAGAACCTCCGCAAAGCAATCGCCAAGCAGAACGGAACTCTCCCTGTCTACAAAAAACTCAGTTTTGCTCTCGTAACCGAGGAGGAACTTCCTCTCGCCAACGGCATCAAGATAAAGAGGCTCATCGTCAAGCGCCGCATCGAAAACGGCGAAGGAAACTTCGTGAAGTTTGACCGCCTCAGCAAATAACACATAATAAAACACAAGAAACGGGAGGGCGCCTGCATTGGGAAAGGCCGCAAACGTGGTACTGCGAATACTTGTCATAGTATCCTGTGTCGTTCATTTGATCGCAGGGCTCTACCTTTTTTGTGTCGAAAGCATCAATTCATACTACGCCCCCGCTGACGGAGATGTCTTCTACTCGTCAATGTCGATTAAAAACATCTTCCCGATGAACGACGGGCGTATTGTCGTTTGCGGCACTTTCCTCACGGGGGACAACGTTTACGGAAACCGCGGCGTCTTCTTCAAAGCTTACGACAAAAACGGCAGGGTCTCCGATATCACAAGCCTGACGCTTGACGAGAGCTACAGCTATTCAGACACGGTGAGCGACGGCGAGGTAATACTCCTTGTCTCGAAAAACGCGCGCGGCGACATTAAAACCTACGACATATCGTACGATTTTGACATTGTCTCTGTCGAAGAGGCAGGCTTTGAAACGACAGACGTCACAGGCGTCTTTGCAGGGCTCGTTTACTCGGACAGTTACGTTGCCGAGGTCAGGAACGGCTGCTCGGTAAAGATATCGAGCCGCGGAAAGACTGTCATTGACACGGAGTTTACCGAGGACGTGTTTATCGACAATATAAGCTTTGCCGGAAATACATTCTTCCTCACGGGATACGTGAGAGTCGGAACCGACAGATTTCCCTATATTTCGGGATTTTCGATAAATTCGGTCAAAAAGTTCGAGACAACGGTTTCGGAGCGCTTCAGGGATTTTACCATTGACGGGTTTGAATTTCTTGCAGACGGCAGGACGTACGTGACAGGGCGCCAGTTTAACGAGGATGCTTACGTGTCGCTGATGAACACCAAATATTCCGAAGAGTCTATGGCTTCCGTTCTTGAAACCGTCGGAAACAGGGCTGTCATCTCGGAGCGCGAATACGGCTCGGTTCTCATCGGCGGTCTTTCGTATGAGCAGGACCCCTGGTGCTCGAGGTTTATATGCCCGATCGATGCCGATTCGGGTGAGCTTGGCGATGTCGTAAAGCTGCTCAATGACGGTCCGGACCTCGGAATCACCGATATTTTCTACCACGACGCTTATAATCTTAAGACAAACGCAACGACCGACAACCCCTCCGGCAAGCCCGTTATCGCGACACTTGTCACCAAGAACGCAGAATCGACGCTTTCCGAAAACTATCTCGTGAACGTCTACCTTCTCTACGGCGACATGACCACCTCGAAATCCGCCAATATCACAGTCCCGTCCGACACGTACTACTATCCCGGCACGGCTCCCGACGGCAGCCTATTTGCCTACAGCGGAATGACCGGGAAGGGCGACGGGATTGTTTTCTCGATGAAAAATTACAGGGGCACAGCGGCGGCCGCCGAGGAACAGCGCAGGCTTCCCGCCTACAAACAGATCACATCTTATGTGACGTCGAAGATAACGCCAAGGGCAGTCATGTATATCTGCATATTCCTGCTCCTCTACGTCACGGCAAGGTTCCGCGGAACTTCCGATGCCGCCAAGGTAAAAGAGTCGGAAAAAATCATACTTTGAATCCGCGTTCCGTGCAGCGCGGATTTTTCTTTTTCCGGCGTTTTGCATTGGCGTGTTCATTTAAAATAATAAATCATCCGAAGTGTTGAAAAATGTATAAAAAACGCTATTGATATTTTTTTTTAACTCTTGTATAATGCAGTGAGAATGATGCAGGACAATTTCTCTTCGGAGAGTGTATATGCGTTTTCGAACGGAATTTTTACATTTGGAGGAACTGATTGTGAAACCAACTAAAATCTTGAAGATCGCCATAGCTTCTCTTCTGATCATTGCATGCGCTCTGAGCATGTTCGGATGCAAAGGAAAAGGATCCGAGCATGACCCCAAAACCGGCAAACTTCCGAATCAGTATGAGAACCTGAGATACTACTTCCAGCAGGGATACAGAACCGACTGGTGCATTAAAGAAGTTGACTCTGACAAGCGTATGCTCGACAGAGAAACAGGTCTTGTAATGGTGCTCACTCCGGCTACAGCTGAAGAGAAAACCGACGAGAACGGAAAAGCCGTGACCGCTTATAAACCTATTGACGGCGTTGAGTATTGCATTTACTACTACAAAGGCGAAGGCATAATGATGACTACATCCAGAAGCGACATCGTCAACTGGCTGCAGGATGCGGATTCCAAGTTCTTCTTCAACAACAAGCACTACAGAACCAGCCCCCGCGACACATTCTTCCAGGTAGGCGAAGCTGTTACAACAACAGCTGAGTTCAGTAAGCTCCAGTTCTCGACGATCTCCTACACGTTCACCAAAGACGGTGAAGATTACGTCGGTGTTTACAACCTCGTTATGGCAGGCATTGAGTACTTCGTAGTCACTTTCGAAGCTAAGGAAGATCTCTACGCTCAGTACAAGGATCAGTACCTTGAGACCATCGGCGACTTCAGAAGAAAAGGCTGGGAAACTTCTGACGTTGGTTGATTACAGCTAATACATTACTTAGAGATTCCACCGCCTGAAATATGACGGTGGAATTTTTTTGCCGGACGGCGGATGCATGCCTTCCTAAAAGCGGCTCTATGAACTGTAAGATTCTTTTCAGAAACGAATATATTATTGCCGCAGAGAAGCCGCAGGGTTTTGCGTGCGAGCCTATGGAGAAGGATCCCGACTGTCTCATTGACGAGATCAGGAGGGAACTTGAGCCGGAAGCCGCGCTCTGCCACAGACTCGACAGAAACACGGGCGGTATAGTGCTTGTGGGGAAGGACAGCAGCGTTGCAGAGCTCATCGAGCAGGCTCAGAAGGACAACAGGATAAGGAAGACGTATGCGGCTGTCCTTGTCGGCAATGCTTTCCTGCGGTTCGGAGACGGTACAAAGTTTGTGTCCCTTAAGGCGTACCACTTTAAGGATTCTAAGCTCGGTATGGTTTACATTTACGATCAGCCGAGGAAACTCGCAAGGCAGATTGAGACGAAGGTGAGGCCTGTTTACTACGATCAGGAGGCCGGAACGACGCTTTGCGAGGTTGAACTTGTGACTGGGAGGACGCATCAGATAAGGGCGCACCTTGCCCATCTCGGGTATCCTGTCGCGGGTGACGGAAAGTACGGAAGAAATGCCGCCAATAAAAAACTCGGCTACAGGTACCAGGCCCTCTGGGCAAAGCGGATTGAGTTTGAAAAAAAGCTTGCCGGTAAGCTCGGCGTGCCTTCGGTGATAGAATCCGAGCCTGACTTTATCAAAAGTCAGATTAAGAAGAACTGAAAAAGATCGGCGGCAGGTTTTTTGAAAAATAGGTCTTTTCCCGAATATTTAGCAATTATTCTGGATTGAAGACAGCTTAAAACATTGGCGTGTTTTTTAAAAAAAGCTGTTGACTTTTAATTTATAACAGGTTATAATCGCATCTGTCTGTTTTGAAGTCAGCGTTTTGCGCGCTGTTTGAGGCAGCCGCGAAACAATTAATACCAGCTCTTAAGCAGGAGGTGTGGAAAAATGATTTGCCCGAAGAGAAGATGGTCCAAGGCGAGAAGTCGTTCTAGAAGAGCTAACTGGAAGCTTGAGGCACCTGCCCTCGTGAAGTGCCCGCAGTGTCATAACTTTAAACTCGCTCACGCTGTGTGCGGTTCCTGCGGTTACTACAAAGGCCGCGAGGTTATAAAGATGGACGAAGAATGATTATCTCTTAAACAGCTGTTGATTCGTTTGACAGCTGTTTTGGATTTTCGCCGTCGTGCTTTTTCAATTTCAGCGTATACTGCCTTTGACCGGATGGTACTGAAGTCCGCGAAATGACAGTATTTTTTTTAAGGTGAGTTAACCTGTCGGCAGGTTTGGGCGGAGGTTTTCGGATGGACCGTAATCTTAAAAACAAGATAATCTGCGCCGTAAAGAAGAACGGGCCTGCCGGTCGCGCCGGAATCAGGAAGGGCGACATACTTGTTGCCGTCAACGGAAAACCCGTAACGGACGTTTTCGACTACAGGTATTTCATTGCCGATGCAGATCCTATTGTCACTGTAAGACGCGGCGACGGGGAACTTGCGTTTGTGATCGAAAAGGAAGAGTACGAAGATCCGGAGATTGATTTTGAGAATCCGCTGCTTGCGGAGGAACTTTCGTGCGCCAATAAGTGCGTGTTTTGCTTCATCGACCAGATGCCGAAGGGCATGAGGGAGACGCTTTATTTCAAGGATGACGACCTCAGGCTCTCGTTTCTTACCGGAAACTACGTGACGCTGACGAACTGCTCGATAGCGGAGCTGAAAAGGCTTGCCGGATACCACATTTCGCCCGTCAACGTTTCGATTCACACGATGAATCCCGAACTCAGGGTGAAGATGCTGGGGCACAAAGGCGCCGGCAATATAGCGGAGAAGCTTAAGATACTCCTTGACGCCGGCATAACGGTAAACGGGCAGATAGTGCTCGTGCCTGGCTGGAATGACGGAGACGAGCTCCGGTACACGCTTGACAGGCTGCTTGAACTTCCGGAAAACTTTGAATCGGTATCGGTTGTGCCCCTCGGACTCACAAAATTCAGGGAAGGGCTCACTGAGCTTCAGCCGTTTACAAAGGAAACTGCCGGAAAGGCCCTTGACCTCATTGAGGACTACAGAACCATGGCAAAAATCACCAGAGGCAACAGTTTTGTATACGCCTCCGACGAGTTTTACATCAAATCGGAAAGACCGCTCCCTACAGAGGAAGGTTATGACGGATTCCCCGCGCTTGAGGACGGTGTCGGAATGCTTACGCTCCTTGAAAAGGAAGTCAAAGAATTTATCAGAAACGGGTATCACTCGAAAGCGCTTGAGAGGAAGCTCCGGTTCAGAAGGATGCGCATCAAGGGCACCGTTGCGACCGGCGAGATAGCTTATGAGAAGCTGAGTAAGATTGTCTTTGATATCGGATGGTTCTCGGAGGAGTTCGGAAAGATATTCGAGGTCAACGTCGTTCCGATTAAAAATGAATTTTTCGGGCCGGACGTAACCGTTTCGGGCCTTATAACCGGTCAGGACCTTGTGAAGCAGCTTAAGGCTGCGGGAAACCTTGGCGGCAGGGTGTTCATAACGTGCAACATGCTTCGCTCGGGTGAGAAGGTTTTTCTTGACGATATGACGGTCAGGGAGGCTGAGAAGCAGCTCCACGCAAGGATTGTTGTTGTCGGCAAGACCGGAGAAGATCTCTGCAACGCGCTGCTGTTCGGTTAAAGGCGCACGGTAACAGATATTTGAGAAAAAACGGAGGTATTTATGGGAAAATCCGTTGTGGCGATAGTCGGCAGACCGAACGTCGGCAAGTCGTCGCTCTTCAATTACATAATAGGGCGAAGAGTTTCCATCGTTGAGGACACGCCGGGCGTTACGAGGGACCGTATTTACGCGGACGCCGAGTGGCTCGGGCGGAAGTTTACCCTTGTCGACACGGGCGGTATCGAACCTGCCTCCGACGAGATCATTCCTGCGCAGATGAGAAGACAGGCGGAGCTTGCCGTCGAACTCGCCAATGTGATCGTCTTTATGGTCGACGCAAAGGAGGGAATGACCGCCGCGGACTCCGAAATCGCCTCAATGCTCATGAAATCGGGAAAGCCTCTTGTGCTTTGCGTGAATAAGGTTGATAATATAGGCGAGCCTCCCGCGGAGGTTTACGAGTTCTACTCGCTCGGCATAGGCGACCCGGTTACGGTATCTGCGACGCACGGTCTCGGAATAGGCGATCTTCTTGACGCGGTGTTTGAAAACCTTCCCGATGAGAAGGAAGAGGACGATGACGACGAGGTCTTAAAGGTGGCTATAGTCGGAAAGCCGAACGCCGGAAAGTCGTCGCTTGTAAACAAGATCCTCGGTGAGGACAGAGTGATAGTGAGCGACATTGCCGGCACAACGAGGGACGCGGTTGACACGTATGCTGACATTGGCGGCAGGCGCTTCTGCTTCGTCGACACGGCGGGCATGAGGAAACGCGGCAAGGTCACCGAAAACATTGAACGCTACAGCATTATAAGGGCGCTCGATGCGGTTGACAGGTCAAACGTCTGCGTCATAGTTGTGGACGCGGTCGACGGCGTGACAGAGCAGGACACCAAAATCGCGGGATACGCCAATGAAAAGGGCAAGGGCATCATCATTGCCGTCAACAAGTGGGACCTCATCGAAAAGGATACAGGAACGCTTGAGGCTTACAGGGAAAAGGTGCTGAACAGCTTTAACTTCATCATGTTTGCCCCCGTGCTCTTCATCTCGGCTCTCACAGGCCAGCGAGTCAAGAACCTTTTTGACACTATCGCTGCCGTCAACGCCGAAAACCGCAAGCGCATATCAACGGGCATGCTCAACGACGTGCTCAACGAGGCGGTTGCAATCGTCCAGCCTCCGTCCGACAAGGGCAAGAGACTGAAAATCTACTATATGACGCAGGTTGCCGTCGCACCGCCGACGTTCTGCGTTTTCTGCAACAGCGAAAAACTGTTCCATTTCTCGTACCTGAGGTACATCGAGAACAGACTTCGTAAAAATTTTGGATTTGTCGGCACACCGCTTGTTTTCAAGATCCGTGAGAAATCGGAAAAACAGGCCGCCGAAGAAAATGTGAGGTAATTTATGCCCCAGCAGGTGTTTGATATTCTGATAATCTCAGGCTTTGCGCTCGTCGGGTACCTTCTCGGCAGCATCAACGCCGGAGTGCTTGTCTCAAAGGTTTTGTTTCACGATGACGTGAGGAATCACGGCTCCGGCAACGCAGGTACCACCAATATGCTCCGCACGTTCGGAAAAAAAGCCGCCGCGATAACTCTCATAATTGACTTTATGAAGGGTATCGTCGCGTGCCTCATCCCGTGCCTCATCATGTACGTGGCGCTTTCGAACCGGTCTCTTGGCCTCAACTCGATGATGGCTGCGGCGTGCGGCTGCGTCTGCGGGCACAACTGGCCGTGCTACTTCGGCTTCAAAGGCGGCAAGGGCGTTCTGGTTACTTTCTCGGTAATGCTCTTCCTCGCACCCATCCCGGCTCTTCTTGCGCTTCTGACGTTCATAATCGTCGTCTCGATAACAAGATTCGTCTCGCTGGGCTCGGTCCTTGCGGCTGCGGTATACCCCGTGCTCGTGTTTTTCATTGGCGGCTGGCCGGAGAACACAAAAGGCCTCAACACATTCCTTTTCATCTCGATAATCCTCGCGGCGCTTCTCATCATCAGGCACCACACCAACATCGGAAGGCTGATCAAGGGCAAGGAATCTAAGCTTAGCTTCAAATCGAAGCCCAAAACGGATGATACCGCCAATGCACCGGCCCAAGAAACCAAATAAGGCCTCGCTATAACCAAAAAACATCTGCCCCGGCGCGCCGGAGCTATCATAAGACAGAAACAATTCAGCATAAAAAGGAGTGATTTAAATGGCTGAAATCAATTTAGACTGGCCGAATATAGGCTTTGCCTACAGAGAGACACCCGTGAGGTTTGTCTCCGACTTCATTGACGGTAAGTGGGACGAGGGAAGATTCTCGACAGACTCCACCGTTACTATTAATGAGTCCGCAGGCGTCCTTCAGTACGCTCAGACATGTTTTGAGGGCCTCAAAGCTTACAGAACAGAGAAGGGCGACATCGTATGCTTCCGCCCCGACCTCAACGCCGCAAGAATGGCTGAGAGCTGCAAGAGACTGTGCATGCCTGTTTTCCCCGTTGAAAAGTTCGTTGAAGCTGTTGTTGAAACAGTTAAGAGAAATGCTGACTACGTTCCTCCTTACGGCTCCGGAGCAACTCTCTACGTACGTCCGGTAATGTTTGCGACAAGCCCTGTCCTTGGCGTCAAACCGGCAATCAACTACCAGTTCAGAATTTTCGTATCACCTGTCGGACCTTACTTCAAGGGCGGCGCAAAGCCCGTGTCCATCATGGTAAGCGATTTTGACAGAGCCGCACCTCACGGTACAGGCCACGTCAAGGCTGGTCTCAACTACGCGATGAGCCTTTTCGCGATCGAGCACGCACATGAGCTCGGATTCAACGAGAACATGTACCTCGACGCCGCTACAAGAACTTACGTCGAAGAGACGGGCGGCGCAAACTTCCTGTTCGTAACCAAAGAGGGCGGTATCGTGACACCTAAGTCGCCAACGATCCTTCCTTCAATCACAAGAAGATCGCTCGTTTACGTTGCACAGAACATTCTCGGCATGAAGGCTGAGGAGAGACCGATCCCGTTTGAAGAGGTCAAGACGTTTGCAGAGGCCGGTCTTTGCGGCACCGCTGCAGTTATCTCCCCTGTCGGAAGAGTTACTTACGACGGCGGCGTCATCAACTTCCCGAGCGGAATGGAGAAGATGGGCCCCGTGCTCCAGAAGCTCTACGACACCCTCACCGGAATCCAGATGGGCAGACTCGAAGGACCCGAGGGCTGGGTTGTCAAGATTAAATAATTCGTTTAACTTTAAGGTGCGGTTCTTCCGCACCTGTTTTTAATCGGAAAAATGGCTGACAGCAAGTATATTTTCAAAACCAGTCTCATAGACTGTCATGTTCACTCAAAGAGCTCCCACGACTCGTGGGCTGAGCCTTCCGACATCGTGCGTGAGACGCTTAAGAACGGTTTCCTGGGCGCAATCATCACGGACCACGTTGATATCGCTGACGAGGGCACGGACTGCCTGTTTCCCGCCTACGACTCTTACAGGAACTACTGCAGCGACGTAAAGAAGGCAATCGAGGCGGAGGGCGCCTACGACGGCTTTATCCTCAACATCGGAGCCGAGATCGGCGAGTCGATAAGAAATCAGAAGGCGTGCGAAAAACTCATCAAAGAGCTTCCGCTTGACTCCGTGATGGGGTCTGTCCATAAGATTTACATTGACGGCAGAGACTTTGTGTTCTCCGACTACAGGTTCCCGGAGCTCCCCGAGGACTTCGTGAGAAGAGTCGTTGTTCAGTATTACAAGGACGTTCTCGAAACCGCCAAGACCTCAGACATCGACATCCTCTGCCACCTGAATCTCATCAACAGGTACGAGCTTAAGTTCTTCAAACAGGACATATTTGACGATGAGCTCGGAGAAATCATAAGGGAGATATTGGCGGTAATCATCAGGCGAAACATCGCTCTTGAGATTAACGGTTCGCGCTACAGTTACGGCGCATACATGCCGGGGCCTGAGCTCCTGAAAATCTACAAGTCGATGGGCGGAAAGCTTATCACCTACGGCTCGGACGCGCACACCGCGGAAACAGTCGGGCAGGGCTTTGACGGGGCAAGGAAAATGCTTCTTGAGCTCGGCTTTGACAAGCTCTACTACTACAGCGGGCGAAAGCCTGTTGCGTACGATATCTGACGTGAAAGAGGGCGGCCGCACGGCCGCCTTTAACTTATATTTGCGCGCGTTTAAAGAAAAGCGTTTTTTGCATTGGCGGTTTCGTTTTTGTGATTAACCGGATTTTTATGCAATTAGGGCACAATATATTGTTGTTTTCGGCGTCTTGGGGCGCTTGTTTCAATTGTTTTTTCAAGCTGGGTGTGGTATACTAATAGGGAATGTGACGTGAAGGCAAATGCCTTATTTCACAATGCTCATCAGATTCAGGTATCGGGGGTATTATGATGGATACAAATGATAACGAAAACAAGTCAAAAAACAGTAAGTTCAAGCGTAATTATAAGCCTATTCTTTACATTGTAGGTATTGTCGTGCTCATCTCGCTCATTGCCATTGAGGTAGTCGCTATCGCAAGGTATACGAGCGGTTCGGGCTCTTCGGGATGCAGCGGAAAGAAGCCTTCTTCAAGCCCTGCGGACGTCACACCGGCGCCGAACACGCAGGAACCCGGAAATACCGAAGTGCCTCAGAACACAGAGCAGCCGACGGGCGAGAATCCGACCGAGAGTGCCGGAAATCCCACGCCTACGCCTACCCAGCCTCAGGGCTCAACTCCTACGCCCACGCAGGGAAGCACACCCACAGCTACACCCACACCCACTCCGAAGCAGACGCCTTCGGGCCCCACACCGAGCTCCGGAATTGACGAGGTGGCAGCGAGAATCATCGATCCCAAGGATATCGATTTCTCGTTCCTTGACGGTGTCTCAAAAGAAAAATTCGACGACTGCAAAGACAACTACGACTGGTACTTTGCACCTGTAAATAAAGACGAAAACGGCAATGTCACCCATCCGTGGGACAGATATGCGAGCACGCTCTACCTTCTCCAGAAGTACGGCGGAATCTACCGAAAGAATACCAATCAGAAGGTCTGCTACCTCACGTTTGACTGCGGATACGAGAACGGTAACACATCGAGGATACTTGACGTTCTGAAGGAAAAGAATGTTCAGTCCATATTCTTCGTCACCGGCGGTTTCGTTGACTACGGCGAAATGACCAAGGACATGATGAAGCGCATGCTCGCAGAGGGTCACATCATAGGTTCGCACACCGAAAACCACAAGATCATGCCTGAGCTTTCGAACGAGGAGTTTGTAGAGGAGCTTAACTCGGTCTACAGAAAACTCAAGAATGTCCTTGGCGAAGACTTTACGATGCTCTTCTACAGGCCGCCTCAGGGCGCCGCAACGGCAAGAGACCTCGCGCTCGCATCATATCTCGGATATCATACGACGTTCTGGTCTTTCGCTTACGGCGACTACAATACCAGCAACCAGCCTGACCCCGCATCGTCTCTCCAGAAGATGAAGGATTACCTGCACCCCGGATGCGTATATCTGCTCCACGCGGTTTCTTCGACAAATGCCACAGTTCTCGGAGATCTCATTGACTACATCAGGGCAGAAGGTTACGAGATAAGACGCCTTGACCAGTGACGCAAGTCAACTTGAGGGTTTTGAAGTAAAAGGTTTAAGTTTTCATGGGCGAAAATGAGTACATAGAATCGAATAACACCTTCGGCAAGAGAGGCTTTTTCATGATGCTCCTTATATTGTCGGTTGTTGTCGCCTATGTCTTTTCGCCCCTGATCGAAGCCGAGATTGCCGCAGAGAGCGGCCCCGGCGAAGGACTTCTTACATATAACGCTTCGCGCTACTTCTTCAGAATTGACTATCCGGAGAACTGGGTGAAGGAGGAAAACCAGAACGGATTTCTTCTCAACAAGGAAAACGGGCTTGTCGCAAGGTTCACACCTGCAAGGAAGGATTATCCCGGCGGCGACGAGACAGACGAGGACGATGCCGTGCTGACAAGATACGACACCGTGAACGTATCGTTCTTCTACAACGTTCCCTCCGACGTTAAATCTGTTTACGGAGTGAAGTCGGGAGGCGTCAACCTTGTGCCCACGGCGGAGCTTGTCGATTTTTACACTGAAAGACTTAAGACCGGCGTCCTTATAAAAGGCGTGACGGGTCTCAGCATCACGTCAAGGGCGCAGCTCTACGATGACGAAGAAGCAAAAACAGAGCTCTACTGCACAAAGTTCATGGCTACGGGCGATGACGGAAGCTTCAGCGGTGTGCTTTACTGTGCAAGCAGGCCCAAGGCGGTTTACGCGATTCTTGTGACTTATTCATCGGTGAGAGATTTTGAGCTTGTCGAGGAGGAAATTTACCCCGTGATATCAAGCTTCAGAATGACCGTCCTTAACGACGAGAATCCGTAAATTCTCGCATTTTTACGAAAGACAATACTTAAGGGGAAAAACTCTTTTGGAAAAAGCGGTTAAGAATCAAAACGCCAATGCGAAAAATACAGGCAGCGGAAAGAGCGGCGGCACGTCCTTTAGAAGACTGTCCCTTGCGTTTCTATCCGCCGCCGCGCTGATTATATTGGCGATGTTTGTTTTCTCGGGCTGCAACGGAGTTGAGTACGGTATCCCCGCTTACGACACGAGAGTCCCCGTAATGACACCTGAGGTTACCGGAACTTATGAACCTGTTCCGACGGTATCGGAGACTGAGCCGGCCACACCTTCTGAAACACCTTCGGAAGAAATTACCGAAAGCCCGACGCCGGAAAACGAAACTCCTTCGTTCGGGACACCCGACGGAAGCAGCACGCCTGATATGAGCGAGTCTCCTGCTGCAAGCGGCTCTCCTGAGTTTGCCGGCACTCCTTCGCCTGAGGTTTCGGAAACACCTGAGACCCCTGACGTTACGCCGACAGAAACTCCTGCGCCGACACCGACGCCGACACACGTTTATTACGAGGGCGAGAGATACGCAAGAACAGAGGCGCCTGACGCAATCGACTATTCGTTCCTTGAGAATACCGAAGCCGGGGTGTTCCCGGACGTCAACCAGACAACGGGCCAATGGCACAGCGGCCAGTGGAAATTCGACTCAAACGGAAACCTTGTCTGCGTTTACGACAAGACAAAAGCAACGCTTGAATTCCTTAAGGAACACCACGCCTTTGACAGGCTGCCTACGACCGAAAAGAAGATCATGCTCTCGATAGCGGTCGGTTACTACAACAAATACTTTCCGATGTTCGTCGATCTCTTAAAAGAGAAGAACGTTCAGGCTGTGTTTTTCCTCACAGGATCCACAGTCAAAAGTTCGTCGGGACCGCTCCTGAGAACGATTATCGGCAACGGCAATATAATCGGCTCGCACAGCTACGCGCACAACCAGCTCCCGACGCTAGAGTACAGTGAAATTGTGCGCGACGCAAATCTCTTCTATGACACATTGGCGGGTAAGATAGGCTTCAGGTATCTTCTGAGGTACTACATGCCGCCGGCGGGAGCATCGACAAGGCGCGACATAGCGCTGCTCGAATACCTTGGCTATACCGTTTCGTTCTGGACTTTCACGTACAGGGACTACGACAAGCAGCCGATCTACTCAAACGAGGAGGCTTTCGAGCGGCTCAAGCATTCCGTTTTTCCGGGGTGCGTCGTTTACATTCACGGCACGAGCGAGATGACCTACAACGTTCTCGGCGATTACATTGATTACGCGCGCGCGCAAGGCTACGAGTTTGTGCTGCCAAGCAGCTACTTTGAGTAAAAGAAGGGAAGGCATGAAAAAAGGGCTCTTGAAAAGAACAGTTTTGGTTTCATTGGCGGTTCTGATATTGCCAATGCTTCTCGCATCGCTCTTTTCATGCTCGAAAGCTCCTTCAAGCAAGCCTTCTGAAATAACCAATGCGGCAAAAACGTTAAAAGACGGGACAAAAGTCGAGCCTTACTTCAAGACTTATTTTGAGGCAAGAGGCTACGGGAATCCCGAAAACGAGGCGCTTTGGTTTGCGGCAAAGATATCACTTGCCGGTTCGAAAAACGTCACCGCTTCCGATGAGGAAATCGCTGATTACGTTGAAAAGGCAGACGGTGTTTTTGACCTTTTAAGGTCGCAAAACGGCGAGAGCGACGAAGAGGTCTGCAAAAGAGAGTTCGGGATAAGTCTTTCCGAGTACAGAGAGATTTCGAAATACAACCTCCTGATCGAAAAGACCTATGAAAAGCTGACGGAAGAACTTGAGGCTACAGACGAAGAGGCGGCGGATTATCTTGCCGAAAACAGAATAAAGACGCTCTACTTTTTGAAAGCCTCGTTCAGCGGAAAGAAGCTCCCGAAGCTTCCCGGGGGGATGACGGTTGAAGGGTATCCGGATGACATTGGCGATGTCACGGACTTTGCGGCGCTCATGGGAAAAATCGCGGAGGCAGTTAAAACTCAGGAGGACATGCTCGCCCTTATTGAGACCAACGGGCAGGACAGGGACGAATACATTTACTTTTTCGGGGACCTTGAAAAAGGAGTGCAGGAGGCTCTCTCAGATCACGACCCGGATAAGACTTTTTCCTTTTTTGACGGGAAAAATCATATTCTGCTCTTTGCGGTTGAAGGCGCGGGAAACTCTTACGACGATCTTTCGGACATAAAAGAAAAGCTTACAAACGACAGGGTGGAGACAGCCGTTGAAGAATACGTTTCCACGCTTCTTCGATAATTTTTACAAAAGGTGAATCAGATGGCCAAAAGCAAGAAAACTTACAGCACAAAAGACAAGGCGGCAGGTCAGAAGCCGGCCGGACAGAAGAACGTAAAGAAGGAGGGCAGCTCTCCGTCGGGTTCCCCGCAGGTCAGGGTCAGCACGAGAAGCGCCAACTACAAGGAAATTTCGGC
>Ga0310696_10003658_pt1 | contig 19114 bp, 10 predicted proteins | sample AusTroGonzalo_MG_4_FD_203885 | JGI IMG/M metagenome (GOLD analysis project Ga0310696, IMG submission 203885) | Bovine rumen microbial communities from tropical cattle in Woodstock, Queensland, Australia - Gonzalo_02 (v2) (version 2) | ecosystem: Host-associated > Mammals > Digestive system >... | reverse complement strand
ATGCGCTTGTAGTCCTTGGCTTCAGGCAGCAAAACATAATGCTCGCCATCGGTCAGCACAAAAACGGAGACTTCTATGCCTTTCAGGAACTCCTCAATGACCACGGTCGCCGAAGCTGCACCGAATTTGCCATCAAGCATTTTGCCTAATTCATCCTTGGCTTCATGCAAGTCATTGAGAATCAGCACACCCTTACCCGCAGCGAGGCCATCGGCTTTCAGCACGTATGGGGCTTTCACGCTTTCAAGGAACTTATAACCCTCGTTAAGGTTGTCCTTATTGACCTTAAAGCATTTCGCTGTCGGCACGCCATACTTTTCCATGAAGTCCTTGGCAAAGGCCTTGCTGCCTTCCAACTGCGCACCACGCTTGTCGGGACCGATGATTTTCACCGATTTCAAAGCCTCGTCAGCCTTGAAGAAATCGACGATACCGTCCACCAAAGGCTGCTCTGGTCCCACCACAACAAGGTTAATCTCCTGTTTCAAGCAAAATTCCTTTACCGCTTCAAAATCAGAGGGTTTTATGTTGACATTTAAACCCACTTGAGCCGTTCCGGCATTGCCAGGTGCGATGAAGACATGGGCTCCTTCACTCTGGGCCAGCTTCCATGCCAAGGCATGTTCGCGGCCACCTGAGCCTAATACCAGAATGTTGCGTTTTACCGCAGTGATATGCTGTCCTTGGAGTTCTTTCCAATCCACTGCTTCTTTCTCATTGTCAGTGGGATACATTATGATTCTTTCCATATTCTATTCTTTTAATGCTTTCATTAGACAATTCCAAATGCCTTCGGCAGCCTTGTCCCAAGAAAAGTCCTTGGCACGTTCGATACCTTTTTCAATCAATGCCTCACGGACGTTCTCATCCAACATTTCGGTCATGCCTTCGGCGATAGAAGCTTCGCTGAATGGGTCAACGAGTAGTGCCGCATCGTCGGCCACCTCGGGCATGGAAGTCACATTGGAGGTAATGACAGGCGTCTCGCACTTGAATGCCTCCAAAATCGGGATACCAAAGCCCTCAAAATAAGACACATACACCGATGCCAAGGCCGTCGCCGTCACCTCATGAAGTTTTTCGGCACTCAACCGTCCAGCAAAAACCACTTCATCCTTAAACCGCATCTGGCTGTAGGCCTTCTCAATCGGCTCCGACCACCAACGCTTCTCCCCTACAATCAGTAACTTGACATTGGAAGGCGTTTGGCTCTTGAACAAATCGAAGGCCGTGAACAGCCTCGCCAAGTTCTTGCGCGGATGCAACGAGCCGACAAACATGAAATAAGGATTTCCGTCGGTGTATTTGGCTCGGACGGCCTCTTGCTCCTCCTCGGAAATCGGCGCAAACTTCTCATTTACACCGTTATAGGCCACATCTATCTTCTCGGGTTCAATGCCGTAGCATTCCACAATGTCCTGTTTCGAGAACTCCGACACCGTCACAATACGCTTGGCTTTGCGGGCAAATCGCGGGAAAAAAGTCTTGTAGTGCCAAAGGTGAATCTTCGGCATGTCCTTCGGGAAATGCTCAAAGTTAAGGTCATGGAACTGTGTCACTTGCGGCACATCGGAGCGAAGGCTGAGATAACCGTCAGGAGAGAAAAACAGGTCTGGCTGGATTTTCTTCAACGCCTTGACCACCGAAAACTCGAAGAACCAGATAAAGAGGAAAGGATGCCGTGCCTGAGGGAACAGCACTATGGGTTTCACGTTGTCGCCAAAGAGAAACATAGGGTCGGGCTCACGGTCAAAGATGAAGTAGAACTCCACTTCGGGATGGTCTTTCACCATGCGACGCAAAGTCTCATAGGCCACCCAACCGATGCCTTCTAACTTGTTTTTCAGCAACAAACGCGTATTGACTGCGATTTTCATGATTCGATAATTCACGAATTTTTGAAAGGCAAAGATACACAAAAATCCGACACGATAGAAAAAAAGCGGAGTTTTCCGCTCCGCTCGGTTTTTAACACGAATTTCCATGAATTGACCACAAAATCGCAGATTAGCTACGTTGAAATCGAAGATTCGATGTAATCAATGCATGGCATTTCGATGAAATCAATGCAGAGCATTTCGACGGAGTCAATTATCAAAAATAATAATTTCTGACAATTTGTTGAATTGTTTCGCACAAATTCAAAAAACAAATACCTTAACAGCAAATGAAGTACTCGTCACATCAGGGCGGAGTTTATTTAAGGGCTTGACTTTTAACAAAAAACAAAGCCACGCTGTTTGGGCGTGGCTTCAGTTTTTGTCATATAACGATATCAATACACAGCATGGTCAAGGATAAGTTGTCTTTCCAACTTTTCGTTTGAATTGATTGTAATGGGATTGATGCCGCCGTTGGCATCGCATCCGTTTGCATACAGCTTCCAGTCATCCAATAAAAACATCGAGTATGTACCAGGAGCGAGATTGATCTCGTAAAAGCCTTGGGCATTCGACGTGGTCTTGGCCACAAGCTGCTTGGGCATTGCGTCAATGGGATAATGAACGGAAACAGCGCCGCCGAAGTCCGATAACATAGTGTATTCGTAAACATACACATCGCATGCAATAGGTTTCTCACCATGGTCGGCGGTTGAGCCAGGCATCCAATCACCGTAACGTTCTATTACAGTGCCATACACGCCTTGTGTGATAGATGGTTCTTTTTGGCAGGCAGACATCAAAGTGATGACGCACAATAACGCGAGGATAAAAACTGTTTTTTTCATAACGTTTAAGTTTAAAATTACACTATTTTTACGTAATAAAGTCGAAATTATTTTGGACTATGAATTCTTTTTGTTCATTTTTAAACAGCTTCTGATAATTCTTGTTTTAAAATCAATCTGGCAAACGATACAAAGTCAGTTTGTCGCCAAGTGTGCATTGAATCAAGCCATAATGCTTGGCGTAATAGACTTCCGTCGGGAAATTAGCTGCCCAAGGATAAGCGACATCAATCAGTTTGAGGTGCATAACGCCCTGATATTCCACATCGTGCACATAGTATTTATCGATGTATTCAGCCATAAATTCCATCTCGCTGTCATTGCTGTACTCGTAGCAATACTTTGGATAAAACTTGTTGCCATCGATGCGCATGGTGTAATGCGCCAGGCCGAAATCCATCCTGAAATCGTCAGTGCCTTCCGGCTCGTCATCTAGATGGTCTGCGGTCAAGCTAACGCTCATATTCAACGTGGAAAAAGAGGAAAAGCCGCTTTGATAAACATGCTCGTATTCAATGCCTTCCACATATATACACATGAAATAGCTTCCCTGTTCCGACATGTATTGGTCAATATCCGCAAATGAAAACGACTGCGAAACGCCGTTGTCGTCGCGCATAGTGAACTTGAGGTTGGCTGTATCGGCGAACCACTCGCGGTTAGAATCTTGTACATAGTAAGATTTGGTTGGCTTCGTGCATGAGGCCGTCACAAAGGACAAAGCCAAGATAATCAAAAATTTAGTCTTCATAAAGCATATATTTTTCACCGTTAGACATCACAATTCCCACAAAACCGTTTTCATAGTTGTAGAGAATGGTATCAGCATGAATCAATTCATCATCATAATTATAATAATCCGTTTTCAACTTGAAGACATCCTTGTAATAATGACCATTAATCTCCAATGAATCAATAATTTCGTAATCAGAATGGTCATCGCCGACAAAGGGAACTTTTGCACTGCCGACAGCAAAGAGGTCAGCTTTTTTATACCAAGACTGCATCTCCTCTTCATTCAGCATGTATGCATTTGATAAAGAAATGCTCAAGTCGAAAACCGGATACTTGGGTTTACATGTAGTCATGTCCACTTCGTACTCATAATAATAGTCAGGAGCGGGCTCGAAACGTGTTGGCACGGAGCCGTAGCCCTCGCTTGAAGTTTTGTGTCGGTGGCGTTCCACCTCAAAGTCGATGATGACCTTACTTGTTTCGTGCTGCATACGGAACACGTCGCCGTTACGATAAGGCACAGTGGCCAGATACTGTTCGGGGATGCGTCCCAAATCAATGTAGGCGGGTTTGCTGCGTGGGCAGGCCGTGAACAACACCGTCATGGCCACAAGAATGACAGGTGTCCCCATTTTTCTGAAAATTCGTTTTTCCGTTTTCATTGTGTTATGATTTAAAGTTTTCGATGGCAAAAATATGGCAAATTTCGGCTAAAAAATCAACTTTGGATGGCATTACAAACTTTTGAAAATTCAAACACTTGTATTTCAAATATTTGCATTTTAAAATTACAACATTTCTTTTCGATTCCAAAGCTGACATTTCAAAAAAATGTGTATTTTTGCCCAAATAATAATTACAAAACATTAGAAAAATGAACCAGCCTTACACCAACATCAACATCAATCCCAACAACAAGAAAATGGGACGCTACGCCCTTTGGGTAGTTTTGGCACTCTTAGCCGTTTTAGTGCTTTTCTCTTCATTTTACACCATCCGCTCGACGGAACGCGGTGTGCTCGCCACTTTCGGCAAAATGAGCGACGACGTCATCGGTGACGGCCTGCACATGAAGATTCCTTTCATCCAGACCATCAAGCGCGTGAACGTGCAGCAAAAGAAGTTCGATGGCAAGGAAAACAGCTACACGCGTGATGTACAGACCTCCGAAGTGGAATACACCATTAATTATGACTTGGTGCGCGAAAACGTCAGCAAGCTGATGAAGAACGTCGGCGACGACTACCACAACCGCATCGTGGTGCCGTTCATCCGTTCGTCCATGAAACAAAGCTTCGGCAACTTTGCGGCCACAGAGATTGTGGAAAACCGTGATGCCGTGCGCCGCGAAATCGAGCAAACGCTGCGTCAGACATTGGACAGCAACTATTTCATGAATATCCAATTCCAGATTACGAACATCGACTTCGACGACGACTTCGAGACCGCCATCAAGGAAAAGCAAGTTGCTGAACAGAATGCCCTGAAGGCCAAGAACGTGACCATCCAAGTAGAAGAACAGGCCAAGCAAACCAAAATCAAGGCACAGGCCGAAGCCGAAGCCATGAGCATCAAGGCCGCTGCCTTGGAGAGCAACCCCAAATTGGTGAACTACGAGGCCGTGCAGAAATGGGACGGCAAAATGCCACAGTATATGCTTGGCAACTCCGTGCCGTTTATTGATTTGAAGTAATCAAGAATCATCACACACTTACCACTATGAAAAAACTTTTTCTCATTTTCGCCCTCGTTTTGAGCGCGTTTCAATGGGCGTTTGCCGCTCCTTTAAAGAATATCCCAGTTCAACTCACCCAGCCTGACGGTCAGGTCATCGAGTGCTTTGCTTCGGGCGACGAGTTCTACAACTACGTGCACGATGCCAATGGTTTCACCATCGTGAAAGGCGAAGGCGGCTATTACTGCTATGCCATGCACGACAGCCAAGGCAAGGTGGTCGCTTCCTCTTACCGTGTTAACAGCGTCGACCCGGCTGAGGTTGGACTTCAACCCTATGTGAAGATTTCCGAGAAGGAATACTTGCAACGTCGTCACGAACGCGAGCAGCATATCAAGCCCATCAAACGGCCTGCCAACCGCGAGCTCAACCATGGCCGCTACAATAACTTGGTTGTCTTCATCCGCTTTGCGGGCGACACCTACCACACTACGCCTTTCTCGACGGTCGACTCGATGTTCAACGCCTCCAACTACGAGTCCGTCTCATTGCACAACTACTATCATCACACTTCTTACAACCAACTCGACCTGGTCTCCTATTTCTATCCCGAGCCCGACGGCGAGACCATTCTCTCCTACGAGGACATCTACCCGAAAGAATATTATATGCCCTACGACCCAGTGACTAATCCCATGGGCTATCAAGACGGTGAGACCGCCGAACGCGAGTTCTCGATGTTAGAGCGTGCCATTTACTATGTGGCCGACCAAGTCTCCGATACCCTCAACCTCGACTACAATGAGGACGGAATGGTCGACAACGTGGTGTTTGTCATCAAGGGTCAACCTGGCGAATGGGCTTCGTTGCTCTGGCCTCACCGTTGGTGTATCTACGACCGAGAAGTCTGGCTGAACGGATTGCGTGTCTATGACTTCAACCTGCAACTCGAAATCGGTGGCTATTTCAATGTCAGCACACTCTGTCATGAGATGTTCCACTCGCTTGGTGCCCCCGACCTGTACCATTACAGTGGCGGTATCGACCCCGTTGGGTCATGGGACCTGATGTGTGGCACCACTGAGCCTCCACAACAGACCAGCACTTATATGAAATACAAGTACGGCAACTGGGTGGATGAGATTCCCGTCATCAACTACTGGGAAAACCTTGACGCTTATGGCACTTACGAGCTGGAGTCTGTCTCATGGGAAGGCGGTCGCCGCAATGGCTATATGATTCCTGTCTCAAATGACCAGTATTTCTTTGTCGAATACCGCGACAAGAGCAATGTTTTCGAGAGCCAGATTCCTGGTAGCGGACTGCTGATTTATCTCATTGATACCCGTTTTGACGGCAATGCAGGGTGGAACGGCTATGACTATCTTGACGAAATCTATCTTTTCCGCCCAGGCGGAACCCCTGAAGAGGCCGGCAACCTTAACCAAGCTTTTTTCAGCGAAGAATCAGGTAGGACATCCTTCAATATCGGCACCGATCCATATCCCTTTATCCATAACCAGCCTTATTCCTTCTTCGACTGGCAGGCTCAAATCACCAACATCAGCGAAACAGGCGATAGAATGAGTTTCGATTTCATGTCATACGGAGGAGAAGGAAGTGCTCCTGGACCTGATAATTTCGTTGCTCATGTCAACAGTCTGGAACATCAAGTGGAGCTTTCATGGAATGCAAATCCTTACGCTGGCTACTATTATGTATATCGTGACGGCACTGAAATCGCTAATGTCACCGACACGACTTTTGTGCATCCCTATACCGAAGCCGACAACGGATTCCATATCTATAGTGTGCTCTCTGTTGACGCAGGACTGATGCACCTTTATAGCGCCGAATCGAAAGCCTGGGTCATCCTCGGCAACTATGAAACCATCCATCTCTCCATCACTTCCGATTCTCCTTACGGGACCAAAGGCGGTGAGTTGGAGGTGAGTTACAACTTGTCGGAGATGAAGACCGAATATCTTACCATTTATGAAGGCACTCAGGCCGAGACCGATTTGTATGTGCCCGCCAACACCGAAATCACTTTCAACTGGAATGCCGGTTTCGACCCTGAGAGTCAGGGGATTCATGTGCGGGCTACGAGCTTGAACGCCTCTGGCGAGGAAACCATTTTTGACATGGAAGCACCCACTTCGGGCTGCATCGCCACCTATACCGTGGCTGACGAGGGTTTAGGCTTGATGCCACCACAAAACCTGACCGCCACCTCCGATGGTCAAAGCATCCAACTCAACTGGACCGTGCCCACCGAGAACCGCACTTTTGACATTTACCGTGGCGACAGAAAGATTGCTACACAAGAAGGCTATGCCTACATCGACGACAAAATCATGCGTTCGGGTACCTACCATTACCATGTGGAGACCAACATCAATGGCGTTTCGACATGGAATCCTGAGCAAAGCGTATATGCCAGCATTATGAATTACTACTGCGAACCTCCCCAAAACCTCGAAGGCACCTACGACAACGGCCATGTGGAGCTCAGCTGGGAAGCTCCTGAGTTCTTCGGACAAGGTATGTTTGCCTACGACGACAACCACTTCATCGACCAAATCGGTTCGAGCAACCACAAATGGGGCATCAAGATAGAGCCAGAACTCTTGGCACAATTTGAAAGCCATCCGCTCACGCATATCGAGCTGTTCGACTGCTCCACTGGGCATTTCACCTTCACCATCTACAACGGCGAGCAGGCCAACAACAACACTGCCATCTACGTGCAGGAACGCGACATGGAAGCTACCTACGAATTTGTCCGTTTCGCCTTGGACGAGCCTGTCGCTTTCGACCCCTCGTTACCCTTGTGGATCTGTGTTGCCACATCAGGCAGCACTCAGCCTATCCCCTGTTGCGACTATGTCGGCGAGGCCAACAGTTGTCTGCTTAAACAAGGCTCCAACTGGAAGCCCGCCACTCAGTTCGGCATGTACCGTTCGTGGATGTTGCGCGGCTATACCAGCCCCATCGAAGGTGGCAGCGACTTCACATACAATGTCTATTGGGGTCCAGAAGAAGGCGGCGAAGAGCAGTTGGTGTTAGGCTACGAGACCCTCACGGCCACGCAAGCTAACTACAACACCACAGAAAACCAGAGGTACAACGTCACCGCCCTTTGGGACGGCCGCGAGACCGAGCTCTCCAACACCGTTTATCTTGGTCCCAGCGTAGGCGTTGAAGAAACTGCGACCCAAGACGAAACTTTTGTGGTCTATCCTAATCCTGTCAGTGACCAATTGACCTTGCAAGGCAAAGGTATTCAGTATGTGCGCCTTATCACTGTTACTGGTGCCTGCGTCTTTGAGAGCACTGTGAAACACAATGCCATGGGAATCGACATGGCTGGTCTGCCTCAAGGCTTGTATTTCCTGAGCATCCAGACTGAGGAAGGAATGGCTGTTCGGAAGGTGGTGAAGAAATAAATTCTATCCTTATCTCAAATACTCCAAGTCGCTCAGCATCCGAGTGATGACACTTCGGAAATCTACCTTGAAGCCCTCGTTTTGCTGGTACTCTTTGTACAATGACATATCACCCTTGCGCTTTTTGCGGATGATGCGGTCGATAATCTCAACCATGAGTGCATCTACGGCCTGCTGGTCGGGATTGCCGACTACCAAAGTCTTGTAGTCTTCGTCCTCGGCAACGGCTTGGGCAACGCTAATCATTTTCGTTTTCTGGTCGTCAGGTGTCGCGTCCCAGCCCTTGAACCAACGCTCATTGAACTGCTTTAGAATCTCATCCAAGGGGTCTTTCGGATCCTCTTCTCCCCCACCTGCGTTGACCATCTTGGGTTTCAATGGGTCGATGGCGGTTTCGCCTGCGTCCAAGGTGATGGTCTCATTCAAGGCGGTGCGTCGTAAGCCGTAGGTGTTCAGGTCAACGGAATCGAGCAAGTCTTTCAAACCGTCCTTTTCGGGATTGATAACCACAAGGCTTGGGATAAGATAACGCAAGAACCAGAACAGCTTCTCCCAATCCTTCATCTCAAACGGCATAATGGCAGCGACCCGCGAATAAATCTTCACAAACTGCTTGCATTTCATCTTAAAATCGGCCTTGCCATTTTCGGGCCATTCAATCTCAAGGTTGAAACGGTCGGCGGCGGTGTCAATAATGGGTGCCCATTGGTCAGCCGATGCACCGTGAATGTATAGATTAATAAACTCATCGACCTCGTCCATGTCGAACACGCCAAACGACAGCAAAGTATTCTTCAATTCATGTAGAATGTTGATGTCCGTAGCTTCCGACAAGGTCGTGGCCGTATAGAACGGGTCGAAAGCTTCCTTGATGCCCTCTTGAGTATTGTAGAAATCGAGGACAAACAAATCCTCACTCAACTTGCCCAAGTCGGGAGCGGAACGATTGAGTCGTGAGAGTGCCTGCACGGCCAACACGCCATCCAAAGGCTTATCGACATACATGGCGCAGAGTTTGGGCTGGTCGAAGCCAGTCAAATATTTGTTGGCCACCACCAAAATGCGATATTCGTCCGTGTCGAATTTTTCGGCGGTTTGTGATTCGGGGAAGCCGTTCATACCCGCCTCGGTAAAATCAGAATAATAGCTTCCTTCGGCTGCCATGTGTCCGTATGTGCTGTCCGTCATTGCATTCATGGCAACGGTCTGCATAGGCATCCGCTTCTCGCCACTGAATGCAATAAGAACCTTATAAGGCAATTCCTTTTCTACGACAAGACGATCCAATGCCCAATAGTATTTGATGGCACATTCTATGTCCTTGGTCACTACCATGGCTTTAGCCTTGCCTTTCAATTTGTGGCTACGGAAAATTTTCGCGTCGAAATGCGCCAACATCACCTCTGCCTTGGCCGCAATGGTCTTGGGGTCACGCTCCACGGCACTTCGGAGCATTTTCTGTGCTTTTTCGTTGTTGTATTCAGGGTTGTCCTCTATGCTCTTGGTCAGTTCGTAATAACTCCGATAGGTGGTGTAATTGGTCAGCACGTCGAGGATAAAGCCTTCTTCGATGGCCTGCTTCATACTATAGAGATGGTAAGGATGGAACTTGCCTTCGGCATCCTCGCTGCCAAAACGCTCCAAAGTCTCCTTCTTCGGCGTGGCCGTGAAAGCGAAATAAGAACAATTGGTGCTCATCTTGCGGTCTTTCATCAGTTTCTCCAACAAAGCATCCGTGTCGCTCCCGTCAGTGTCGGCGTCTTTCTGCACCGTAGCGTTGAGTTTGTCGGCGGCGATACCTGATTGCGAGCTGTGCGCCTCGTCAATGATGACGGCAAAGTTGTGGTCGCTCACGTCGCTGATGGCATCGCAAATGAAGGGGAACTTCTGTATCGTCGTGATAATGATGCGCTTATTTTTTTCGATAGCTTCCTTCAAGTCCTTCGAGGTGTCGGCGTGGGCAACAATTTTGCTGCTTTGCCCAAACATCTTGATATTGTCGGAAATCTGCTTGTCCAACAGGCGGCGGTCGGTGACCACGATGACGGAGTTGAACAAAGGCGCATCCACCGCCTTGGCTCTGACGGCATCCATCGTGTTGGGGCAAGTCTTGATGAGTTTATAAGCCAACCAAGTCAGTGAATTTGACTTGCCCGAACCAGCCGAATGTTCGATAAGATACTTCTTTCCCACTCCTTTTTCCGCCACATCTTCAACCAACTTGCTCACCACATCCAACTGATGGTAACGCGGAAATATCAGTTTTTTGGCGTTCTTCATGATGTGCGGCACCTTCTTCTGCGTCTTGGCCTCGTCATAGTCGAAACAGACATAGTTCATGATGATGTCGGCCACGGTGTCCTTTTGCAGGATTTGTTCCCACATGTATGTAGTCTTGTAGCCGCCATCGGTGTTCACAGGGTTGCTCGCGCCTTGACCGTTGGGCAGACCTTTGTTGAAAGGCATGAAGTAAGTCTTGCCGAGGTTGAGACGCGTGGTGAAAAACACCTCGTCCTTATCCATGGTGAAATGTGCTAAGCAGCGACCAAAATTCAGCAAAGCCTCCTTCGGGTTGCGCTCCGCCGACTTGTACTGCTTCTGTCCGTCGTATTTGGCGGTTTGGTGCGTCCAAGGGTTCTTCAGCTCGAAGGTGAAGAGCGGCAAGCCATTCACAAACAGCACCATGTCGATTTCCAAGCCAGGATTGGCCACGGAGAAGGTCTGCTGGCGCGTGAGGGAGAACTGGTTTTGGGCATATTTCTGTTTCGAGGCCTCGCTATCCGCTGCTGAGGGTTTGGGATAGAACAGCGAAACATGGATGTTGTCCACATCCACACCTTCACGCAGCACCTTAATGACGCCAAAGGTCTCCACCTCCTTGGCAATCTGCTTGGGTAAAGCCGCCTTTAAGTCTTTACCCTTGTATTCATTGAGCGTATCCTGTTGCGTGGCTTCGAGGAAAGCCCACAGCCGCCGCAAGTCGATGGATAGTTTCTTGTCGAAGTCCTTGGGCTGGCCCCAATAATACTGGTTCCCTGCTGGCGATTGGGCATCCACATTGGTTTGGCCTATTGCCATGCGTTCCTCATGGGTGTTGCCCACCAAGGCTTTCTCTATAAGGGCTTCGAAGGCTTGTTCGTTGGTTTTGCTGGTGTTCATATCACTTTCACCTTTCTTTGTTTTCACCGTTTTTGTTCCTCTTCAAGAAGCAATTCTAACACCGCTCTCCCCAATTCGGTCAGATAATACTTTTGCTGCGGATGATGCGGTGTTTCGGGATGGGTCATCGCAATGATACCGTTCTCCAAATTCGGAGCAATGAACTGTTTTATGAAAAGCTGTTTGCTTTGAAGTGAACAGTTGGTGAACAGTTGGAGTTCTGAGGTTGACAATTGTAAATCTTTCAGACTCATTATCAATAACTTAGTTTGTGATGAACAGTTGGTGAACAGTTGGTGAACACCTGCTGAATAGTTGAGTTTTTCCTCGTCTCTCACCACCACGCTAAAAGCAGTCACATAACCAACATTAAACTCCGCCGCCGGGCTATTGTTCTCTTTAAGCAATTCCTGAACCTCGCTAATACCATGATTGAACATATTCACATAGTTCAAAGTCTTCATCATTTCAGCGACAACACTGTTACGATAGTCGTTCACATGCGGAAAATTTTCGGGACGTGCCTGTCCGTAGAGTCCACCAGGATTCATCACTTCAATATGATTGTCATACTGATATATTCTTGTTGGCATATTCGACTGGTAATCCCTATGCATCACAGCGTTCATCATCAACTCACGAAGGGCCTTGTAAGGATAGTTCAGCACGTCTTTCTCACGAAGAATACTAACAGATACGGGACGTTTGGTGACAATTCCATCACGAATGAAGTTTTCCAACAACGGCAATGTATTGTACAGACTACCTTCAAATCTGCGTTCATTCAAAATCTCGCCGCCATTGTCATCGCCTTTGAACCTTACATACTGGATGTAGGCTCCCGGCATGAAATATTTGGGGTTCTTCCCAAACATAATGAGTGCGGCGTATGTTGGGCAATCAAACTGAATGTTGAACAGGTGAAGTGAAGCCAGTTGTTCTTTCAACGGCCGTGTATCATGTGCCAAGACCTCTGCATCAATGGCTTTAGGCAGATATTCCCGAATAATGATTTCAGTGTCGACGTCGTCTATACCGGACTCTCGACACGGACGGGTGTCGAAAGTCGGCAGACTCGCGGCACATCTCTCTGACAATATCCGTTCCTCTTCCGCGGTGGCGATATCTCTACGTGGGCCAATCCTAACGAATGTCCTGCCTCGATAGCGAACAGGTGTATCGAACGAGGGCGTTACCTCAACCACCAACACGTCACCTTGCTCAGTTTGCACTTTCTCCGTATTCATCACAGGTAATGGCAGGATGTTACCGTCAGACCGGATAGCACTGATTCGTTTCATCAACGCATCATCAACTTTCAAACCACTAATCTTGCCATCATCGCTGACACCAAGCAACAAGTAGCCTTTCTTCTTGCTCCCCGGAAGGTCATTCGCAAAAGCGCAAATGGCTTCTTGGAACTTGTCTATATTGCCGGTGGATACGGTTCGCTCAATGCGATAACTCTCGTCCAATGCTATGATTCTGTATAACTCTTCCTGCGTCATATCGTCTTGATTTGCAAAAATACAACTTTCTCCTTTATTTGAATTTTTCTCTTTTATACTTAAAAAGCCTATATCAGCACCACACTTAATACTCCAAATCATCAATACGTGCCTCATCATCCATCCGCGCTGCCATTCTTCTATTCTCATTAATCAAATCTTCAAATATCCTGGTCATTCTTGGATATACCAGTTTTGTCTTTTCTTTATATTTCTCCAACTCTGACACCATAGCACGTTCTTGATTTCCTCCTGCCGCACAAAAATGCATTCCTCGGCTATTTAATCTAATTCTAATGTGTAGGTCAACTTTATCGTTACCCAATCGCTCAACTATCTCGCATAATGCTTTGGGTGGATAATTCTCATCCCTAGGAATGTCGCCCAAAATATCACCAACCACGCAATCAATAACCTTTTGCCTTTTTCTTTCTTTTGCCAACTCATACAACTGATTAATGTATTGATTCATAAATTGTTCATCCAATTCTCCTTTGTCATCCATGAACGAAACTATATTTCGACCAAAAAACAAAATATGAAAAGCACATTCTCCCTTTGTTTTTCTGTTTGCAGCAGCAACGCCTTCCAATTGCTCCTCTGTTCCATCATCAGGAACATAAGCCAACTCCACAAGTTGCATCATCAATTCGGGATTACGCGACAATTCCTTTACAAATCGTGTATTGGACATATTTATCCGCTCATGTTCCAAGAGCCTATACAAAAGGAACTCGACAAATATCAAAATCCTTATTACTTCCGGGTCTTCTGATTTGTCCAAATCTTTCAAAAATGACACAATATAATGTATGTCTAATTGAGACCTCGCCGATGCGCTTTTCATAAGATACGCATAGAGTATTTTAACAATCTCTAAATCATCCATTTGAAGCGATTCACGAGAAAAGTACATGGTAGTAATTGCCTGTGAGTACCTATTTGCTTTTATCAACTCACGAACAACGTTGTCAACATTATCTTTAACAGGGCCAACGTTAACAGATTCCCAATAGCGACGTTTGGTTTCTTCACCACAATCTGCTGCGATTTTTGCCAATCCCTCAATATATCTTGGGGCATATAAAACTATTGTCAAATTAGGATCCTTTGCAATAATCTGTGCCGCTAATTCTTGGTATTTTGTGATGTCATTATAGCACAAAACATTTAGGAAGGACCTCGTAAAGTTCTCGCTTAATTCATCAGCCTGATATTTTTGACAAACCTCATCTAAAAGGCTGTCACCAAAAACTGCCACAAGGCTTTCTAAAACACTTTCAGGACATTTCACGATTTTAAGGAATTCCCAAATGCCGTCTCGCCCCATCGAATCAACTATTTCCACAACCACCTTGTTACGAGCCTCTCTCAATCTTTGAACTTCTTTGTCATAGTCCCATGCATCTTCAAGAGGTAATTGCACATAAAAATCCTCAAATAGCCATGCGTTTTTATGCATAACGTCTTTTGGCTCTATTTCATCAAGCAAGTCTTGATACGGTTTCAATTCCATTTCGCTTAATGACCAATTTGTATCAGGATATGACAAATGGTGGTTGATGTCTTTTCTCAACGCATCTACAACGATTTGAACATCATATAACCCCGCTAAATGTTCATGTACCTTTCCCAATATCAGCATTCTAACATCACCCATACTCACTTGAGTAGATAATGTAATTAAATCCATGATTGCTTCTGGAGAATAATCACAGCACTGTAACATAAGCGCCACTACATCCTTCAATTGTTCAATGGACATTCGATCGACATGTTTTGACGACCTTAACTCGCCGAACAACCTCCATCTATAATAATTGGCGTCTAACACACTTCCAGTTAAAGATTCGCATATTCTTTTACAAATCTCATAAACAACGTTTTGATTTTTTGATGCACACGCATTCAGAATTGTCATTCGTTCTTTATACGTGGCATAAGTCTGTGGCATGAAGACACGAAAGATGTTATACAGGGAATTAATGGGTTTGTTAGAAAAATTACTTTCATTCTTATACTGCGAATACTGAAGCAGAAGATTGGTAACTCTGTTCAAATAATCCACATCCCAAGCAAGCATCTCAAGTGAAAACAGCACCTCAGTATATGAAATCTCCCATCCAAACAAGGAATACTCCGGCTGTCGAGGTGTAAAAACCACATCAAGAATGTCCTTAGGCAGCTTTTCCAAAAAACTAAGAAATTCTTTTGGGGAAGCCTCTGCCAATTCAGTCAAATAACGCTTATTCGACAAGAACCTCGACAAATTCCAATCTTTCAACAGATCTCTTACCGTTTCATCAACCCAGAATTCAAGTTTTTTGTCATTAGAATCATCAACTATTGACAACAAACAAAGGCTTTGATAAACGCCCTCTTTAATAGTATTGGAATACTTTTGCTCGAATTGCCTGAATTGAAAATCTCCAGTACAAGCTCTATCAATGGCTTCCGGGTCATCATCTTGTATTAATTCTCGGCAGACCTCCTTAAACTTGTTCAGAATAGATGTTGTCAACATGGTTTGGGCATAATCTATCGACTCAAAAGGTGAGCGGATACGCCACATATTTCCGAAATGGAGCAAAGGCGTCTCTTCTTCCAACAACAGGGCCTTTAGTTTTAATTCGTACTGATCGAAAGCCATCCCCGACAAAGTTTCCAATGCAGTTCTGTCTCCTTCTTTGTTATCTAACCATTTTCCTACAAGAAAAGCAGGAAGCAGCTCAGCAAGAGTATTTGGATCAGCCCATTTGGGTTTGTCTAATTCTATCTTTTCCCTTCTTCTAAACACATTAACGTCGCGAGCCGTATCTTTTGCAATCGCCCTTGCCTTTGCCTCATCAATTCCTACCTTGACCAACGCTTTGACAAATCCCTCTTTCTCAATAATGGGCAAAGTTATAGCAACTTTTATCTGGTCCGCAGGCGTTGATGCTACAATAACAGAATGTCCACGATTTGTTGAATAATTAATACCTTCTGTCACCGTGGTCAATAGAATGAGATTGTCATAATGTTCCGTTAAATTTTCATAAGCATTCTTTTCTGTAACAACTATCATTCTAGCTTTTAGCTTTTCTGCATCTTCACTTGTCAAAATACTAGCTATTGCAAATGCTATTCCTTCGCTTTGAGTAAGCGCATTAAGAACCAGTGAACCAGCCACCTTACAAGTATCTACAACTTGTTTGCTTACATCTTCCCTTCCTGGCAACACGATTTCGTATGGCAAGGTATAATCCTTCCCATGTGCCCATTTTTTCCAAAAGGTATCAGGCAACTTATAACCCTCTGAAAGAAGAATTCTACGTTTTTCAGCCAACCACATTCCTACAGACGGCCTACTTTCTATCCAACGTTCCAATTCAACCGCAGTATAGACAACGACTTTCTTCCATTCGTTTTGATGTTCTCGCATCCATTCATCAGCACCCTCCCAAATTCTTGGAGTGACTAACACAAATGTAGAGGTGCTTTTATCATAGCCCAAAGGATTATCTTCTCTAACTCCGAAATCATGTTTGATTTTACCTTGTTTATCCTTTGTAGCACCACACTCCCATAGCGAAATGCCCTCTGGAACAAGATCTATGCTTTCATTACATGACACAATGCCATCCCATCCATGAACACTTACCGCATCCCCTGATGGGAATGACAACCTTTCAACACTTGTCACCGAAGCTTCAATCAATCGTCTGATTAGTTCTGGCAGCAATTGTTGGCATTCTTTTGTGTCCGCCCATTGTTTTAGATGTGTCGCTGTGATGAATTTCATGCTATTCCACTGTTTTCGTTTGTATCTAAATCACCATTGACTATAATCAGTGATTGGAATATTAAAGTCTTTCAGCTTATTCAACAACCAGTCTTCAATATGGAATCCGCATTGTTCACAACTAATCTTGTAAACATAAAACTCACTGTTTATTATATTACCATATTCATCTTCGTCATCATACGAATCCATTTCGCGCACAAAACTCTTACATCCACATACTGGACATTCCACTGCGTCAGTCATATATCGTTCTGCTAACGACTTAGCATTTTTTTCTGCTTTTTCTCGTATTTCTTTATAATCGCCAAATATATCATCCAACTCAAAGTCGATCCTATTCTTATAGGCAGCCGCACCTATTAACTTATACAAATGGATTTTACTTTCATTTACTTGTGTGTTTTTATATTCTTTAGCGATTCCATCAAATGGATTTAAATTCTGACTCTTCAAATTAAATGTCCACGATTTTATATGCATGTACCCTCCGACTCCTACCAATTCGTTGACAAAAGGAATAACATATCTTCCAAATACTTCGTCCAGTGCCGAAGGATTAATAATAAAAGCACCACGATGAGCAATTCTATTTCTTAACCTGTTTAATTTTTCAAACAACTCAAAATAATTTGCAATGAATTGATACTTAGCATCCAGCTTTCCAGCTTTTTTCAACGCTTTAATTCTGTCAATTGCTTCACCACATTCAATGAAATGCATGTTCTCCAACTTAGAATCTGAAACGTTTTCATTGTCTATCAGTTTTATCAGTAATTCTGGTTTTTGCGAAGCATCATACACCAACAATTTGTTGTGTTCAAGAAGAATATCTTTTAAAAACAATTCAAAGAAATGCTGGAACTGAGTAATTGCATTGCATGCATCTCTAGCATAAGAACCAACTAACAATTCTTTTGATTCTTGTTCGCTCAAATTGTTACAGTCTTTTCTCGACATATACCAATCTAAATCCTCCGCCGTTGAAAAATAGGCTTTCAAGGATCCTAAAAGAGAAAAATCGGCATTATTTCTTCGATTATTTCTCACATCGGACACAAAAAAACCGTCTTTGATTAAATCGTCTAAGTTTTTCATACTACTTTTATTTTACCTGTTACCACTTCATTAATAATTATCTGCTTCCGCTCCTGAAGGAGGGAGATGATTCTATTACAATTATCAACACCTTGGTCTATTCTATTTATTTGAGGCATTAAAAACTGTAAAATTTCATTTTGTTCTTTTTCGGGAGGAACAGGAATAATGATGTTCAAAAACTCATCTGGATAGGTTCGCCATCTCATCATCATTATTCCATGCCCATATTTATAACAATCACTTTTGAACTGTGTGTTTCTAAACATGGTTTCGTAAAACTCCTTATTATTCCCATCTTTAAACGAATATACATCGTAATCAGGACTTGTAACACCGTCATATTTTGAAAGGCCAAATGCTCCCATCCACGCTAATAATCTATTGACTATTAAATCCCCTTTGTTGACAATCTTGTAATCTATAACAGTGCTGGCTTTATTGCCTTTTTCTTCAAGTTCTTTTCTGGGTTTTACGCCAATTGCAGTATATACAGAAAGTAATACAGCATTGGGGTCACTATTTCTTCTGTCTTTTATGTCTAGAATCGTCTTTAGCCTCCTCATTTCCCAATGCTTTTGCACCTCCCCAATCCATTCCACACCGCTGTCTTTCATTTTCGCATTGGAATTGAGGCCTTTAGTGACGGCGCGGTTGATGATGATTTGTTTGCGCTCGTTCAGCAGGTCTATCATCTTCTGCTGCTGGGCTATGGCGGCGTCTATCTTAGCAGTGGCGGTGTCAAGATAGGCGACTATGGCGGATTGTTCGGAAAGAGAGGGCAAATAAACAGTCTCTTTTTGTAATAATGAGGTTATATCTAGGTTTTGTATTCCTGTGGTCGCTTTTACATATGGCCATATTACACCACAAGTGTACAACGAAGACATTAAATAATTAATGAATTTAGGATTTGCCATATTTTGACATACTAATTTCTCCATAAAATTAGCATACATAGGCTTTTCTATATCCAAA
>Ga0310696_10003656_pt1 | contig 19121 bp, 14 predicted proteins | sample AusTroGonzalo_MG_4_FD_203885 | JGI IMG/M metagenome (GOLD analysis project Ga0310696, IMG submission 203885) | Bovine rumen microbial communities from tropical cattle in Woodstock, Queensland, Australia - Gonzalo_02 (v2) (version 2) | ecosystem: Host-associated > Mammals > Digestive system >... | reverse complement strand
GTCCTTCGGATCCATCTTCGGGCGCTCGGCGTGACGCACAAGTAAGACGGCCCTCGTTCCCCTGCGGAGTTCGCCGGCGAACTCTGCAAAGGTCATCTCGGCGTTTCCGGTAGCGCGCTTCATGACCTCTGCCGGATGATTTCGTACATGGCTACGGCCGCCGCGACGCCGGCGTTGAGGGACTCAAAGCCGCCGGGCATCGGAAGCTCCGCAATGAAGTCGCAGTTCTCGCGGACAAGCCGCGATATTCCGGCCCCCTCCGCGCCGACGACGAGCCCGCAGCGCCCCTTGAAGTCGATCTCGGTGTACTTCTTTGCGTCCTCGCCCCAGTCAAGCCCCGTAATCCACAGCCCGGCGTCCTTCAGGGCCTGGATCGCCCTGACGAGGTTCACGACGTGCGCTACCTTGAGATGCTCCGCCCCTCCGGCCGAGGCGCGGACCGCAGCCGGCGTTATCCCGCACGCACGATCCTCCGGAATCACCACGCCGGTCGCCCCGACGGCGCAGGCCGTCCTTAGTATGGAACCGACGTTCTGGGGGTCCTCGAGGTGGTCGAGGACGACGACAAGCGAATTCTCGTCCTCTCGCGCCGCAGCAACGATCTCCTCAAAGCCGACGTACGGATATCCAGTCGTCTTGACGGCGACCCCCTGGTGATGCCCGAAGCGCGTAAGCTTGTCCAGCTGCCCGCGGTCCATCGAGCGGACGACAATGCGGCGTGCGCAAGCCTCGTCGCGGATGCGCTGGATCTGCTCGTCCTCGTCCGGGAACGCCGGCGGGAGGACGATTTCCGAACATGTACGGCGACCGGCGGCAAGGACTTCTTCGACGGGATTGCGTCCGTATATCCACTCGCCGCCCGTCACCATTTCGCGGGGCCCCTTGTGGTGCCTTGTGTTCTGGTAGTTGCCCATTATGGGAAACCTCGGAGTCAGATGGATTTGGCGGCGACGGCGATCCCGATGGACAGCGCAAGGACCAGAAGCCCGGACACGAGCGCGGCCTTGGTCTTGCAGCCCGTTCCCTTCCACTCGCCGAGGACGACCCCGAGAAGCGACGAGAACAGCACGCAACTGCCCATGACGACGGCAAACGAGATGTACCGCATGTCACCCATCGCCGGCTCGCCCACCTTCTGGCATGCGAACTGCATCGCCCACACGATGCCGGCAAGCGACGCGAAGAACCACGGGGAGATGGAGCTGGCGTAGTCGCCGAAAGATCTGTTCTTCACATTCTGCCAAAGGCACCACGCGGCATTGACGACGAAGCCGCCCCAGAGAACGACAACCAGAACCGGCATGCCGACCCACGCCTCGCCCGTCCCCGCGGCGGCAGAAGCTTCCTCAAGGGCCTTCCCGGACTGCAGCCCGAAGTTCATCCCGGCCGAGGCGATTCCGCTGAACACGGCGACGACCATGCCCTTCTTGAAGTTGAATTCGGCAACGGCCTTCTTCTTGGCCTCCTCGTCAAGCTCGCCTTCCTTGAGTTTCCCGGCCCATCCAACCAGGACTATTCCCAGGAGCGAGACTATGACTGACGCCAAAGTCACAATCGCCGCCGTATCCTTCACGAGATCGGAGACGTGGCCCGTGACGAGAGGCGGGATTAGCGTGCCTGTCGCAGAGCATAGTCCGCAACCAATGGCAAGTCCGAGTCCGATTCCTAGATAGCGAATCATGAGTCCCCACGTCAGGCCGCCGACGCCCCAAAGCGCACCAAAGCCCGCGCACTGCGCGAGGGTCTTGGCCTCGGCCCCGCGGATGACACCAAAAAGGTCGTTGGTAGTCGACAGCCCCAAAGCTAGCGGGAACGCCACAAGACCAACAATCGCGTAGACGAACCAGCACGATTCGTATTTCCAACCCTTTGCGCCCCTGAAGGGAAGCGCAAACATCGCGCCAGCGAGTCCGCCAAGCGCACAAACGAGAGTCCCTGTTGTCGTGTTCATGGCGTATAGTATAGCAAAAAAGCCGTCGCCACGCACACGCCAGGCGTTCGTTCAGCGAACACCTCGGCAGCAACTACATGTTGCCGATGACCGCCTTGATGCGTCGGACGCCGGCGGAAGACGACTGCTCCTTCACGATCTTGAACGAGCCGAGCTCCTTCGTGTTCTGAACGTGCGGGCCGCAGCATATCTCCTTCGAGACGTCGCCGATCGAGTAGAGCGACACTTGGTCGCCGTACTTCGCGCCGAAGAGCGCCATCGCGCCCTCGGCCTTCGCTTCCTCGACGGTAGTCATCTTCTTGGAGACGTCGATGCCCTGCGCAATCCACTCGTTGACGAGCTTTTCCACCTCCGCCTTCTGCTCCGCCGTCATCGGCTCGGGCCAGGTGAAGTCGAACCTGAGGCGCTCCGCCGTTATGTTTGAGCCCTTCTGGTTGGCCGTCGGGCCGAGGACCTTGTGCAGAGCCGCGTGCAGAAGGTGCGTCGCGGTGTGCATGCGCGTCACGACTTCGCTGTTGTCTTGAAGCCCCGCCTTGAACGAGCCGGCGCTCGTCGTGCGCGAAAGCTCCTGGTGCTTGCGGTTCGCCTCCTCGAAGCCCTCCTTGTCCACGGTGAGCCCGGCCTTGTCGGCCATCTCGAGGGTCATCTCGAACGGGAAGCCGAACGTGTCGTAGAGCTTGAACGCAGTCTTGCCGCTGATCTGCGACTGTCCGTGCGCCTTAAGCTGCTCGGCCACCTTGTTGAACATCGCCTCGCCCTTGTCGAGCGTCTGGTTGAAGCGGTTCTCCTCCGCCTCCAGGTCGAGCTTGCAGGTCTGCAGGTTCTGGGCGAGCTCTGGGTAGACGTGCTTGTACTTCTCGCAGATCGTCTCCGCGAGCTTCACGGTGAAGCCTGGCGCGATGCCAAGGAAGCGGCTGTAGCGGACGGCGCGGCGGATGAGGCGGCGCAGGACGTAGTTCGCGCCGACGTTGCCTGGCTTGACGCCGCCCTTCGGATCGCAAAGGATGAACGTCGCCGTGCGCATGTGGTCGGCGATGATGCGACGTGAGCGCAGCTTGAGCTCGGCGTCCTCCGGCGCAGACGTCGAGAGCTCGTCTATCTTCGCCATGATAGGCGCAAATATCTCCGTGTCGTACACGGTCGGCGCGCCGCTCATCATGCAGATCGTGCGCTCGACGCCCATGCCGGTGTCGACGTTGTGGCGCCCGAGCGGCTCGAACTTGCCATCGGCGTTTTTGTTGTACTGCATGAAGACGTCGTTCCATATCTCGACGTACTTTCCGCAGTGGCAGCCTGGGCGGCACTCGGGGCCGCACTTGGGCTTGCCGGTGTCGATGAACATCTCCGTGTCAGGGCCGCACGGACCGGTCGTGCCGGCCGGGCCCCACCAGTTGTCCTCGCGCGGCAGCCGGTAGATGCGCTCGTCGGGAATGCCGAGAGACTTCCAGATCGCGGCGGCCTCCTCATCAGCTGGTATGTAGCCGTCCTCCCCCTCCTTGCCCTCTCCTCGGAACACCGTGACAGAAAGCTGTTCGGGGCTGAAGCCGAGGTGCTGCGTCAGGAACTCGAAGCTCCAGGAAATCGCCTCCTTCTTGAAATAGTCGTTGAGCGACCAGTTGCCGAGCATCTCGAAAAATGTCAGGTGCGCGGCGTCGCCCACCTCGTCGATGTCGCCCGTCCTGACGCACTTTTGGACGTCCGTCAGGCGCGTCCCGGCCGGATGCTCCATCGCACCCATCAGATACGGGACAAGCGGATGCATCCCCGCTGTCGTGAACAGGACCGTCGGGTCGTTTTCGGGAATGACCGACGCCCCGGGGATGATTGCGTGTCCCTTTGATTCAAAGAACTTAAGGTACATGTCGCGGAGTTCGTCCGCCGTCAGATTCTTCATGGCTCTTTTTCCTTTAGCCGCATATTTTACCAAAACGGGGCCGACGTAGCAAACGGGGACGACAGTCGATGCGCTCGCCGGACGGCTTCTACGCCTCGAGCCGGACAACGGCCTCGAATTCCCGAGGAGAGAGCTCGCGCAGGAACTTCTCCCCGCTCGCGACCAGCGTGCCGGCAATGCGGGACTTGCGCTCAAGCAGTTCGTCAACGCGCTCTTCAAGCGTCCCCTCGGTGATGAACGAGTGGACGAATACGGTCTTCGCCTGTCCGATTCTGTGTGCGCGGTCCGTCGCCTGCGCCTCGACTGCGGGGTTCCACCAGCGGTCGAAGTGGACGACATGCGTCGCTTTCGTCAGGTTGAGCCCGTAACCGCCCGCCCTGAGCGACAGGACGAACGCCGTCGGCGCCGAAGAGCCGTTGAACTCGGCGACCTCCGCATCTCGCTCCTTCGCGTCCAGCGATCCGTGTAGGAACGGGAACCTTCGTCCACCATATCGCTCGCATAGGAACCGGCTTATCTCTGCGCCCACCCGCGCGTACTGCGTGAACACAAGCGCGCTTTCCCCTGCGGCGAAGATGCCGTCCAGCAGCTCGCCAAGGCGCTCGAACTTGCAGTCTCCGTCGCACACGAGCTTCAGCCGCGTGAGAAGCGCAAACACGTCGCCCTGCCGCCTTTCGCCGACGCGGTAGTCCTCGAGCGCCGCCTCGTAGTCGCGCCGCTGTGCCGGAGAGAGGACGCAGTACTCCTTTATCTCCCGCTTCGGCCCGAGCTCGCCCGCGACGTCTGCATCGCTCTTGAGGCGGCGCAGGACGAACGGCTCCAGCGCGTGCGTCAGCCGCCGCCCCGCCGCGCTCTTCTCGTCCGTTGCAAGCGGCTTAACGAATCTGTCAGCGAAAGACTTGCGGTCCCCCAAGAACCCGGGGTTCAGGATGTTCTCTATGCTCCACACGTCCGCGACCGAGTTCTCGACTGGCGTTCCTGTCAAGGCCACACGCCTCGGGGCGCCAAGCGCGACGGCCGCGCGCGCCGCCTGAGAATCCGGGTTCTTCACCATCTGGGCCTCGTCTAGCACAAGCCCGCCCCACCTTACGCTGCGAATCGCGGAATGGTCCTTCACCAGCAGCGAGTAGCTTGTTATCACGACGTCCGCCTTCACCGCCGCGCGCCTAAAGCCGGACTCTAACTGTCTGCGCTCGCCCTGATGGACGTATGTCACGAGGCCTGGCGCAAACTTAGCGAACTCGTGCCGCCAGTTGGCGAGCAACGTCAGCGGCGCTACTACGAGGAACGGAGCTTTCTCCGCGCCGTCTACTCTCTCCGCCAGGATCCACGCAATAGTCTGAGCGGTCTTGCCAAGGCCCATGTCGTCCGCGAGGAGCGCACCGAAGCCGTGGTCGGCCAAGAACTTCATCCACGCAGTCCCACGCCTTTGGTACGGCAGCAACGGAAGCGCCAAACCGGGCGTGGCGAGGGATGAGGCTGTGGGAATCGAACCATCCTCTCCTCTGGCCCGCAGCTCGTTGACAAGGCCCCTCAGCCAGCCATGCGCACTGGCCTCCTCGACGTCCAACCGCCCCGCAAAGCCGATTCCGCACGCGAACGCCAACGCCTCGTTCATGGTGAGATTCCTGCCGTCCTGCCGCTCCAGCGCCCTGAGAGCCTCTTTGAGGATGTTGCGGTCCACCTCTATCCAACGGTCTCGGAAGAACACAAGGGATGACTTCTGCTCCAGCAGAAAGCGCAGCTCCTCTGCGTCCACAACTTCGCCCGCGACACGGACGACGAGCTTAAGCCTGTGCCGTGCATCCGCCTCTGTCGCATCCCCTCCGAAGGCGCCTGGCGCCACACCGTCTTCAATCTCGGCCCCCGCAGACACGGACGCAGAAACGTCGCAGCCGGACACGGAATACCCTGCATCCGAAAGTTCCTTCGCGCCGCTCCTGACAAAGCTCTCCGCCTCTGCGCGGGAAAGTTCGACGGAAAGGCATCCCGCTCCGTCCGAACGCATTCCGCGCAACGGTCCAAACACGTACGCGGCCTGGCCAAGCGCCTTGAGAGACCTTCTGCCGCGAGGAACTCCGCAAAGCAAGCGGAACCCATTCTCATCCGACTCCAGCCTAAAACATATTCCGGCGCGCGCCGCTGCATCCTCCTCCGCCGCGCCGCTCCACTCGCGCAGCTCCGCGGCGAACCTCTCGCACTCATAGTCGTCCCATACGACGAGCCCCGTGCTGCTCCTAAGCGCCATCAGCCACGCATCGTGTAGGGTTTCGTGTTTCTGATGCTCGGCGTCCTCGCAAAGCGGAGTAGCTGCTGCGGCGCGGACGTACTCGTCTATCCACGGATTGTCCTCGCCGAACCCGCGCCAGCGCGCATGCCATCCGTCCTCCTCGTGCCGGAGTTCCGGGAAGAATCGCCCCTCAGAGACTGCCTCAAGGGCGAATATCTGCCTTGGACTGAGTCGCTTCATGTCGGCCGCGTCGTCATTGCAAAGGCTCCTGCACACATGGACGCAGACCTGAGTATACCATAATCCCGTCAGGGCGCCATGTTGTCCGCTACGACCCCGGAGCGCTCGCCGCTGCCGAAATAGTACTCCTGCCCTGTCGCGTCCATTACGCTGCGCCAGAGGTCGCTCTTGAGCGAGACAGTCTGCCGCTCGATGGTCGCGAGCTTGATCGGCACCAGGCAATAACTCTCGCCGAGGTTACCGACGACACAATTGGTGCGTCCCGCCATCGCAGCATGGACGGCGTTCCGGGCCAGCATGTAGCAGCGGATGGCGTCAGTGCCGCGCGCCGGGACAGAGCGGATCATGTAGCTCGGATCAAAGTACTTGACCGAGCTCTTGACGCCTCGGCTCTTCATGTGGCACTCGATGGCGCGCTTGAGGAATTCTCCGATGTCTTTCTTAAGGATGTTTCCTGATGCGTCTCGGACGTCGGGCATGTCCCTAAACATCTCTTGTCCGGCGCCCTCCGCAACGACGATCACGGCATGCGTCTTGCCGGCGCGGAAGCGGTTCTCCAACGCGGCGAAGAGTCCATGCGGCCCGTCCAGCTTGAACGGATCCTCCGGGACGAGGCAGAAGTTCACGACCGGGTTAGCGATCGACGCGTACGCGGCGATGAAGCCCGAGTCACGGCCCATGAGCTTGACAAGGCCGATTCCGCCTGCTGTGCCCTTGGCCTCGACGTGGGCGTTGCGGATGACATCCGCAGCCTCCGCCACCGCCGTCTCGAAGCCGAATGACCGCCCAACGAAGTTCAGGTCGTTGTCTATCGTCTTGGGGATGCCGACGACGGATATCTTGAGTCCGCGTCTCAGACACTCTTCCGCCACATCGCGTGCGCATCTGAGCGAACCGTCTCCGCCGATACAGAACAGGACGTTGATGTTCATCCTGACGAGAGTGTCGACGATTACGTCGGTCGGCTGCTGTCCTCGGCTCGAGCCGAGGATCGTGCCGCCGAGCTCGTGGATGGTGTCCACGTTGTCCGGGTTCAGCATAAGCGGCTGGTATCCGAAGTCCGGGTTGAGCCCGGCGTATCCGTACTTTATGCCGAAGATCGTCTTGACGCCGTAGTCGTAGGAAAGTATCTCGACAAGGCCCTTGATGACGTTGTTGAGGCCGGGGCAGAGCCCGCCCGCAGTGACGATGCCGACACGCGTCCAGCTGGGGTCGTGGAATATCTGCGCCAAGGGTCCCGCCCGCTCGAAAGTGGGAGTGTGGCCAAGCTTTTCCGCAAGCTCCTTCAGGTAGTTCTGGTTCTCTGTGATAAGGATCCGCTCGCCGGCGGTTATGAACTCGTGGTGGCGGACGGGCGACGCTATCTTGCATTCGCCAAGGGTCTCCACCTTGCACGAATACTGCTCTTGGTTCGCCACTATCTTGTCAAGTGCGGACATGCCATTCCCCCTTTGCTTTCTTGCGCGGCGAAATGCGTCAGGCGGCGCCGGCCCCGCGCGGAGCAGGCGTCCGCGGTCCGCTACCTCGCGCCGAAGCGGAACTCCGTCGTCGACTTGTACTTCTCGCCTGCCGCGACAAACGTGGTCGGCCAATTAGGTTTGTTCGGAGAGTCGGGCGCATGCTGAGTCTCGAGCGCGCAGCCGCAGCGGAACGAGAGGTGTTCGCCGCCCTTCGCCGTCTGGTTGTAGTCGCACCAGTTCGCTGAGTACATCTGGATGCAGGGCTCGGTCGTGTAGATCTTCACGAAGCGCCCGTTCAGCGGGCAGAAGAGCTCCGCCGCGAAGTTCAGCTTGCCCTTGGCCTTCTTGCCGAGCGCCATCTCGCCCTTGTCGAGCACCCAGTTGTGGTCATAGCCGCGGCCGATCTCGAGCTGCTCGTTCTTCTCGTTGATGCGCTCGCCGATGCGCATGCCCTTCCTGAAGTCGAACGGCGTGCCGTCCACCTTCGCAAGTTTGCCGGTCGGAATCTGCCCGGGATCGGTGGGCGTCACCTTGGAGGCCGCGATCTTGAGGATGTGGTCCTCGATCGTGCCGCCGGCCTCGCCCTTGAAGTTGAAGTAGACGTGCTGCGTCATGTTGATGGGCGTCTTCTTGTCGGGGACCGCCTCGTAGTCGACGCGCCATACGTTCTTCGCGGTGAGAGTGTAGGTGACCTTTACCTCGACCTTGCCCGGGAAGCCCTCGTCGCCGTCGGGAGACGTGTGCGTGAAGACGACGCCGACGCTGTCACCCTTGACGAACGGCTCAGCGCCCCACACGTACGCATCCCAGCCGCGCTTGCCGCCGTGCAGGTTGCAGCCGATGCCGGCGGGCGCGTTGTTGAGAGCGGGGAGCTTGATCGTCTTACCGTCCATCTTGAACTGGCCCTTGCCGATGCGGTTGCCGTAGCGGCCTATGAGCGCGCCCCAGTAGGGGTCGCCGGAATCCCATCCGGCGGGCGAGTCGAAACCGACGACTACGTCCTTAAGCTTGCCCTTCTTGTCGGGCGCGAAGAGCCTTACGACTTTCCCGCCGTAGTCGCTGACTTCGAGGACGACTCCGCCAGCTCCGTTGAGGATGAACTTTTTCGCCTTCTCGCCGTATTTCGTCACGCCGAAGGCGACGACCTTGTACGATGCCTTGCTCATGTTTGTTTCTCCGGTTTTTCGTTTTCCGTATTATACCATATATCTTGCTCGCGCGAAACGCCGTAGGGCGTTTTACGCATCAGTCCCAGACGAGGTCCTCCGCCGCAAACACCGGACCCTCGATGCAGCAGCGGGAGTTCCCGCGGACCGTCTTCTGGATGCAGGCGTAGCACGCACCGACGCCGCAAACCATATGGCGATCCATGGATATCCAGCCCTTCGACTGAGTGCCGGTCGCGCGCATCGCGACGGCCTTCAGCATCGGATCGGGACCGCAGGCGAAGAGCTCGAACGGACGCCCAATCCCGCGAAGCCTTATCAGCTCGTCGTCGAGCGGATCCGTCACAAGGCCCTTAGTCCCGACTGATCCGTCGTTCGTCGCGGCGGACACTTGCACACCCAATGCCGCGAACCTGTCCAGTGCAAGCAGGTCCGCGCCGGTGCGCCCGCCAACGAACAGCTTCGGATCCATCCCTCCCGCCTTCAGCACGCGAGCGAGGAAATACAGCGGCGCCACGCCGAAGCCTCCGCCCACCAGTAACGGCGCGCCAGCGCACTTCTTGGGGAAACCGTGTCCTAGCGGACCCATGACGCTCACCTCGTCGCCCGCGGCGACGTCGTTCAGCGCGGCGGTTCCGCGCCCCACCCTCTTGTACAGCAGCTCCAGAACACCGCTCTCGGCGTTGAATATCGAGAACGGACGCCTTAGTGCGCTCTCCTCCAGGCCCGGAACCCGCACATGCACGAATTGCCCCGGTTCCGCCGCGGACGCAATTCCAGGCGCCGCGAAGGATATCCGGCTGTAGCCCGCGCCGATGTCCTCGTGTTCAAGTACCCTGCACTTTTCATTCACCATCGCATCGCCCTCCCGTCAGGCTGTCCGCCTGACGACTTCCTTGAGGTTTGTCCACATGTCGCGCTTCATCTTCATTACGGCCGGCGTGACGACGGAGAACCGCACGAGGCTCTCCGGCGAGTGCGTTACTAGCACATCAGAGCCGCCGTCCGTCTTCAGCCAGTCTCCCGGGCCGCCCTTCTTGTCCGGCATCCACTTGCCGAGGGCGGGGGCGCCGAGCACGACATATACCCTCGCCCGCGGCATCGCGCCGTCCACGACCACCGGAGCGGACTCGCCAGTCGCGCCCATCGCCGCCACGATCTTGCCAACCATCTCCGCCCCCTTCGGCGACAGCGGCCTGTCGTGAAGGAAGACGAATTTGTAGTCAGAGCCCCGCTGACGGTCCGGAACCGTCGACGGCCTGCGCTGAAGCGGCGCGGGCCGCGGAGACGCGGGCTTCGCAAGCGCCGTGAACGTCGGCGCGGCAGCTGGGGCGACCGGCGCCAGCAACGACCTGTCGCACTCCACCACACGCACGCCGAGCTCACGCTCCAGCGCAAGCTCGGCCTCTAGTCCGTCGAGTATGTACTCGAGAGCCGTCACGCCTTCGGCTTGTTGAAACCGTACGGGTTCTTCTTCTGCCAACGCCACGCATCGGCGCACATCTCGTCGATGCCGCGCTCCGCCTTCCATCCGAGCTCTTTGGCCGCGAGCGAAGGGTCGGCCCAGCACTCCGCTATGTCGCCGGGGCGGCGCGGGCATATCTTGTACGGAACGGGACGCTTAGACGCCTTCTCGAACGCCTTGACGACCTGAAGGACGGAGTACCCGTTGCCGGTGCCGAGGTTGTATATCTTGAGGCCGAGCTTGGGGTTCTTCTCGAGTTTCTCGATCGCCTTGAGATGGCCCACGGCGAGGTCTACGACATGGATGTAGTCCCTGACGCCGGTCCCGTCGGGCGTCGGATAGTCGTTGCCGAACACGTTGAGCTCGGGACGGCGGCCGATCGCCACCTGCGCTACGTACGGCAGCAGGTTGTTCGGGATTCCGGCGGGGTCCTCGCCGATAAGCCCGGACTTGTGCGCGCCGATCGGGTTGAAGTACCTGAGGATTACGACGTTCCACTCAGGATCGGCCTTCTGGACGTCCTTGAACACCTGCTCCATCATGAGCTTCGTCCAGCCGTACGCGTTTGTGCAGCCCGGCGTCGGGAAGTCCTCGCGGATCGGCACGGACGCAGGGTCGCCGTACACCGTCGCAGAGCTGGAGAACACGATGTTCTTGCAGTTGTGGTCGGCGAGGCACTTGAGCAGCGTAAACGTCCCGCCCAGGTTGTTGTTGTAGTACTTGAGCGGAATCTGCGTCGACTCGCCTACGGCCTTAAGCGCGGCGAAGTGGATCGCGGCATGGAACGGGCCCTCCTTGTCTAGGACCGCGCCCAGCTTCTTCTCGTCGCGGATGTCCACTTTGTAGAACGCGACTTCCTTGCCCGTTATGCGCTTAACGCGCGAAAGAGACTTCTTCGAGCTGTTGCATAGATTGTCGACTACGACGACCTCGTGGCCGGCGTTCAAAAGCTCGACAACCGTGTGGCTGCCTATGAATCCGGCACCTCCCGTTACTAGAATCTTCATGGTGTTTTCCTTTCTTTAAGAGCATTATACCATAATTTAAGTGCGCTTGGGCCGACTATACCGCAGAGGGAGCGTCGGCGGGCGTCGCTGCGGGAGTCTCTGCGGCAGCCGGCGTCTGGCCGGCGTCGCAGTTCCTGCAGTTGCGGCGGTATGCGTACAGGCCTGCGGCCGCCAGCGCGGCAAGCAAGACCAACACGAGGACACACCGCCAGAACAGCGGATTGGACGCGCATTTCGTAAAGGCGCGAGCGCGCTTCATCGAGAAGTGCATCGGACGATTCACCGCCCATCCGCTCGCGTTCAGGATCGCGCTGAGGTCGCGCCTACGCAGCTTGAACCACGTCAAAACGACGCTCGGCAGCGAAACGACCAGGACGAGCGCAAGGACGGACACCGCAATCTGCAGCCCGGTCATGCCGGAGATCGCCGCCATGAGCGAGGCCGCCGCCGCGCCGACCATGCCGATTCCAATGCCGATGGCCGCAACGCTAGACGCCATGGCGGCCCCTCCCGCCTGTGCGTTCTGCACGCCAGCGTCCAGCGTCTTCTGCGCGGAAGCCTGCTTTTCGCCGAGGAACTTCTTGACCATCGCGCCTATGCCCTCACCAAGCTTCTTCCACGGGGCCCAGAACGCCTCCGCGAGCGAAACCTGGTTCTCGACCACCTTGGTGACCACGGCCTCCCAGTCCTTGCCGTCGCGGTCGTAGAACACGCCGTTCCTGCCGACGTAGAGCTGGCCGACGGCGCCGGCCGTGACCACCGCGCATACGAAACGCGTCGCGCCCTCGGACGGACGCGAGAGCTTGAGGTATAGGACGCAGCAGTCGGACTTGCCGGAGAGTGCGCTGTGCGCCGCCTCGCTTTCGACGGCAAAGCAAAGGTTCATCTCCTTTGCGTCTATCCGGAGCGTCCCGGTCTGGAACACCGCGAGGTCGTCCTCTGAGTAGAGGCGACGCATGTTGACGTAGTTCTCAAGCAGTTCCAGCAGGTTCAGCTTGTACCTCAGCACGCGCTCCTCGTCCTCCAACGCATCCTTGAGCCCGGCGTTAACGACCGGTTTCGAACCCAGCCACGCGCGGTAAGGCGCGAGAGTGCCCTTCACCTTCTTCCATCCCATGCGGTCGATCGCCGCGACGTCGCCGAGGACCGGCTTGACGCACTTTTCCGCGAACGCAAGCACGGCCTCGAGGTGCTTCGGGTTGATGTGGTCCCTGAGGGGAAGCGTCTTGTCGGGTTCCTCAGTGACAAGCGGCATGTCCTCCGGCGGTGCGAAGAAAGCCTCGACCGTGGGCTCCACGGCCGCCAGGGCGGCGTCCGCGTCGGCGGTCGCGTCCCCGAACACCGCGACTTCCGGCGCCTTGCCCTTCGCCTCCCATTCGGCGAGCGCCTTGCGGTCGTCTTCCCCTGGCTCGGCCTCGGCGAGCGCCGCCTGGCGCGCGACGACGTCTGCAAGCGCCTTCTCGTCCGCCTCTGAACGGCCGAACAGCTCGTCGAGGCTGACGCCCTTGGCCTTGAGGAATTCTATCGCAGCAAGGACCTCGGGCGTGCGGATGCGTCCGTCGCCGTCGGTGTCCATCAGCTTGAGAGTGCGCTCGTCGAAGCGCACGCCGGTCGTCGGCATGGATATCGCAAGCCAGTGCTTTCTGTCGAGGTCCGCGAGATGCGCGATGTCCTCGCCGCTTTCCAGTTTGACCTGGGGCATGCGGCCGGCCCTGAACCAACGCCAGTTGTAGTTGCTCATTTTTCGGTGCCTTTTGTGTTGTTTAGAAATCTCGTGGATTCGCCTCAGCCCCGAGCCGCGTTGCGGCGCTCCAGGTCCGCACGGTATGCAGCGAGGTCGGGCACGAGGCGGGCGACGCCAGTCTCGACGGCGGCCTTGGCAACGGCGAAGCTCACCTCGACGAAGAGACGCCTGTCGAAGGGTTTCGGGATTATATAGCCGTCCCCGAACACCAGCTTCTCGTCGGGATACAGCGCGGCGACTTCCTCAGGGACGGGCTCGCGGGCGAGCGCCGCCAAGGCATTCGCGGCGGCGACCTTCATCTCCTTGTTGATCGTGGTCGCCCTGACGTCGAGCGCACCCCTGAACAGATACGGGAAGCCCAGGACGTTGTTGATCTGGTTGGGATAGTCGCTGCGCCCCGTCACCATGACGTACCTGCGCCCCGCGAGCGCCTTCGCGACCTCCGCAGGCGCGATCTCCGGGTCTGGGTTCGCCATCGCGAATATCGCCGGGAACTCTCCCATCTTCCTTACGTCCTCGCCGGAGAGCACGTTCGCCGCGGAAACGCCGATGAACACGTCCGCCCCTACGATGGCCTCCTTGAGGGTCTTTGCGGGCGTGTCGACGGCATGGCGCGCCTTAAACGGGTTGAGGTCCGTACGGTCGCGGCGTATGGTTCCCTTCGAGTCGCACATCGTGACGTCGCGCACGCCAGCAGCCTTGCACATCTCGCAGATGCGTATCCCGGCCGCCCCGGCGCCGTTCATGACGACCTTGAGGTCCTCCAGCTCCTTGCCTGCGAGCCTAGCGTAGTTCATCACGCCGGAAAGCGATATGACCGCGGTCCCCCACTGGTCGTCGTGGAACACCGGGATGTCGAGCTCCGCGTCTAGCCGGTCCTCTATCTCGAAGCAAGCGGGGGCGGCGATGTCCTCGAGGTTGACGCCGCCGTACTGTGGGGCGATGGCCTTGACCGCCGCAATCACGCGCTCCGGGTCCGTCTTTCCCTTCGGTGCGCCGCCGACGCGGCAGTTGTCGAGCGGGACGGGCCATGCGTCCACGTCGCCGAACGCCTTGAAGAGGACGGACTTCCCCTCCATGACGGGGATGGACGCCGCCGCGCCGAGGTCGCCGAGCCCGAGGATTGCGGTCCCGTCCGAGACGACGGCGACCAGGTTCGGCTTCGCCGTGCACTCGTAGACCGCAGACGGCTCGGCGGCAATCGCCTTGACCGCGTGGGCGACGCCCGGCGTGTACGCGAGGCACAGGTCGTCTTTCGTCTTCAGCGGTCTCGGAAGGCGCACCGACACCTTTCCGCCCTTGTGGAACGCCATCACGGCGTCCTTGTCATATGAACTCATTGGCTCTCCTCCGACTTTCTGTTATTGTGGTTGTCCAAAGCCGCGTTTCCGCCGAGGCAGACAGGCTCCTCGACGAACCGAAAGTGCGTGACCTTCACGCCCGTCGGCTTGAGGGTCTTGCGGATGACCTCCATCCATTCCCTCGTCACATCGCAGGCGATTACGACGGCGTCAGCGTTGACCTCGTTTATTATCTCCGCCGCCTGGCCGAGCGTGCCCAGTATCCTGATGCCGCCGATATACTGTCCCCTGAGCAGGATGTCGTCGTCGAGCAGCCCTACGATCATGCGGTCGTTTGCCGCGGTCGTCCTGACGAGCTCGCGCCTGAACGAGCGGTACCTGAGCCCGGCACCGTAGACAAGAATCCGAGAAACGTCTTTCCGCCCCCTGAGCCTAGCGCAGTCTAGCGCGTAGAACAGGTCCCTGACGACGCCGCGCAACGTGCGGATTACCGCGAGCGCGACGAAGCTGAGCGGCGCGAACGCAAGCGTCATCGCCTTCAACTGGTAGACGTGGGCCGGCGAATAGTACACGGCGACGCTTCCGGCAACAGTGCCGAACCCGCAAGCAAGCGCGAGCCTCACGTAGTTGGACGTGACGGCGCGCGACCACACAGTGCGATACACGTTGAAGCACACCATGGCGGCGAAGACCGAGAACACTCTGATCGGCAAGTCCACCCTCATGACAGCCCTGCCCATCGGCAGCCTTAGGGCCCATGCGCACGCAAGGTACACCGCGACCAGGGCCGCCACGTCGAAAGTGACGTAGAACGGAACCGTGAGCCTGGCCCATCTGCGGCGGGAGTCCACGTCGCGGTTCCTGGCGACAGAGTTCAGCAGACGTCCGGCGTCGAACAGCTCTATGCGGGCCATGTCCTTGAATATGACCACCGACGCGACGGCCAGCGCGAACAGCCACAGCCCCGCCGCACGTGAACGCAGCGTCATGCCGAAGAGCCCGACCGCGACAGCGCCTGCAGCAAGGGCGTACAGCACGAGGGTCGCCTTGCGCTGGTTGAGTCCGACGGCGCGGAGTATGCGGTGGTGCAGGTGGTCGGAGTCTGCCGTCATGACCCTGTCGTTGCCCTCTTCGGACGAGTTGCGCTTGCGTATCAAGTGCCTGATTGAGCGCCTGAGAATCGCGAGGAACGTGTCGAATATCGGAACTCCCATCGCCAGAAGCGGCACGCCCACCGAGACAAGGAAGGAATTCGGGGTCTGCGATATGAGCGGCATCACGGCTATCGTGAAGCCTATGTACATCGATCCGCAGTCGCCTAGGAACACGCTCGCAGGGTTGTAGTTGTACCGCAAAAAGCCCACAAGTCCGCCGGCGAAGGCGAAATGGAAGAGCGCGGCCTGCGGATTCTCGATCAGGAACAGCGATCCGGCCATGCCGACCGTGGCGATAAGCGCGAGGCCTGACGCGAGGCCGTCGAGACCGTCAATGAGGTTGAATGCGTTGACAGCGCCGACGATCCAGAACACGGTCAGGGGGAAGTCCACCCACCACGGCACCTCCGGCCAGAGGCGGTGGAATCCCAGTCCCGCCCAACCCCAGGCGAGCCCGGCGAAGAGCAACTGTCCGAAAAGCTTGTGGGACGGCCTCAGGGAGAACCTGTCGTCCGCATAGCCGAGCGCGCCGATTCCGAGCGAGATCGCGACAAGCCTCCAGTACGTCACCTCCGAAAGGTCGTCGCCCTGCAGCGGCGGCCGCCCGGAGACCAGGACGAACAGCGTATACGACACTATGACGCCTATGATCAGCGCCAGCCCGCCTCCGCGCGGAATCGGAACCTTGTTTATGCGCCGCGGGTCAGGCTTGTCGACCATCCCGAGCCTGCGGTTCATCTCGCGCACTATCGGCGTGAGGACGAGCGTGAGGACGAGGGCGCCTGCGAACGCCAGCACGTAGTCCAGGGACTTCTTGGCGAGGAACTCCATCATCTCGAGAACCCTCCCAGCCGGCCCAAGATGGCCCTGAAGGCGCGCTCGTCGGAGCTCGGAAACTGCACTGTGACCATGACCCATCGGTCGATGCGACTGTACACCGTACGGTCCCACACGTCGCGCCATATCCTCGCCTCGTGCGAATCCGTCCTGTATCCGTCCTGATTGAAGAACGTGTACGCGAACAGCGCGTCAGGATTGTTCCCCTTCGCCATGAGCGGAATGACGCGCCAGTCCACGTCTCCGACGCGCACGCTGCGGGACTCGCCCATGTCGAATCCCTGGGACGGAAGGCACAGCTCCGGCCGGTGCAACGACCCCTTGTTCGCGCCGCTCGTGACGGCGCTCACCTGGAACCACATGCCGCCCGCCGTCTTGTAGAGGCGCTTGTCGATCGTCGCGCCGCGCAGTATGTTCGTCTCGGCGACGGACGGTTCGAGCGGCTCCGCCGTGAACCCCGCGACATCCGGGAACACGACTGCGGGAGCCTCCGACAGCACAGGCTCAGGCGTCATCGCCTGGAACGCCATGATCGGGACGACGACAAGCGCCGCAAGCAGGGGGACGGCAATCTCCGAGGCCCCGGACGAATGCGGAGGCGCCTTGGGCTCCGAGGCGACTCGGCCTTCTGCGGCCGGACCGTCCTTCGCGCCGCCTCCGCACAGCCTGTCCAGCGCGCCGCCCGCGCCGATCAGCAGCAGCAACGCCACGGCGAACACTACGAAACCGGAGAAGTCGTGGTAGAACCCGGTCGCGAACTGGGGAGTTGAGCTCTTCGCGACGATGCAGATCGTGATTATGCGCGTTATGTTGCCGAGGATGGCGAGAGGGACGGACAGCGCGAAGAGCACGGCCCTCCGGCCCCACGTCGGCTGCGTGAAGTACCCGTAGCCGACCGAAATCGCCATCAACGCGAAGATCGACCGGAGTCCGCTGCACGGATTCGCTATGTCTATGACGAACGGCGAACCGTCCACGACGACGTCCACCAGCGCGATCATGTTGCCCTGCCTCACGACGCCGTCGAAGAGGAGCGACAGGATTCCGCCGGCGACCGCACTCGCGAAAAGCCTGAGATGCACGGTGAGGATCGACAGATACGAGGCGAGCGGCATGCAGAAGAGCAGGCAGAGGGCCGGGAACGCCACGCGCTTCGCGCAGCCGCGTCCGAACATCGCCCAAGGCACCGAGATCAGGAGCCCGATGAAGGCCAGAAGCTCGAACCGCACCTGGAGGCCCCGCGCCCCGAGCAGCCCCAGCAGAAGGCACGGAACCGCCGCCGCAAGCCCCCACGCGCTCGGCCGGCCGAGCGACTCGCGCAGCTGCGCCCGTTCGTTCCAAAGCACGGCGATGGAGAACAGCGGCACGAACCACGCATAGTCCATGTCCTCCTCGACTGCGGAAAACACGCCGGGCAGATGGCTGAACAGCATTGCGCGAAAGCCGACCGCCATCGCCGCAAAGACGACGGCAGTCAGCGCCAGCCTTGTCTTAATGCCTCGCAACGCCATACAGTCGTATATTATACCAAATTCGCCGCCGAGGCGGAACAGCCGCCAACCACTTTCTCGCCCTCGGCACTTCCGTCCGCAGAACGCCACCACCATGACCTTGCCTTGCCGTCACATATTGCAATATGTGACGGGGACTGAGCAAGACCTAAAGAAAGCCCGAGCAATCCGACAGCGGCACGCTAGATCCTCTTGCCGAGGTGTATCGCGATTGCCGTTGCGATGAAGCCGGGAAGGTCTCACATCTCCCGTCAGCCCCAGTCGTCGCCAGAGCCTCCGCCTCCGTGCCTCCCCGTCCCGAGGAACCACTGGACGCCCTCTCTCATCCCCAATATCGTGAACGGCAGCAGAACTATCGTCGATATCAGCTCAAACCATCCCCAGAACCCCAGGCTCCCGCTCTGCACTGGTGCCTCTTCCGCCTCGGAGTCACGGTATATCACCTCCGTCCCCCTGACTATCACCTTCGCCCTGTTCGCCGCCTCCCCTCTCGGTATCCTCGGCATCATCTGGCTTATGCTCTCCCTCTCCGCGTACTTCACTCCATCGTCCGTTATCTTCATCTCCAGCAATCCCTTGTCCACTCTCCTCATGATGTCGTCGTAGCTCCAGCCGCGCCACTTCGTCAGCTGCTTCTCACTGTACATGTTCTTCTTTTCGAACCACATATCTGCACCTCCTTGTTCCCGAGTCGGTATCGGCACCGCGCCCTCCCTTCCTCTCGGGTATGCTGCATATCATACCATTACCGCGCAAACCTCTTCTCGAAACCGTCCTTTATGGTTTAGTCCCGTGTTTCTTGCTGGCGCGGAGAGCCTCTAGCTTTTGCCTAAGGGCATTCTGCTTACGTTCAATTTCCCTGCGCTCGGCCTCAAGCTCCATGTCCATTCTCTCGCGGTACACGTCAGGTTCAGGCATCACCGCCCATCCGAAGAATCGCTTTGCCGCGAACTCCCGTTTCGTCAGATGCTCGAAGAACTGCGAAAGCGCCGCCTCCTCGCCCATGGCTTTCATCGTCGCCTCGCCGCGCTTGTGCAGCTCCCCGAAGGCGCGCTTGAGGAATCGGACGACGCGGCTCTTCTGGTTCGTCGAAAGCCCGCCCTTTTCCGCAAAGTCCAGCGCAAGGTCAATCCCGCCTATGATCGTCGCATTGCCGCTTAT
>Ga0310696_10003654_pt1 | contig 19126 bp, 11 predicted proteins | sample AusTroGonzalo_MG_4_FD_203885 | JGI IMG/M metagenome (GOLD analysis project Ga0310696, IMG submission 203885) | Bovine rumen microbial communities from tropical cattle in Woodstock, Queensland, Australia - Gonzalo_02 (v2) (version 2) | ecosystem: Host-associated > Mammals > Digestive system >... | reverse complement strand
GAGTTCATTCGCGCGGAAATGACCTGGTTCCCGTCTTTGCGCGCCACGATGTGCAGGGCGCCATCCTGAACGAAGGAAGTCCGGCGGTCATCCGGCACGTAGCGCTGAAGTTCGTGGTTGACGTGGCCGGGTGCCCAGTCTTCGAAGCGCCACTTGCTTGCCAGGTCCGCGGACGTCCCGGAGAAATCGTCCTGCCAGACCAACTCATAACCAGCTGGCACGAAGGCGCCGGGGGCCACGGGTTCGCCGGCGCCCTGCTTGACGCTGAGCGTCTTGACCTGGTCTCCGCTGCGGAAGTGCACGGTCGTACTGCGTGCCTCGGCTGAATAGCTCCGGTTGAATTTTATCTTCAGTTCGCCCTCCCCCCTGGCAATCGTCTTGGGAGAAATGCTGAACCAGAAATCAATATCGTCCTCAACCACCGTCCATGCCGCGTTGGCCGTCGTCTTCACGACCGCCTCACTGCCTGCGCCATCGCCGCTCACCTCATCCGCGGAGAAACTGAGCTCCGGGACAAAATTCGCCTGTGAGAGCGTCAGGGAGGCCTCGCTGCCGTCGCTCTTGAAGCGGAGCGTCGCGTTGCGGGGACTGCCGCTTACGTTGGGCTGGGCCGTCACCTTCACGATGCTCCCACCCTTGTAGATCTGGGCGGCAGAGCTCAGCGCGTACCAGTCCTGGCCGTCGGTCTCGACGGTCCACGTGGCAGAAGCCTCCACGCGTACGGAGGCATCGCCGCCCTCCGGGCTCACGGTCATGGTCGTCGGGCTGAAACTGATCGTGGGCGCGGCAGGAGCCGGGTCTGGAGTCGGCATCTTCTCGTCACAGGCGACGAGAAGCAGCACGGAGGCGATCAAGGACAACATTCTGTTCATGCTTTTTAGTTAAAAAGGGGGCAGGTCATCTCAATTCCAACCCTATTCCTGCCCCCATCCAAACAACCAAAAATTAATCAAATGATTAGTCTATGTATTCCTGGAACACGATATCCGTCACCGTGATCTTGGTCCCGGCCGGCGTGCGGCCGAAGTCGAAGATTACCATCAGGGCGTTCGCGTCGTTCGGCTTCGGATAGATATCCTTCACCTTGTACGTGACCGTGCCCGCGACGGTGGCAACGCCGTTGTCGTAGTTGAGCAGGTGGGCGTCATCCTCTTCGGGATCGTTGGAGATCTTGACGGTGATGGTGCTCGCTTCGGTGGCCGTGATCTTGGCGGAGAACTCGTAACGGTGGGAGTTCAGGGCCTGGATGTCGGTGTGCAGGGCGAACTGACCCATCCACTCGCTGCCGCCGATTCCCTCGGGAACCGTCAGTTCGAAACCGTTGCCGTCCAGCATCTTGTAGGAAGGCTCCAGGGCGCCCGACCAGTCGCTGCCGCTGAACCATACGCTCGTGGTCACGTCAGCAGCCGGCCAGAAGTTGACCACCTCAGGCTTGTCGCTGAGCGGGATGTGCTTCTGCAGGCAGAGGTTGGACAGAGTGATGACCGTACCGGCCGGGAAGCGGCCGAAGTCGAACACCAGCAGAATGCTCTCGGTTGCATCAAGGAGCATGCGGTCCGCCGCTTCGAAGTTGACCGTCGCACCGCCAGCGACTGCCACATTGCCATCATAGAAGAAGGAGTCGTCGCCGTCTTCGGCCGAGGTCATCTTGACCGTGGCCGTACCGGCCTGGGTGGCAGAGATGTCGCAGCTGAAGTCAAAGCGCTCGCGGGCACCGGCAGGCACACCGGTCTTGATCTTGAACTGGCCCATCCACTCGCCGCCACCGGTTCCTTCCGGGACCGTGATGACGATGTCGTTCTTGACTGCGATCCCCGGCTCGAGGCCACCGGCCCAATCAGCACCGCTGAACCAGCTCTCGTAGTCGAGGCTGTTGCCAAGCAGGTTTGTCTCGGCATTCGGGCGGAACCAGGCGTCTTCCGGTTCCGGCTTCGGCTCGACCGGCTCCGGTTCCGGCTCGACCAGCTCATCCTTCGGGACGAAGATGTAGTACCAGGCGTTGCCCGGTTCGGCCTCGCTGCGGCACCACAGCCGCATCTCATGCTCGGTCAGGGAAATGATATGGTACTCGCTGACACCGGCGTAATGGCCCAGGAAGGCGCCGCCGCTCAGGGTGAGGATCATGTTGTCCTCGTCCAGGGAGAAGGTCAGGTTGTCCGCCGGCACATACGGCACGTCGAAGTCGTCCACAGGCGTGGCGGTACCGGGGATACCGATGTGAGCCATACCGTTGGCATTGGTGTAGATGTAGCCGTTGTTGGTCCAGATGAACTTGGTGCCCTTCTGGATGAAGGTGAACTCGTTGGTATAGAGCGAGCAGCCCTCTTTGCCCTGGGGCGGGCAGGCCCACCACCAGCCGCCGGCGTTCGGGGCGGCATTGACGTCGTCCACACCGAAGTGGCCCGTGGTGTATTTGGCGAAGACCCAGGTCTTGCCTTCGAGGGCGTCGGCACCGCCGGTCAGGGCGTTGAAGCCCGGCGTGTCCAGCAGGCCGTAGTCGTCAGCGGCGATCGTGACCACCTGGGAAATGGTGGCGGATCCACCCGTCGTATAGAGGGACATCGTCACGGTGTATTCACCCTTGAAGGGGTACGTGGCGGAAACTTTATCTCCCTTGACCGTCGTGCCGTTGCCCAGGTCCCAGAGGGCGACACCGGCTACGGACGAGGTATTCTGGAGCTCGACAATGTTCGGAGACACCGCGGTCGGCGTCACCATGAACGCAAGCTGGCTCTCCGAGGGCGCCGGGCCCAACTTGTGGGCATCCGGGTCCATCGGGTTGCAGGAGATCAGCAAGGCACCTGCAGCCACGACCAGAAGGATGGTGTTGAATATCTTTCTCATAATATTATGCTATTTCAACGATTAATAACCAGGGTTCTGCTGGAGCTGGAACTCGCCGGTGCCGGCGGTACGGCTCATCTCGCTCTGCGGGATAGGCAGGTACTTGTCCTTGGACGGGTTGAAGGTACGGACGCTTTGGTGGGCGTCATCGCTCTCGGTCAGCACGGTTGCGGCATCACCCCAGCGGATGAGGTCCCAGAAGCGCATGCCTTCGCCCACGAACTCCTTGCGGCGCTCGAGCTTGATATTGTCCATGTTCACGGGGATGGAGCCCACGCCGGCACGGCTGCGGACGGCGTCCAAGCAATCCTGCGGCACGACACCACCGGCGGCGCTTGCACCCAGGCAACCCACCAGCTCGGCGTAGTTGAGCAGGGTTTCGGCGTAACGGAAGAGGATCAGGTTATTGGGATAGTTGAGGTCCACGGTACCGATCGGCGAACGCAGGGCGGTACGGGCGGCATACTTCTTCTGGAAGAGGCCGGTGTTCTGGAAACGGGGACCATAGGTACCGTCTTCGAACTTGTTGATGGAACCCTCGCGACGGACGTCGCCGTTCTCATACATATCCCAGGTGCTCTGGCGCACGGGGCCGAAGGCCCAGCCACCGCAGAAGACGGCGTCATTGAGCTCGTTGGGCGATATGTAGGCCGGCAGGTTGGTGCCGCATCCGGCCCAGGCATTGCCCCAGTCGCGCTTGCCGTCAGAGATCTGATTGCTCTCGAAGATGGACTCCGGTGTGAAGTCATTCGCGTCGGCGCCGGTCCACAGGGCATCGAAGTCGATCAGGCGGTAGGAGCCGCTGTTGATGATCGCCGCCATGTTGGAAGCCACCTCGCTGTATTTGGACTGGTCGTTCTGGTACATCACCACGCGAGCCTTGAGCATGTACAGGGCGGCCAGGTTGGCGCGGGCCTGCTTGGCGGAACCGTTGGTGTAGAGCGGGAATTCGCTGCCCGCCTGGCCGGCCGCCGTCTCAGCGTCTGCAATGTCCTGCATGATGCAGGCGTAGATCTCGTCGGCGCTCTTCTGCGGAGCCATGAAGGGATCCTCCAGAGGTTCGGTGAAGAAAGGAATGTTGCCGTAGAGCTTCCACAGGTGGTGGAGGTAGTAGGCGCGCAGGAAGAGCGCCTCGGCGCGGTAACCGGCCAGACGGGCCTTAGCGGCATCGCTGTCGAAGCCGACCGCGTTGTCAATGGCAAGGACCGTGTTGTTAGCGCGGGCGATCGCGGTATAGTAGAGGCTCCAGATGCCGGACGGGCTCTCGGAAGCGGGAATCTGGAACAGGGACATGTGGTACATCCAGGACTGGTCGCCGGCATCGCCGCCGCCCTTGTAGATGTCGTCGGAGCGGAGATCGGAAAGCAGCAGGATGTGGTTGTAGTTGTAATTCGCGTAGGAATCCATCAGGAGCGGCTGGTAGGTCGCCGTCAGGTAGGACAGGATCGCGCTCTCGGTCGCTTCCGCTCCCGCCTCTCCCTGGTGGGTGGCATGGGCGGTGAGGAACTCATCCCCACAGCTGGTCAGGACCGCGCCCATGACAAAGGCTGCCAATAATTTATAGAGTTTCATATTCTTATCTGCATTAAAGGATTAGAAGGAAATGGAAGCGCCCACGGTGATGGTCCGGGCCTGCGGGTAGATACCGCGGTCCACGCCGATGGTGGTGTAGCCGTCGGACGCCATTTCCGGATCGAAGCCGTCGTACTTCGTGAAGGTGAGGAGGTTCTCACCGGCCACGTACACGCGCACGCTCTTCAGGGAGATGGTGCGGACCCACTTCTCGGGCAGGGTGTAGCCGAGCTGCACGGTCTTGAGGCGGAGATAGGAACCGTCCTTGACCCAGAGGTCGGAGGAACGCCAGTTCTGGTTCGGATTGGCGTTGGTCATGCGCGGAATGCGGTTGGACGTGCCCTCGCCGACCCAACGGTCGAGAATCCATGCCGGGCGGTTCATCGCCGGAACGTCGCCACGCATCGAATAGTCGAATATCTGGTTGCCGATGCTGCCCTGGAAGAACACATTGAGGTCGAAGCCCTTCCAGTCAGCGGAGAAGGTGATACCATAGGTCCAGTCCGGCATACCCTTGCCGATCTTGGTGCGGTCGTCATCATTGACGTAACCGTCGCCGTTGTAGTCCACGAAGCGGACGTCACCCGGCTGGGCGTTGGGCTGCATCAGGTTGCCGTCCTTGTCCTTGTAGGAGTACACCTCGTTCCAGTTCTGGAAGAGACCGTCGGTCTTCATGCCGTAGAAGTACGGCCAGACCTCGCCGTTGGAACCCTTCACGTAGTCACCCACGCCGGAGGCACCATTGCTCTGGTAGACCGCCTCGCCGGACTCGTTTCCGAGGTTGATCAGGCGGTTGCGGAGCAGGGAGGCATTGGCGTTGATGGCGTAGTGGAAGTCGCCGACCTGCTGCTGCCAGCCGATTTCGAATTCATAACCCCAGTTGCGCATGTCGCCCAGGTTGGACATCGGGGCGCCCTGACCCACGTAGGACGGGATAGGCTTGTTCATCAGCATGCCGTTGGTCTTTTTGTTGTAGAAGTCGAAGCCGAAGGTCAAGCGGTCATTGAAGAGTCGGGCGTCGAAACCGAGGTCGAGCTGCTCGGACTCCTCCCAACGGATGGTCGGATTGGCGAGAGCCGCAGGGGAAGAACCCGGCTGCATGGTACCGTACTCTCCTTCGTTTCCGAAATAGTACTCCTGGCCGGTGTCCATCAGGGACGCATAACGGAAGTTACCGATATTTTCGTTACCGTTCTTACCCCAGCTGGCGCGGAGCTTGAGCTGGTCGATCCAACCCGGACGGTTATTCTTGAACCAGGGCTCGTTGGTGATGTTCCAACCGAGGGAAGCGGCCGGGAAGGTGGCCCACTTGTGGCCGGGACCGAAGCGGGAAGAACCGTCGCGGCGGATCGTAAATTCGAGCATGTAGCGCTCGTCGTAATTGTAGTCGAAACGGAAGAAGTAGGAGGCAAGGCGCTGGACGTCGTAGCCGCCGGTGCCGCCGCTGGTGCGCTCGTCATCGGTAGAGCCGATGGCGGAGTCGATGTAGGCCATGGACGGGTTGGTCTCCTTCAGCTGATAGTCGGTGCCGGAGACATAGGTGTAGGAATAGCTCATCGCGGACTGGCCGAGCACGGCACTGATGTAGTGCTTGCCGAGCTGCTTGTTATAGGAGAAGTAATTCTCCGTCTGCCAGCGGAGGCCTTCATTCATGCCCATGTTCACCCAACTGGTGAGCGTCTGGTTCATGGAACTCTTGTACTGCTCGAAACCATAGCCGCGGTTGCGCCAGAAGGCGAGGTCCACGCCGTAGCTGCTCTTGAACTTGAGGCCCGGGAGGATGTCCAGCTCGGCAGAGAAGTTCGCCACGAACTTATGGGTCTTGTAGAGGGTGTTGGACGGTGTGTCCAGGTTGGCCACCGGGTTGGTCAGTTCCTGATAACCGGTCGGAGGCAGGGAATAGACGCGGCCGTCGGCGGCCACGATCGCGGTCGGGTGTTCCGCCAGGATGCGGGCGGCTTCGGCCTCGGAAGCGAACACCGGGATGGACGGGTTGAAGGCCACCGCGGAGCCCAGGATGGAACCGAACTCGGAGTTGGTGGTGATGCCCGTCGAATTGATGTTGGAGTAAGCGATGTTGGCCGTGAGGGTCAACTTGTTCAGGAAGTTGCGGCTATCCGTCTCGAACGGCACATAGCTGTTGTTGGAACGGAGGGTGAGGCGGTCGTAGTTGGACTTGCCGTAATTGCCGCCCACGATACCGTCCTGCTTGAAGTAGCCGAGGGATACGAAGTAAGTAACCTTGTCGGTACCGCCGCTCACGGACAGCTGGTGCTGCGTGATCGGTGCGTTGTAGTTGAAGGTCTCGTCCTGCCAGTCGGTGCCCTTGCCTGCCGCGGCAATCTCGGCTGCGGAATACAGCGGGGCACCGCCGTCGTTGATGCGACCCTCGTTCATGATGATCATGTACTCCGTGGCGTTGAGGACTTCCTTCTTCTTCCAGGGGTTCTGCCAGCCGAAGCTGCCGCTATAGGTGATGGAAGCCTGACCCTTCTTGCCGTTGCGGGTGGTCACGAGAACCACGCCGTTGGCGGCGCGGGCACCATAGATAGCCGCGGAAGCGGCATCCTTCAGGATTTCAACAGACGCGATGTCGGTCGGGTTCAGGTAATCGATGCCGCCGTCAACAGGCATGCCGTCCACTATATAAAGAGGATCGGAGTTGTTGACGGTGCCGATGCCGCGGATCTTGATCTGGGAGCCGGAGCCCGGCTGGCCGGATGCCTGGGTGATCTGCACGCCGGACACCTTGCCCTTGAGGGCGTCGTTGATCGTCGAAGCGCGGACCGTGTTGAGGGCATCGCCGTCCACCTTGGAAATGGAGGCCGTCACGACACTCTTCTTCTGGACGCCATAGCCGACGACCACGGTCTCTTCCAGCATTTCGGCGTCATCCTCAAGAACGACGCGGAGTTCGCGGGCCGCCGTAGCGGTCACGTTCTGGCTCCTGTAGCCGATGCAGGTCACTTCCAGGGTGGCACCCTCGGTGGCGCGGAAGGAGAATGCTCCATCCACGTCGGTCATGGTACCGTTGGTCGTGCCGCGCTCCACTACAAAAGCGCCGACAACCGGCTGGCCCGCTGCATCCACGACGACTCCTTTGACAGAGACGCCCTGGGCCAGGGCCGCCAGACTCAATCCTAATAAAAGGATCAGGGTGAAAATTTTTTTCATACGCTTTTTAAAGTTGTGTGCGTTGGTTATTAAATGTTGAAGGTGTTTCGACCTTGTGTCGACGGCAAATATAGACGGATGGAATATCCCTTCCGCCGACAAGAATGAAATAGTAGTGAAATGTAAAAATCAACCGGCTGGGAATCAGCCGGTTGAATAATTCGTTTTGGGCGAAATTAGTAGTGGTTGTAAAACGCTGGAACCGCTACTTTCCTATCCGTTTCACCTTTTCTTCGAACGCTTCGCGATCGCCGAGTGCCGCGTTCTTGACCGACACCTTGTAATTATAGATGGTGCTGTGGGAGTAGTGGAGAATGTCGGCGATTTCCCGGGAATCGTCCACGCCCAGGCGGATCAGCGCGAAGATGCGCAGTTCGGTCGTCAGGGAGCCGGGCTTCGGATGGAAACGTGCATCCTCCCGGAGCAGATCGTTGAAGCGCTCCACGAAATCAGGGCAGATCGCCTGCAGGAAAGTCGCGTCGAAATCCCGGTAGAATTCCTTGAGCGTCTTCTCCGAACGGGTGGAGAGGGATATCTCCTTGAGCAGCTGTTCCGACTTGCCCAGCTTGAGCAAGTTCCGGGCATAATTCTCTTCCCCCTGAATCTGCGTTACCGTGAGGGACAGGCGGCGCAAGAAATCCACGATATAACGTTCCTTGACCTGATCGGCGCGCGACAGTTCCTTGTTCAGCAAGGCCAGCGAATCGTTGGCCGCCGCCAACTGCACGTTGCGCTCCTCCAGATCCTGCCGCATCCGGGAAAGCTTCCGGGACCGCTTCACCAGGAACCAGGCCAAAACCAGCAGAAGTACGGCCAGCAGGCCCAGCAGGACGGAAGAAATCAGCATCCGCTGGTGCGCCCGGGTGCGCCGCGCCGCATAGGCGTCCTCGATTTCCATGAAGAATTGCGAAATCTGCCAGGGACGAAGTTTCGCGTTGTAAGCGATAGCGTCTTCCTGTGCGATCCGCAAATAGCTGAAAGACCGCACCACGTCCGTCGGCAGCACAATCTGCGAAATCACGGTCAGCGAAGCGTAGTCCTTGACGGCATTGATGATGTCGCTCTCCGCCGACTTGATCAGCCAGCTCAGCTGGTCCTCCGGACGACCGCTCTGTTCCGCAATCACGGAACGCTCGTAGGCATAGATGGCGTATTCATGCTCATCCGGTTTTGTGCCGGCCAGCAGGATCTGGACCAGGCTGTCGGCGGATTCCAGCCGGCCCGCCGTGACCAGTTCGTCCAGGCGAAGCTCGCGCCACCGCCGGGAGTCTTTCGGAACCAGGGAGTACAACTGCTGCCGGTACACGTCCCGCTCCTGGATCGGCGGTCGCTCCACCATGCCGGAATTGCCGGCCAGGTCGCGGCTGAAGTCATACAGCGCCATCAGGTAATCCATCCGATGGGCTTCCGAGAGCGTGCTTGTGTCGATCTGATTGAAGAGACGGTTGTAGGCTTCCATGTAGTGGCCGGCCTTCGCATACAGATGCCCCAGCAGGATGGAGGCCTGATTGTAGCGGTCCGTGTCATTCAACTGCTCCGCGAGCTCCAGGCACTTTTTCAGGTAGAACGACGTGGAATCGAAACTGTACGAGAAATATTCATTGGCCGCAAAAATCCCGTAATCGAAGAGCCGGCGGCGGTTGGTCGTGGCCTCCGCCATCTTGCGTATGCCCTCCAGCTGATCCTTCTTGCGCGTTTCATAGACCGGACGCGCGGCGATGTAACCTTCCAGCTCTGCCAGTCTGCGGGACGAAGATGCCGTCCGGTCCACGCAGGAGACGGACAGCAGAACGGTCAGCAGCAGAACGGTCAGGGTAATCGGTTTATGTGGCATAACAAGGCAAAGTTAAAATATTTTGTGTTAAAAAGCTATCTTTGCATAAACACTTGCGTCGCGATGAACCTGCTGATAACCTTTCTCCTGAGTCTTCTCCCATACGTCAATCCCTTCGTCGGCACCGACGCGCACGGCCACACCTTTCCCGGGGCCGTGGCGCCCTTCGGCATGGTGCAGCTCAGCCCGGACACCCGCACGAACGCGGGCGACTGGGACGGCTGCAGCGGCTACCATTACAGCGACAGCGTCATCTACGGCTTTTCGCACACGCACCTGAGCGGCACCGGCTGCGACGACTGGTGCGACATCCTGCTGATGCCGGGCGACGGCACGCCCTCCGCCTTCTCGCACGGGCGGGAAAAGGCCGCCCCGGGCTACTACGAGGTCTTCCTCGAGGGACCGCAGGTGCAGGCGCGCCTGACGGCCGGACGGCGGGTCGGGGTGCACGAGTACACCTTCCCGGCGGGGGTGAAGCCCCAGATCACGCTCGACCTGACGCACCGCGACCCGCTGGACGGCTGGCGCATCACGCCGTCCAAGGCGGGATGCAGCGGCTGGCGGCAGTCCAGCAGCTGGGCGCGCGGGCAGGACGTCTATTTCTGGATGGAGTTCTCAGCGCCCGCGAAGTGTCAGCTGCTCGACGGCGGCCGCCGGGCGGTGTTCACCTTCCCGCGCAAGACGCGGGTCGTGACCGTGCGCGTGGCCATTTCCTCCGTGTCGGAGGAGAACGCGCGGCTGAACCTGCAGTCCGAATATCCGGAGAGCTTCGAAGCGCAGCGGAATGCGACCGAAGCCGCCTGGGAGGCGTATCTGGGAAAGCTCGACAGCCCCTGGCAGGACGAGGAGCACCTCCGGCGCTTCTACACCGCCCTCTACCATACGGGCATCCACCCCTCGCTCTATTCCGACGCCAACGGCGAGTATCGCGGCATGGACCGGCAGGTGCACCGCGCCGAGGGCTGGGAACGCTACACGGTCCTCTCGCTGTGGGACACCTTCCGCGGCGAGCACCCGCTCCTCTGGGAGATAGAGCCGGAACGGAGCTACGACTTCCTGAAGACCTTCCTGTCCATCTACGACGAGGGCGGCAAGCTGCCCGTCTGGGAGCTTTCCGGCTACGAAACCAACTGCATGATCGGATACAACGCCGCCCCCGTGATCGCCGACGCCATCGCGCGCGGTTTCACGGATTTCGATATCGAGAAGGCGCTGGCGGCGCTGCTCGCCAGCTCGAAGCGGCCGGAATTCGGCCTGGGCAGCTTCCGCGCCAACGGCCTGGTGCTGGCGGACGACGAGCACGAGAGCGTCTCCAAGACGCTCGAATACGCCTACGACGACTGGTGCACCGCGCAGGTGGCGAAGTACCTCGGGCGCATGGATGTCTATGAGGAATACATGACGTCCGCGCAGTACTGGCGCAACGTCTTCGACCCCACGACCGGCTTCATGCGCGCCCGCCTCAACGGGCGCTGGGCCAGTCCATTCGACCCGCGCGAGGTCAACAACCACTACACGGAGGCGAACACCTGGCAGTACAGCCTCTTCGTGCCGCAGGACCTGGGCGGGCTGATGGACATGCTCGGCGGCGCGGACGCCCTGGAGCGGCGCCTGGACGCGATGTTCGAGGCCGAGGAGGGCAACACCGGCCGCTCGCAGGCCGACATCACCGGCTGCATCGGGCAGTACGCCCACGGCAACGAACCCAGCCACCACGTGGCGTATCTCTATGATTTCGCCGGGCGGCCCGACAAGCGACAGGCACGCGTGGAGCAGATCCTCGAAACGCTCTACAGCTCCGCCCCCGACGGTCTCTGCGGCAACGACGACTGCGGCCAGATGTCCGCCTGGTACGTCCTGAGCGCCCTCGGCCGCTACCCCGTCTGCCCAGGTTGGACCGAGCCTGGGTGTGCGTGGGCGCCGGATCGCGATAGCGATTATCCGGCCATCCCCCTTGAGGGGGTGCAGGGGGTGAAGACTATCGAGGATTCTCGTGGAATCACGAGAATCCCGGTGACGATAGTCACCAACCCCGCCTTCGAGCTGGACAACGACATCTTCGCCGACTCGCTCCGCGTCGCCATTTCCGGCGAAGGCCGGATCTGGTTCCGCATCGGCGACGGCGACTTCCGCCCCTACGAGGGCCCCTTCAACGTCTATGAACCTTGCAGGATGGAGGCGTACGCCCAGATCGGCGAGCGCCGCAGCTTCACCACCCGCTGCGCCGTCCACCAGATCCAACGCGACCGCGACATCGAGCTCCACGCCCGCTACAGCCGCCAGTACACCGCCGGCGGCGACGAGGGCCTGATCGACGGCTTCCGCGGCGGCCTGAACTGGCGCACCGGCGGCTGGCAGGGCTATGTGGGGACCGATTTCGAGGCCGTGGTGGACCTGCGCGAGGTACGCGACATCTCCACCGTCGGCGCGGGCTTCTGCCAGGACGCCCGTTCGTGGATCTGGATGCCGAAGTACGTCGAATTCTCCGTCTCGGAGGACGGAGAACATTTCACGCCGCTTGCGCGCATGGAGAATACGATGGACGAGCGGGACTACGAGGTCCGCATCTGGAATTGCGAAGCTGCCGCCGTCGGGCGTGCGCGCTATGTCAGGGTGTTCGCGAAGAACATCGGCACCATCCCTGACTGGCACCCCGGCAGCGGCAGCCCCGGATTCATCTTTATTGATGAGATCTGGGTGAAATAAGGTCTATTTGCCGATGAAAGCAACAATCTTCTCCACGGCCTCGTCCTCGGTCAGGTAGTCCATGTCCAGGATGATGTCGTAGTTGCGCATGTCGTAGCGGCTGAGGCCGGTATAGCGCTGCACATAGTTCTCGCGGCCCTTGTCCGTTTTCTCCATCAGCTCGATGGCCTCTTCGCGGGTCATGCCCTGCTTGGCCATGATACGCGCGATGCGGTGCTCCTTGGAGGCGGTGATGAAGATATCCACCTTATTGGGACGGTCCTTCAGCACGAAGAAGGCGGAGCGACCGGCGATGACGCAGGAACCCTCGTCGGCGAAGGCATTGAGGATTTCCTTTTCAGCGTCGAAGATGTCCTCCACGGTCACGGCTTCCTTGTATTCACGGGAGAAGGTGTAGTTCCCCACCTTAAAGGATGTTTTGTTGGAGGGTGAAACCTGATTGAACAAATCCGTAAACCAGTTCTTCTTCTTTTTCTTCAGATGCTCGATGCCCTCGCTGGTCAAGTTGAATTTCTCTTCCAGCTCCTTGAGGAGCCGCTTGTCACTGTAGTTTACACCGAGTTTCTCCGCCAGTTTCCGGCCTACGGTGCCGCCACCGGAGCCGACTTCACGGCTAATCGTAATGACAAAAGGATCATTGAGTTTCATATTGCTCCAATTTTTTGGTAAATTTATAAAACAATCATTAAACAAGCAAGGGGCATTCCGCATTCATATTGTCTTGTTGAGCCACTTATTCCTGTGGATGTAGATGGCGCACTGGATCCAGATGACGAGCGAATAGACGGCGTCGGCCGTCCAGCACACGGCGATGCTCGAATGGCGGATGCCGATGATAACGGTGCAGTACACGGCATAGATGACAAGGGCCACGACGTCGAAGCGGAGGCAGACACGCGTGTCTCCCGTTCCCGCGACCGACTGCAGGTACACGTTCCACGGCAGGGTAAGGGCGGTGGCGGCGCACATCACCCACAGGGTATGGACGGAAGCCTCAACCAGGCTGGGAATGTCGGTGAACAGGCCGATGATCAGGTGCGGGAACAGCGCGAAGAGGGCCAGCAGCGGCAGCATGGTGACGACGCATAGCATGATCACCCGCCGGATTACCGGTGTCACGCCTTCGGGATGCCCTTCGCCGATGATGTTGCTCACCAGCGTCGCCGCCGTGGAGGCAAAGGCCGCCGAGAAGACGAACGGCAGCTCGGAGATGCTCCGCACGATGTTCGCAACCGCCAGCGGCTCCTCACCCAGGTGCTCGATGAAGAGGAAGAACAACAGCCAGACGGAAACGCTCAGCACATATTCCAACATGACCCAGGAGGCGGTGGCGAAAATATGCCTAAGCTCCTTCCAGACGGGTTTTACAAGCTTCTGCAGGCCGTACTTCCGGTCCGCCGTGAAGGCGGCCCAGACGACGAAGAAGAGCAAGGAAATGCCTTCCGAGATGGTCGACGCCAGGGCGGCGCCCTTGATGCCCATCGCCGGCGCGCCCAGGTGGCCGAAGATCAGCACCCAGTCCAGGAAGATGTTGCTGCTCACCAGCACGATGGAGTTCCAGGTCAGGCTTTTCGTCTCCCGCGTCCCCACGTAGAAGGCGCGGAACAGCGCCGTCATGAAGGCGAAGAGCAGCCCCGGAATACGCCAGTTCACATAGACGACGGACGCCCGGTAGATGTTCTCCGACCGCAGGAGCCCCCGGAGGAGGGGCGGGGACAGGAGATACGAAAGGACCATGGTCAGGACGGCCAGGGCCGCCAGGAACCAGGCCCCCTGCCAGAACACGCGTCCGATGGCACCGAAGCCCGTTCCGCTCTCGTAAGCCTCCCCGTTGCGCCGGCCGATGATGATCTGGACCCCGATGGAGAAGCCGAACCCGAGCATGTACAGGATGGTGAAATACACGCCGGCGATGGCCGAGGCGCCCAGTTCCACCTCGCCGACACGGCCCAGGAAGGCCGTGTCGGTCATGCCCAGCAGTTCCTCCATCACGAGGGCAACCAGGATGGGAAGGGTTATCCTCCAAATGGTTTTGAAGGAATACCGCTGCGGAAGTTTGTATGACGTGTTTTCCGTATTAGAAGATGTAGCCGATCGCGAGCGTCAGGGAATTGTTCTTTTCCACGATGCCTGCCACCTTGCTGCTGTTCAGGAGCCCGAATTTGTAGCCGATCTTCACGCGGAACACCTCCCGGATATCACACCAGAGACCACCACCGAGGAACATTTCGAACCGCTTGTTGTCCGATTTGTAGTAGTCGTAATGCGGATTCACGGAAACGTCCTTGCAGAAGAGACCATAATAGAGGGTCGGACCTGCGAAGAGTGAAACGCGGAAATCTCTCCTGTCGGTTAAACAAAGATTGAGGTCAATCGGGGCAATAAGACCAAACTCTCTGTACTTGACATCGTATTTGTTGGTAAAACTGCCGCTGAGGCCCAGGCCCGGAGCGACGGCAAGAGGACCCACCAACGGAATGTTGTAATCGACCACGGCCATGACGCCGTTGTAGTACTGCGTTGCGTTCAGCCCGCCTATCTCCGTCCGCAAAGAGCTCATCTGATAACCCACCTGTACGCTGAACTGTGCGTGTGCCATCACGGAAATCATCAGCGCGACGGCCAGCAAAAATACCTTTTTCATGATTGTTGTGTTATTAATGTGGTTAGTATGTGGTTTTGAAGTTCGCTATAATATTTGAAAACACCTACTAGACAAGGCTTCAGTTTGCGATTTTTGCAAATCCTGAAAGCTTTTTGCAAATCTTGAGAGTCAGCTTTTCATCAGAATACCGTCAGCGAGAGCGCCACGCTGAAGACCAGGTTCACATTGGCGACGGTTCCGGACAGGTCCCAGTCCTCCCTGTATTCGTCGCAGGGTTTGTGGTACCAGCTGGCCATCGGGTACTTGTCGGGTTTCGACGGATCGGCCGGCTCGAGGCCGTTCTCCATCACCACGGCGGGGACGCCTTTTTTCACAAAGTTGTAATGGTCCGACCGGTAGAACCAGCCGTCCGAATTGTCATCGTCAAAGAAGATGTAACGCCCCTGGGCTGCCGCAGCGGCCACATAGTAGTGGTCCAGCACGCTCTTTCCCCCGCCCAGGATGACGACGTCGCGCGTGAGCGGAGCGGGACCGATGCTCTCGTAATTCAGGCAGGCGAGCGTTTTCTCCATCGGAACCACCGGGTGCTCGCAGTAATAGGCCGAGCCGAACAGGCCGCTCTCCTCCGACGAGGGGAACAGGAAAATGATGCTGCGGCGGGGCCGGATCTTCAAGGTCTGGAACTTCCGAGCCGTGAGCAGGGCGCCCGCCATGCCGGAGCCGTTGTCGGCCGCTCCGTTGTAGATGCTGTCTTTCTTTTCGTCGGGCGCGCCGAAACCCAGGTGGTCCCAGTGGGCGCTCACGACCACCGCACCGCTGTCTTCATCGCTTCCGCAAAGGATCGCCCCCACGTTGCGGGTTTCCTGGATGTCATAGGAAACCGCCATCTTCACATCTCCTTTCACCTTGAGCGGGAAGCTACGGAAGCCGGGCTTTTTGGCGGCGGCCAGGGCTGCATTCATGTCCATTCCGGCGGCGGTGAAGAGTTTCCGCGCGCCTTCTTCGTGCAGCCAGCCTTTTATGCCCAGTTCGTCAGCATTCCGCGTCTCAGGGTTGTACAAGGCCAGGTTATCCTCCAGATGGCCGTTCACGCATACGTGCCAGCCGTAACTGGCCGCCTCCGTGTTGTGCAGCACCAGGCAGCCGGCGGCACCCTGGCGCATGGCCTCCTCAAACTTGTACAACCAGCGGCCGTAATAGGTCATGTTGCGGCCCTGGAAGAGCGTGGGGTCATAGTAGCCGGGGTCGTTCACCATGGCGATCACGATCTTGCCCTTCACATCTATGCCCGCATAATCGTCCCAGCCGAACTCCGGCGCGTGGATGCCGAAGCCGCAGAAGACGTACTCGGCCTTGGGAATATCCACCTTGTCCGTGGCCCGGGAAGTCCAGACGATCAAATCATCCGGATACTTGAGCTGCGCCTTTTTCTTCCCCTTCACGGTGATCCGGTTGCCCTCCAGCCGGGCCGTGACGGAAAGCATCTGGAAGGGTTGGAACCAGCTGCCGCCAAAGGCGGGTTCCAGACCCAGCGCTTCCAACTCCCCTGCCAGATAGTTCACCGTAAGGTCCTCGTAGGGGGTCATCGGCTTTCGCCCTCCCATCCGGTCCGAGGCGAGGGCCTGGATCCATTCGCGGAGCGCTGCCTCGTCCTCCTTGACGGACACCTGCGCCGAAGCGGCCAGCGTCCCGGCAAGAAGGGAAAGAATTATGACGATCTTTTTCATAAATAAAAGTTCTTTACCAGTTTCTTGACCTGGAAGCCGAAGAAGAGTTTCTCGACGAATGTCGGTTTCTGGAAGACCGTCCGGAGGATCACGTCGATGGCGGCGAATTTGCCGGCCAGGGCGTCGAATTCGCTGTGGTCTTCCTTCCCGGTATACTCCCGGGCAAAGGCATCCCAGAACCGCTGGAACTGGTCCAGGGACATATGGAAGATATCCTGCACCCGTTTCATGGAAGCGTACAGATGACAAATCAGGAACAGGTGACCGATATCGAACATGGGATCGCCATAGCCGAAGCGGTCCAGGTCGATCCAGTACAGCTCGTCGCCGGCCAGGACCAGGTTGCCGGTCTGGAAGTCTCCGTGCACGCAGGTGGTCTGCTCCGGGATGGTTTCGGCAAAGGCACGGATCAGCTCCAGGTTCTTCCTGCCAACGAAATCGGTATGGTCGAAGGCCCACTGCAGCTGCTGCTTCCGGCTGGGAAAAACGTCAGTGTTGCACGGCGTCGAAAACAGTTCCTTGCCTTTCCGGCACAGCAGCCGGGCAACCTCTTCCGTGCGCTCCGGCTCATCGTGGCAGATGCGGGACAGGGATTTCTTGTCCTTGATGCGTTGCGTAACGGTGGCGTAGCCATCGCCCACGCGGACAATCTCATGCACCTGCGGCACGGGAAGGCCCATCGCCCCGACGGCCTTGGACACGTCGAATTCATGCTGGACGGCCTCCAGGGTGCTCAGGCGGGCGTTGTTGAGCTTGAGGATCACGTCCGGGCGCGACGGATTCACGTAGGTCTTTCCGTTGCCGCCTTCGCCTACCTGTCGCCACTCGGCAAGATTGATTTGGGGATACTGTTTAGGAGTCATGTTTACTTCAGCAGTTTGTCGCGCAGTTTTTCCTGGTCCTGAGCAGTAAAGCCGAGGGCCTTTTCCAGATAGGCGGAAAGGCTGCCGTACTGCGCGTCAATGAGGTCCAGGGTGCGCTCGAAGTTCTCCACGCTCACGCCCACCATGGCGCGGATGAAGGCGAGTTCTTTCTCGCCGCCACCCATCTGGGTGATTCGCTCCGTCAGCGCTTCCACCGCGGGCGCATAGGACACGTTGGAAAGGGAGAAATCCTCCACGATGGTCTGCCGGTCGGCACCCAGCGCGGACAGCACGAAGGCCGTGGCCCAGCCGGCCCGGTCTTTCCCCTGGGAGCAGTGCCAGAGAACGCCGCCCTTGGCGTTCAGGACGCCCCGCAGGAATTCCCCGTAGAGGCGCTGGGAGAGCGTATCCATCACGATGCCGGGATAGAGTTTGTCCGCCATCTCCTGGGCCATGGGCACAAAGGCGTACTTGGCCAGGGTTTCCAGGATATTCGACGACTTTATGTGTGCGGTGTCGGTTCTTCCGGAAGAGAAAACGTCGACGAAGGCCTGTGGGAGGGTGGAAAGACGGGTGATGGTGACACCCTCCATGGTGCGGTCGGGATCGGCCTCCACCTCGGCGTCGAAACGGAAGTCATAGACGTCGCTCAGGCGGAAGCGGCCGGTCAGCATGGCGGCATCCCGGTTGCTTGCCAGGGACAGATTCCCCGAGCGGACCAGTTTTCTCCAGCGGATGCTGCGCCCGTCCTGCATCACCAGGCCGCCCAGCTCGCGGGCGTTCTCTATTCTTTCAAAAGGAATAGTTCTGTCTTTGGGCGTATGTTGGCAGGAAGAGAGCATAGCAACAAACAAAAATAATAATTTACAATCAATTCTCATGTCAGATTCCCAAATAACGGTGTATCAAAATAACTGAACGATCTTCTGCAGGGCTTCGGGCGGGAGGGAGGTGTGGTACGCCATGTCAAAGACGTACGGGACCTTGGCAGCATAGAAGGGGAAGAGTCGTTTGGTATATGCTTCCAGCTCGCCCGGATCCGTTGTCCCCAGGTAAGCGGGGAGGAAGATGTTCCAGTGCTTGTTGAAGGTTTCCGGAGTAATGTGGAAAAGGTTGACCGAGCGGTCGGCTTTCATGTTGTGGGCCATCGTCCAGAGAATGGCGATATCCCATTCGGGAACGCCGTGACTGAACTCCCCCACGTCGATCCAGAGCGTGCGGTCCCCATCCGTGATGATGTTCCCGATCTGGAGATCTCCGTGCAGGCAGGTGTCCGCTTCCGGCACCTTCTCCAGGAATGCCAGGGCGCACTGCTTATACTCTTCCGGAACACGGTCCTTCTCGTGGTAGAACCGGGCGAGGACTTCCTTGTAAGAGTGGAGACGGGTCGAATCAGCCTTGTGGGCGTGCAGTTCCCGGGCGACGCGGGCGAAGGTCAGGGAGATCTCTTCCAGCCGTTCGGGTTCTTCGGAGAGGATGCGGGCAAAGGAGCGTTTGTTCCTGATGAGCTCGTATTCGGCGCCGAAGCGCTCCCCGTCGGTCACCAGCCGGTATGGCTCCGGCGTGGGGATGCCCATCTCGAAAACGGTGCGGGCCGTAAAGAATTCCGCGGCAGCCCTGTCCGCCTCAAATCCGGGATTATAGAGCTTGGCCAGCGTCTTGCCGTCCTTGCGCGTGTAGGCCTGGGCTGTGCCGCCCTCGCCGGTCTGGATATAATCTTCCAGGTTTATCTTCTCGTAGGTTTCCATGGTTGTTTTCTTACGCTTTATAAACTTCCTGGCCGTCCACGATGGTGGCAACA
>Ga0310696_10003652_pt1 | contig 19127 bp, 14 predicted proteins | sample AusTroGonzalo_MG_4_FD_203885 | JGI IMG/M metagenome (GOLD analysis project Ga0310696, IMG submission 203885) | Bovine rumen microbial communities from tropical cattle in Woodstock, Queensland, Australia - Gonzalo_02 (v2) (version 2) | ecosystem: Host-associated > Mammals > Digestive system >... | reverse complement strand
ATATTTTTTGCGTTTTTCCGAATTACCAATAATCTCGTATGCATTAGATATTTCTTTAAATTTTTCAGTAGCTGTTTTATCACCTTTATTCACATCCGGATGATATTTTTGCGCCAATCCGTGATACGCTGATTTTATTTCAGATTCACTGGCGCTCCTACTCACGCCTAAAATATCATAAAAGTCCTTTTCCATTAATGTACCTCATTTATTTATCATCAACAGACTGACATATATTCATTGCCATTTTTTTCAAAACGTATGGCTCTTTTTGAGAAATTTTTCCGATTATAGCAGATACGATTATCGCCGTATTGCCTCTAATATCTATTTTTAATTCTCCTGCTCCTAATTTTGTTCCGGATGTTTTTATAATTAATTCGTTATCAGATATTTTTTCAAATTCAGCTTGTGGAGCATTAATTCCCGATACAAACTTTTCCAATGTACAATTTTCAGATATTGTATTTTGGGCCCAATTACCGGCAACTGTGCGCAATTTTTGCACTTTGGCACTGCTATCAATATAAGATTGAACGCTCGGTTTATACAATGGTTTCTTCACTGTAACAGCTTCGGCTTTTTTGGCATTCTCTGTCGATGTAATATTGTTTTTATCTGTTTCTGCTATTAAACGTTCGCTTCGAGACGTCGTCTGCTGTTCTTGTACGGCACAACCTGTCATAAATAACATCATTAATATACATAAATATTTAAACATATTTTTATCTCCTCTCTTTTAATAAGACAGCGGATGTAATTTTCTATGCTCGCTCAAATGTGTTTTTGATTTCATATAAATCAAATTTGTAACACTATTATTATATGAATTATTATCAATATGATGTACGACATATTTTTCATTATCAAAATCGTCCGGCTTGATCAGAAACAATTTTGCCACTATTCTGTGTATGTCATATTCTGCAGTATTCCCGGTAATATTCATACATACCTGATTACCTGAATTCATACGATTTTTAGGAATATATGCATTTCTGCGGAATAATTCCTTAACTTTCTCAGGAAAATCTACCCACCGCATACCTTCCGAATTTTCATCGGACTGAGATAATTTTTGAGGAATAATAGTCTTTGCGATTTCAGCATCTTCATCAGCAATTTTAACTACATAACCATAATTGCTGAGATAATATTCTTTATAGTAATGTTTCCAAACCTCTTCAATTTGCATTCGTCCGATATATCCCATATTTTGCATGTCAACAGACGAATTATCGATCATATCAATGGTCCAAAAGCGTTCTTTAACAATTATCTTATGAGAAGATATTGGATTACATAAACGCAATGCCGGATTAAATGTTTGTTTAATTTCTTCCATTCTCCCCTCACCTACCATCATACACCGTTTTTAAGGGTATGATATATTTGTTGCTTAGTCAACTCTAAAATAGTATTTTTTTGTTGACTTATCAAAAATATATCGCTATAAGCAAAGGGAAATTTAAACCGAGAATCCGTAATTTTGCGGATTTAAATAACTAATAATAACCGGAGATTTTAAAATGAAAAGAACATACCAACCAAGTAAATTAGTTCGTGCACGCCGTCATGGTTTCAGAGCACGTATGGCAACCGTTGCCGGACGTAAAGTATTGTCCGCTCGCAGAGCCAGAGGTCGTAAAAGAATTTCTGCCTAATTTGGGTTATATCCAAATATGAGTGAATTTCTGATTCTAAAAAAGAGAAGAGATTTTTTAAGAGCCGCCAAGGATTTGACCGTTATTTTTCATAACGTGATGTTACAGGCGGCTCGTCCTTTATCTGACGAAATTCGCCCGGCTCGAATCGGGTTTACGGCCACCAAACGCTTGGGAAAAGCCAATGTACGTAATCGCACCAAACGTCGGCTGCGCGCGGTTGTTCGTGAAATATACGCCAAATATGCCCTTAATAACGTAGACTATGTTCTGGTCGGTCGTTATGATACGGCCGGTTGCCCGTTTGAAAATTTACGAAATGATGTTATTCGCGCTTTCAAAAAAATAAACAGCGAAATCAAACAAGAAAATATTTCCGATGAAAAAACTGTCAATTCTGCTGATTAAGTTCTATCAATATTTCATTTCCCCGCTCTGTCCCGGTGTATGCCGCTATCGTCCGACCTGTTCGCAATATATGATTGAAGCCATTCAGGTACACGGGCTTATAAAGGGGCTATGGTTGGGCTTCAGACGTTTATTGCGTTGCCACCCGTGGGGAGGTTCTGGTTATGACCCGGTGCCGCCGAAAGAAATAAAGCATAAGTGATTATATTATCTTGATTTTCATGACATTTTACTTTAGAAGATTATTGTTTAAACCATAAAGAAGAGAGTTATCGATGAGTGATGATTTGAAAAGTTTTTGTACGGCGGTGATATTATCCGTCTTAGTTGTATTGGGAGTTAACTACTTTTTCCCGAAAGAACAACCGGCCCAAGCTCAAAATGTAGCCGAAGCAACCAGCGAATTACCTGCGGTTAGCGAAGACGAAGAAAAGGTTGTTGTTTATGCCGGGGTTAATGATGTATTACCGCAAGACGAGCGTTTACCGATTAAAAACGATGTTATCAGCGGCAGTTTACGCCTCAAAGGGTCTCGACTTGATAATCTTTCACTCACCAAATATAAGCAAACCATTGATGCCGACAGTGATAATGTCGAGTTATTAAAACCGGCTAAAACCGCCGAGGCTTATTTTGCCGAATACGGCTGGCTGTCCGGTAATGCCGATTTAATACTTCCTAATACCGAAACCGTATGGACGGTTGTCGGTAATGCCGAACTTACTCCGCAAACGCCGGTAACTTTGCAATGGGATAACGGGCAAGGCGTTAAATTCATAAACCAAATTTCCTTAGATGAAGACTATCTTTTCAGTATAAAACAAACCGTCGAAAACAATTCCGATAAAGCCATAACTTTGTTCCCGTACGGTTTATTCAGCAAGCAATTAGATTCTGAAAACCTGAGCAGAAGCGTGGTACATGAAGGTTTTACCGGCATCATAAATGATGATTTGAAAGAAATTCAATATGCCAAAATAGATGAAGAAGGCGAAAACTATGAAACCAACGGCGGATGGATTTCTTTTAACGATAAGTATTGGTTTACTTCCTTTATTTTCAATGATGCCACCAAGCTTAAGGTAAATCTGCACAAAATTAAAGATAACACTTTCCAACTTGACTATCGGGCTTTGCCGATACAGGTTCAAGTAGGCAGTTCGGCTTCATTCAGTTCTGACCTATATGCCGGTGCCAAAGAAATCAAGTTATTGGATAAGTATGCCGACAGTATTAAAAAATTTGATTTGAATATTGATTTTGGTTGGTATTATTTCCTGACCAAACCGTTTTTCTATATACTGGACTTCTTATATGGCCTGATAGGTAACATGGGCTGGGCAATTTTATTGTTTGCCGCTCTTTTGCGTTTAGCGATGTTCCCGATTGCCAACAAATCATACGAAAGTATGTCAAAGATGAAGAAAATACAGCCGAAAGTTATGGCCTTACAAGAAATGTATAAGAATGATAAAGCGGCTTTGCAACGTGCCACCATGGCACTTTATCAAAAAGAAAAAGTCAATCCGGCTTCCGGTTGTTTACCGTTGTTTATTCAAATTCCGATATTCTTCTCACTTTATAAGGTATTAAATATCGCCATTGAAATTCGCCATGCACCGTTTATCGGTTGGGTGAAAGATTTATCGGCGCCGGATCCGTTGACAATTTCGGTATGGTCTCATATTCCGTACATTCCGTCTTTGTTGGATATCGGCGTATGGCCGTTAATTTACGGCTTAACCATGTTGTTGCAAAATAAACTTAATCCGAAACCGGCTAACAAGGATCAGGCACGTATGTTTATGTTGATGCCGATTATATTTACCTTGATGTTTGCACATTTTGCCGTCGGTTTGGTAATTTATTGGACACTTAACAACGTACTTTCTTTAATTCAACAAAAGATAATCATGCGTAAAAACGGGGTACAATGAGCGAAAAGTTTGACAATAACGCGTTAGCAGCCGCTCAGGCACAATTTCTCAAACCGTGTAACTTTATGCTGAGTGTGGCAAAACTTGAACAACTGCCTGAAGCGGATTTGGATGAAATCGCCTTTGCCGGACGCTCCAACGTGGGTAAGTCGAGCCTGATTAATGCTCTGTTCAACCAAAAGAAACTGGCTAAAACCTCATCTACTCCGGGCAGAACGCAACAGCTTAATTTCTTTAATTTTGATAATAAGTTGTATTTGGTAGATTTACCCGGATACGGATATGCAAAAGCTCCCGAAAAAATGGTAAAACAGTGGCAAGCTGTGCTTAAAACTTATTTGCGTGGCCGACCGAATTTACGGCGTGTATTTCTGCTTACGGATTCTCGTCACGGTCTCAAAGCCGAAGACTTGGAAATAATGAAGATGCTTGATGTTTCGGCGGTTCCGTACCAAATTGTACTTACCAAAATCGATAAGATTTCCGGTTCAGAATTGGAAAAAATGCTTGAACGAACTTCGCTGGAAATTGCCAAACATGCAGCCGCCATGCCGGATATTGTACATACGAGTTCGGAAAAGAAAATCGGGCTTGATATACTTAAAGCCGAAATTTGCAGTTTATTTTAATAAAAAAAGCTCCTTTATACTAAAGATAAAGAAGCTTTTTTACATCACTCGGCAGATAATTCCTTAGTTCGTAAGTTGTATATATAGCAATTGCGGTCTACGATTATTCGCAGCGCGCGACCACTGTCTACAACGAGCATCTGCACAAAATTGTGGTAGTCGTCCAACTTCAAAATGCGAAGATTTTCCTCTCGGCAATCATATATACCTTTCTGGGGAATATAGACAACTCCGCTCACGTTCACGAAAGGATTGTTTCCTTGTCGTCTTGTACATAAAATTCTACCCTCGTCATCAAGCAGATCATACTTTACAACCGTCGCATCCTCTTCGGCATTATACGCCGAATTAATACTTTTCCGAATGTTTAAATCGGTTTCGGGTATTCTCCTGACATAGTTTTCACTTTTTACGGAAAAGAACCACAAAAAGATGAAAAAACTGATAATTATGGCGATGAGTAAGAAAAATTCCGTAAACTTTTTCATAGGCATAATAATTTAAGCGTACAATAAAGATAAAAAATTCAATAGTACGCTCATTCTATTTATAAATTCGCAAAAGTCAATATCTTTAACGCCGGCTACTACGTTACTTCCGTAATTGCACGTTGGTTTCCTAAACGTTGAATTTGTACCACATGTAACTTTCGTTTCATTTCATCCAGTGTTTGTTCAACATTTACGGCACCGTTCGTCGAAGCCATAATACGTTTAATAAATTGCAGATAGGCCTCCTGAGAGCTCTCGGCGTGGATAGTCGCAAAACAGTTATCGTGACCGGAACCCATAAGTTGCCAAATACCGCTGGCATTACTGGTAGAAATCTCGCCGCCGATAATAGCATCAGGCGTAAAACGCACAACAAGGTCGATGATTTTAGAGTAGTCAATCGCATTGGTCTGCTCGGTACGTGACATCACGAGGTGAACACGATTTGGATGCGGAACAATCAACTCACGAGTATCTTCAACCGTAATAATTCGTTTGTGAATGTCTAAAATTTTCAGCAAATTATTCAAAAAAGTGGTTTTACCGGTTGATGTTGCGCCGCTAACCAAAATGTGTTCGCCTCGCTTTATGTACAGGAGCAAACGTTCATAAGCATCGTCCGGAATTTTAATATCTTTAAGCGGATTAAGCTTTTGCAATGCTTGTCCCTGTCGCATTCCGTAATCTTCCAGCCCAAATGCCACGTCATCGGCGTGAAGACGAATAGCCAAAGCAATACCGCCGGTTAAATCTTCTTCATCATACATAACATTTTTGCCGCAGATTGCGGAAAATCGGTGGTCTCCCGGAATGGTGGCATACACCAACGGAGAACCCTGAAGCGGATCAAAATTTATCTCATAGGTATTTGCTATAATATACAACAAATCCGTCAGATATTCTTTTGAAAGCTTCTCATCTTTATACATAACCCACGGATAGGCTCGCTTACCGCGCATACGAAGCCAAATTTGACCGGCGCGATTTATGGCGACCTCTTCCAAGTTATCTTGTTTGTACCAATAGGATAAAGGTCTTAATACTGATTCTAGAACTGAAAAATCACTCATATCCGTCTCCTATATCAATTCCGGTACTTTTTCAGAACTTGTCGTGCTGGATTCAGGAGCAACCGGAGGACTTGAAATATTCGTCGGTGCCGGCGGATATCCGTATCCGTTAGGCTGATTTCTGTTAGGCTCACTAACCAAACCGCCTCCACCGTTATTGTTTCCGCCTCCCGATGCCGGAGTTACGTTTTCATTATAATTACCGCTGTAAGTCACATTATTTCCCCCACTGACCTCTTCTCCGGCATTTTCATTTACCAAGCCATTATCCTCTATATTTCCGTTATATCCGCCTTCTTTATTTTTCTTCTTTTCTCTGTCTTCACTGTTTAACCAAAGATCTTGATTCGGGAAAATAATAATTCGTGTACCTGCAGGTATATAAGTAACGGATCTGATATTAGCTTTACGCTCCAATATTTCATCAAAAATTCTATCCATTTGCTGAATGAAATTCTGTCTGGCATCCTCGGCTGCCTGACTTCTGGCATCGGTTGTAGAACTTGTATCAGTGGTTTTCGAACCCGAACCCGAAGCCATTACATATGCCGTAGCATTCTGCAACATACTGGTAAGTAACGGCATAGAATATTTTTTCAACAACTGTTCATCCAAATAACCGATTGCTCCCGAACGTCCCTGAGCATCTGCCGTATTTGCCGAGCTAAACATAAATTGCGAACCGTCAGGACGAATCAAACGGGTCCAAGAAATGGCAATTTTAACCGCTCCACCGCTGTTACCGCCGGAAGATTCTCCGTCTCCGCCAACTTTACCGATAACACGAGAACCGGCCGGAATAATAATATTACGCCCTTCTTCCGCATATATATTTCTCTCGACAATGGCCGTAATAGGTACATTATCACTAAAGCCTTCCCCGGCATATACCGAACGTGCCAATACAGCCGGTATCGGTTTATCCTCCAAAATCATCTCACTCATATCAACACGCCAGGATGATATATTCTTATTAACTCCCGGCCAGCCGTCTTCTTCATAACCGGTAAAGCTGGATACCTTAACTCCGGATTTTTTGGCATCGGCCGCACTATAACCCATACTGCTTCGCCGTCTTGCCTGAAGTTGAGCTAAAGCTCTGGCTCGTATCGGGTCATAACGTTCACCCTGTCCATATCCTCCGCCCGGTCCCAAGTTAGATGGTTGTGTACCTATTCCATATGCATTACCGTTTCCGAAAGCATTTTCCGGTATAAACATTTCACTTGCCGACGTATGCTTAACTTCTTCTATACCGATAGGGGTATAATTCATATCGACGATAACACCGCCCGGAGTACGAAAACCTATTTGATTTCCGTCATCATCTTTAACACTGTCATCCTCATAAATATTTCCGATAATTTCACCTTCCGGACTCAAAGCTATTCCGACGATTTTATCACCATAGCGCTGTTGTACGGCCGTCTCCGGAGTTTTAGTATCTTCTTTGGTATACTTTCTTAACCCCGGAGTAGATATTTCATTTACGCGAACTCTATCGCCGAAATCAGGACGGAAACCCGGTTTTTTATCTCCCTGTTCGACATACTCAACGTCCTGCTCTCCTGCAACATAATATTGCAAAGGCATAGCTCGAGCTATTTCATTACCGTTAACATCGCGAACAGAACCGGTATCGGAAAGATAACCGATATTCTCCCCGTTAACATCTGTAACACTGCCGTCCATTTGCAATTGACCGACAACATTATTACTTAAATCACGAACGATATAATCACGATTTCCTCTGGCAACCACCTGACGTTTACGATCTAATACAAAACCATGGTCAACCTGCCCTAATTTACTGCCTACAACGCTCAAAACCGTACCGTCTTTAGCCAGGTATCCGTAGGTAACGAAATTCTCATCATATACATAGAAATCATATAAAGCGTAACCTATTTGCGTTCCATCCTTATTATATACACCGCCGTCAAAATGTACCTGTCCCACACTCTTACCTGAAGAATCGGTAACAAGTCCTGAATTTTGCACCATTCCGAGAAACTTATTGTCATTATCATAAGCTACCTGATAATGCATGGCATTACCCAAATTTTTCTTTGTTTTGGAAACGACATTTCCATCCGGTTGAACATAACCGATAATCTGCTCCTTGGCATTTATTACTTCACCATTGACCAAAATATTCCCTATTATATTATCTTCAAAGTCTATTACCGGAGCAGGAACTATAAGCCCATAACGTTCCTGTCCGCCGTTATCCGTTATCAAACCGTGCTTATTGACACACCCTAAAACTCTGCCTTCGGAATCAATGCCGATACCGTTATTAACCGTTCCGATAAAATTACCGTCATAATCTATCAGACCTTCGTTAAACAACGAATATCCTATATAACTGCCCACATCTGAAACAGCTTGTCCGTTCGGTAATACATGACCTATAATAACATCACGATTATTAATAATATCACCCTTACCGTTTATTACCCCTATCGGATTGCATTTTTCATTAATAACCGGAGCAAAAGGAATGGTTTTACCGTTTATTATCCCATTATTGTCAACGACATAATCATTATAAATGACATTTCCGTATTTTTTGTTATTCAAACCGATAATTTCACCTTCGCTATCGGTATAGCCTATCAAATCTCCACTTATATTCAGGGCTATTTTTTTATTTCCGTAATATCCTTTAATCGGCGATATTGTGTTGGAGTTAACATCCTTGGATTCCACCACATAGCCTCCCGGAAGTGCCTTGTACGCCACCTCGCCTTTTTTGTTCATCAATATATTGCTTTGCGTTATGCGACCGAGATTTTCGCCGGCAAAACTTTTAATATACAAAGGTTCTATTATTTGCCCGAGATATCCTTTTTTACTATATAATATCCCTCCTTGCGAAAGGATGGTCTCACTTATGGCTCTATATAAGCCACCGTTAGGATTAATATAAGAATACAACAAGCCGTTAATACCATACACAGCATTCATAATCAGATTTCCGCCGACAATTTTTCCGTCTTTATCATATACATAACCGAAAGGAGAAATCCTAATATCTTCGGAGCCGGATTTCACGGCAGCATCAATGTTGGCTACACCCAAAGCCGCATTATTATCTCTGTATGCAACAATACCTCCCAGTGTTCCGCCGATAAGTGTACCATTAGAATCAAAGGCCAAGTTTCCTTTCATCAGTCCGATTTGGCTTCCGCCCAGTGATATCACCGTACCGTTTCGCAGTGCCTGACCTTTTATATGCGACAATACATCATATACGGGACCGATACTGTTTATACTGCCTATTTTATTACCGCTTTTATCATATACATAACCTTTGGCCCCGAGAATACCTACAACTTCATTGCCTCTGACTATTTGTCCTTTAGGAATAAGATATCCCAGATATTGCCCGAAATTATCATTAGCCGTCGAGGCAATATCCAAAGCATATCCGAAAACTTCACCGTTTGAATTTACAATATTCCCGTCCGGACGATAAAAGCCTACCGATGACTCACCATTTTTAACTTCACCGTTATACGTTACAATACCGATGTATTTGCCGATTTGGTTAAATGCATATTTGGTAGTTACCAAACTACCCATAATTTTTCCCATATTATTATATGCAAAACCGTTAGCATGAATGGAGCCTATATCTTTTGCTTCAAAATCCATAATTCTGCCTGTAGGAGCCAAACTGCCCAAAAACTTTCCTTCATCGGAAACAACCATTTTTGATGAAATCAGACGACCGTCCAGTACATATTCTTCTCCGGTCTTGCGATATGCATAACCGTTAGCCGAGACAAAACCGATTTTCTTTCCTTCAAGATTGGTATAATCACCGCCGCCGGTAAATCGCCCGATAGTATTTCCTTCCGAAGAATAGATAAGTCCCGGATACAGAACCGAACCGATAACACTTCCTTTATCATCGATTACCAAACCGCTCGGAAGCGTTTTACCCAACATTTTGCCGCTAAAATTGCGAACAAAACCATCTGAAAATACTTTTCCCAAAAAGCGATTATCATTTCCTATGGCTACACCTTGAGGAACAACTCCGCCGATGATTTCACCGTCGGCATTAATTACCAAACTGTCGGCGGTTATCGAGCCGATATTACTACCCTCGGAATTTATAACCGCACCGGTTGAAATAACCTGACCGATGGGATTACCCAGGAAATCTATGGCCGTAATTTCGGCAGCTACCGCTCTTACCGGTATAAGCATAAGAGTCAGTAACAACGATAAGGATATAACTTTTTTATATTTCGAAATCAATCCCATTTCCTAGTTCCTCCGATTTCTGGCAACTTCAGGTAAACTATAGCCGGCAACATTTCTATCCACGTCTATATACGAACCGTTACTCTTCAAATAGCCGACTTCATTATTATCATCAGCAATGACTTTACCGTTTGCCGAGAGTCTTCCTACATATTCCCCGCTATTGGAAAGAATATTATTACCTATTGAATAAACATGCCCCAATATATTGCCTTGCTTATCAACAGCCAAATCATCCGTCAGGATTTTTCCGACTTCTCTGCCATCCTGTACAACACGACCGGTAAATTCTATATATCCCTTCAACTTATCATCATTACCTATCACAATGTCTCCGTTGATAACCTCGCCTAAGAAATGACCGTCACTGCTTATAACTTTACCATCGGCAAGAACCTTACCGGAAATAAGATGATGAATATCCATAAATTCTCCGGTGTGAAGCGCCATTCCGATGACTTCGCCCGAATAATCAATAACCGCACCCGTACGTACCGCAACGAAATTATTATTATTTCCGCCTCCCGGCAATATTACGGCCATAACACGGTTATCAGGAGATATCACCTGTCCCAAACTGTTTGATATGCCTACGATGTTACCGAAAACATTAACCATAACTCCGTACGGCAGAACTTCACCGACAACTTTTTTATCTCTCATCACATGACCATCCGGTACAACTCTTCCGGTAACGTCACCCTTCGCATAACGCTTTCCGTTCACGTCTTCAACGTTTTCCGATTGCACGACCTCTCCGGTAGGTATTGCATAGCCCAAATAAGCTCCGGAATATCCGCGTACGGCACCTTGTTTAACTACTCCGCCGATTAAACGCCCTTGTTCATCAAACATTTGACCTTTGGCATTAACTTTACCCATAACGGTGCCCTTAAAATCTATAACGCGCAAGTCATAGTTGATTCTTCCCAATAAACTGCCATCGGCATCTACAACCGATTGCGGTTGGATAAACTTTGCCACTTTCCCGCCGTAATAACCGATATTGTTGCCATTAAACTTATCAATTACATCACCGTTTTCATCATAAACTTTTCCGTCCGGAAACAGGTGTCCGAGTTTTTTACCTTCGGCATCAATCAAAATAGCCACCTCAGGAGCTGCATATCCGATAATTCTTTGCTTACTGTCAATAATCAAATTATCCAAAATAACGTGAGGACTGTCGACGCCAAGCATTTTTATATTACCTTGGTCATCAAAGGCTCCTAAATATTTACCGTCAAAGGTAAATGCATATTTAGACTTTGAGGTTGTGCCGATATATGATTTATTCTCGTCATATACATCTCCGTAATCATCAACGCAACCGATTAATTCGCCGACATCATTACGTAGAGTTCCATCCGGTTCCAATACCCCCATCGGACGCCAATTTTTGCTGGAAACAACAATTTTCTGCTCAACCAAATGTCCCTTTATGCGCGGTTCTTCCAAGTCCAAAACCGTACCATCCGGATTTAAGCACCCGACTTCGTTATTATCGGCATCACGAACGTAGCCGTCCGCTGCGGCCTCCCCAATATAATTGCACTGACTGTCATAAACTTTTCCGGTCATCATTGCTTTTCCTATAAACTGACCATCTGATGACCATACCGTACCATCTGCATAAATTTTATTATCGGTTTCAATTCCGTCGTGACGAATAATGCCGTCTTTATCCAGTTTATTACTGTAATCGCATCCCCAGTTCACAATGTATCCCGGATTCACTCCGCGTGCTAAAATCTTACTGCCGGCAATATCCGTAACTATTCCGTCAGGTCTGATTTTACCGACAACTTTTTCCTGTGAAATTACCTCGCCTCTGTTGTTAATAGTGCCTAAGACGGTACCGGCCGGTGTAATAGGTAGCACATTGCGCGGTAAAATACCGCCTATCACCTTAAGACCAAACGAGCGAATATTTCCTTTAACATCGGCAATTCCGACAATTTGACCTTTGCGGTTACGAATTACCCCTTTTTCATCGGAATATCCGATTATATGCCCGTCTTTTCCGATAGCTAAATTAACTTTTTTACCTTGCTTACCTATTATATTGCCGTTAGCATCAACAACATTACCGTTTTCATCAACATGACCGATTATATTACCGTTTTCATCGACAACATTACCGTTTTCATCAACATAACCTATAACATTTCCATCTTCGTCTAGTGCTAAAAAAGCCTCTCTACCGATATTACCTATCAAGGTAGAACTTTCTTCATTTGCGCTGGTAATAATATTTCCGCTTTCATCAACATGGCCGATAACTTCTCCGGACAAATCAACAACGGAACCATTACCCAACACCTTACCGACAACATTACCGTTGGCGTCCAAAACATTCCCGCTGTCATCAACAATTCCGATTATCTTTCCATCTTTATCAACGGCTATTTTGGCCGCCATTCCCTGATGACCGATTACTTTACCGTTTTTATCAAACAGTAAGTCCGTTTTTTCACCCTGACGACCGATTACTTTACCGTCTTTATCCATCAGCAAATCAGCTTTTTCACCCTGACGACCAATCACATTACCATTGGCATCAACGATATTACCGTTTTCATCGACGCGACCAATCATATTGCCGTCGTTGTCATATACGTTACCATTTTCATCAACGTAGCCCATGGCATTACCGTTTTTATCCAGTGCCACATGAACGTTCTTTTTCTGCCCGATAAGGTTACCGTCATTATCGTATACGTTACCGTTTTCATCGACATAGCCCATGGCATTACCGTTCTTATCCAACGCTACATGAACACTCTTGCGTTGACCGATAACATTACCGTTCATATCCCGAACATTACCGTTTTCATCGACATAACCCATTATATTGCCATCTTTATCAATGGCTAAATGAGCATTACGGGCAATATTTCCGATAACATTACCGTCCATATCCACCACTGTACCGTCTTCCAAAACTCTTCCCGAAACATTGCCGTCGGCATCTATAACGTTTCCGCGATCATCAAGTCTTAATCCGGAGCTCAAACCTTCTCTATTACCAATGATATTACCGTCGCTATCCATATAACCGATAATTTCACCCTTATCGTTATGAACCATACCCTCTTTATCAATATAACCGATAACATTTCCATGGTCATCAAGCGCCAAATCACGCCACTCATCGCTTACCTTACCCAGAACATTGCCCTTGGCATCAACAACATTACCATCCTTGTCGACAACTCCTACAATATTGCCGCTGAAATCTCGGACGTTACCGTTTTCATCTATATAACCGAGAATATTTCCGTCTTTATCTACTGCCATTCTGGCCGTAGAACCTCTTTTTCCGATACGTTGGGAGGTTACTACCGTACCGTCATCCATAATTCTGCCGACAACATCTCCGTTTTCATCAACAACGTCTCCGTTCGGCATAACAATACCAAGCTGATTACCGTCAGCGTCAAATGTAACTTCTCCGGCCTTGGCTACATGACCGATGACATTTCCCGAATCGTCAACAACATTACCATTTTTATCAACCTTACCTATAATATTACCGTCTAAATCTATTACCGAACCGTCGGCCATTACTCTGCCAATAATATTACCGTTGTCATCATAAACGTAACCGTAGTCTACCGCTTTACCCAGAATTTTACCGTTAGCATCGACTATCGTTCCGTCAGCCAACATCGAGCCTATGACATTTCCTTCGGTATCACGAGCAACCCCGTCCTCATCAACATAGCCGATGACATTACCGTCATCATCTAAAATTATTTTGCCGTTAGACGCCACTCCGATAATATTACCGTCTTTGTCAACCACCATACCGTCGGCATTTACTCTGCCTATTTCATTACCGTTGGCATCACGAACTATACCATCTTCGCCAACCACGCCTATAATTTTTCCGTCAGGCCCTACGGCATATCTGCTTTTACCGTTTACATCATCCAGTTCCATTCTTCGCGATGATTTTGAACCTGAGCTTACACCGCTTGTATCGCAGAAATTGCAGTCTTCTTTGCTTACCGCATTTCCGAATACCGGAACTTCGTCATGTTTTGCACTGTCATTACTTACATTGGTTTCGTGCCAAATAATCTTAAAGTTATTCTGTACGTTTTCAGCTATTGTAGGTGTCCATTTCATTGTAACATTACAAGTTACTTTACCTTTTAATACTTTATCTTCGCAATTTGTATTAAACGAGAAACCTTCAAAAGGAGCATCTTCCAACTCTACCGAAATAATTTTTATGGAACGCTTACCGTTTGTACCGATGGTTAACACATTGCTGGCCTCATTTCCCAACACCACTTGCCCTATATTTATCGGATTCGGGGTCAAAGTTATCGGGCTTTCGGTACTACTGCTCAAATCATCAAAGACAACTTCGGCCTCATTATTGATATCAGATGTACTCTCAAAATTAGCTTCATCATCTATGGAACGCTCTATTTCATAGTGAGGTTGCTCCTCTTCAGGATCTGCTCCCAAAAGCATCAGACCAAACAGAAAAACACATAACGCAACAAATCCGATAATCAAGATTATCCGATTTGTTTTGCGAACATATCTGTCCGAATGTGTTAACGGCTCTTTACTCATATATTTCTATTGCACCCTTACAACACTACAAAATACACCACTTCGGCCTAATTGACTGCATACCGAATCTCCTGCTTCCAAGCTTTTGACCGGTCCGACACGTAAATGGAACAATTCTTTACCTTGTCCGTCAGCCGGAGCGTCCACCGAATAGAAAGGCTCATATCCGTTCAGAAGCGAACTGTAACGTCCGGATAAATCGTGCCATAAAGTTTCCAAATTACCCACATTACTGTCCGTTCCCAATTCTATTGATAAGCTTTCTCCTCCCTGACCATTGAAACCACTACCGAACTTGTATTGCGGATACGGATTTTGCATGCCTCCGCTGTTATTACCGACAGTATACATATTGCCGCAGTCAATATCACTCAAAGAACCTCCCGGCACTCCATTCGGAACATATACTCCGCTGTGTCCCGGACGAGAAATTGTACCGTCAGGATTAAATTTTAAAATCTCTTCCGAATTATCGTCGCCGCCTTTTCCTTGCGAAGCATTACCACTGCTTGCTTTTCCTGCCGAAATTCCGTTCTTACCGGAATTACCTCCTTCTCTTCCCGGAATTTTAGCTCCGACATCCCACTCATCAGATGTATCGGCATACGTTGTATATTGTAAACCGTCATCATCGGAACGACGCATCTTTAAGCAGACCATACGCTTACCGCTACGCATAACCATATCACCGATACCCTCGACGATAATAAGTCTGTTATTAGGTCCTTTAGTTCTGAAACCGACCGGAGTTTCCGAACGTTCTACAATCAGAGTAACAATCGGACGTTGTACCATATTCAGGGCTTTTTCGCCCAAGTCTATATATGTGAAAATATCATCATGCCAAACTCTTTCCGGCGCAATAACCACATCATCCGGATTCGGAACATAAATTTCGATATCAAATTTGAACTTTGTCGGGTCCAACGGAATACTCTTCAACCAATCCTCTTTCAAAAATCTCTTCGTAAATGTAGAATCTGTCAAATGTCCGTTTCCGCCTTGATATTTTCTCGCATTTACGTGTCCGGTAGATCTGCCTCCACCTAATACCGATGATCTGCTACTGGGAGAACCTCCCGATGTGTCGGTATCACCGACAACATCAATATCAATGATTGAGTTAGTTAATCTCTCCGTATTAACCCCCTCGCTTCTTACATAAAATACATACCGATTTCCGGAACGACCAAACAAAATAACGTTAGTATCTATTCCGACCGGGGCTCCTTTTCGTGGATAAAGCAACAAAGTATTAGGACCGGCTATATTACCGTCAAACGATGACGGATCACCGATGCTTAACTCTTCCAATAATTCCCATTCCGGAAAATTAATAAGTGTCAACATTCCTTCACGCAAACGTACCGGTAATACCAAATCCGGTGACCAATAGTATTTTGAATAAGCCGGTTTGCTCTGGCCTTCACCGAGATTCTGCAAAGGATCCTGCCAAGCACTCTGTATCATACCTAATGAGCTGAACCCCGCGTAATTCATATTCATCGGTTGATAATTTCCCTGTGATTGGTCAGCCGATTGATTCAAACTGTTAGTATCTTCTACCAACTGTGCATATGCCTGGCCGGCAAATGTCACACCCGCCAAGATTATCGCCAATTTCTTAAAAATCATATTCATTGCACATTCCCCAATACTATTCTTTAATTTGCTTTGTTCCATATTGTATAACCTTGAATCCCACCGGATTTTTTAATCTCTCTTTATACTGAACTCTTCTAGGTACATACTGTATCTTCATTGTAGCACGATATTTGATTGTTTTCGGCGTATACGAAGAAGGTAAATAATAATCGACACTATACTCAACTTGCCACAAGGCATCTTCAATTTCATTTACTGTCAAAATTTTAACATTACTGGTCAAACCGTCTTGTTTCATGCGTTGCATTAGCTTATTTCCGGTCGCTTTCAAAAATTCCTGATACACAATCGGAGAAGACATTTCTTGTAAATCACCGCCGTTTTGCCAGCGTGATTGCATTTCTTCAATATCCGGAAGCAAGGTCGTACGCAATAAAACATATTGTCTTACAAAAGTTTCGGTTATTGACTTTTCCGATTCCATATTCTTGCTATACGGTATGATACGATAAACTTGTTCTTCTTTATCCGATAATGTTAAGAGGTAAGGCTCAACCCGATATAACGGCAATATATTGGCAATCGTAAGCAATAATAACAAATTGCAACATATACTTATAGCCGTTACGACCGCAAAAGCACGAGCGGTCCACAAATATCTCTTTTCACTGGCATTCACCACAAAAGTATCTTCACTTTGGTTCAAATTTCTGTTAACCGAAGCGCGCTGAGCCATTGCGCTTCTGGTCTGCTCCGAACCTATCAGACGCTGTTGTGTACTATTAACTCCGAGTTGATCCGCCATAATTTCCCCTATCTTAAATTGTTTCCCAGAACCAATCAGGAACGTTTTTAATTACCTCTATTTGCATACAAGCACACGGAGATAACTTCAACTCGTTAATATCTTTACCAATTCCCACAGCTTCAGGTTCATAATAAGAGCCGAACAAACTGCATGCCGATAAAATTAAAAAAGCAACAAAAATCAAAATTTTTTTATACATTTTACTTTCTTTCCTTTTTCTTATTCAGCTATGGAGAATCCTCCATAATAAAGGATTTTCCTTGTCTTCATGCGTATCCGCACCAAAACAAAGACACTCCTTTGCGTATTATAATAAAATAAAAAGATTAAAATAAATTAAACAAATTATTCTCTTATTTCGCTCTGGCTGTATTTCATAACCGTAAAGCCCAGCGGATTAATTAAACGAGCTCTGTACATCCTGCGTTCCGGAATAAATTTCGGAGTAATCGAAACCTTATAACGCTGTGTTTTCAAGGTAAGAGAACCGTCTTTACTTCTGTCCTTAGACAAGCTGTAAACTGTAAATAATACAAACCAAGCCGGATCATTTTCACTTTCTTTCCCGATTTGATTAATTTGAACTTCACTGGAATACCCGTTATCAAACATCTTATCTATCGATTCTATATTTTCGCCCACGAAATCCATATATACGGCCGGAGATGACAACGAGCTGACAATTCCACCCGGTCCCCATCGCGTACGCATTTCCTGTTCATCATTAATAACCGTATTCCGCATGATAACGTACTGTTTAATAAACATTTCCGTAAATTGCCGAATTGACGGCATTTTAGTGGTAATTGCTTCATAGCGTACCATACTCTGCGAATCATTTTGCTTAATCAAAAGCAGCGGCTCGACAATAATCTCCGGAGCAAGGCGGAATATAACCAAAGAAGCACTCAGGAAAAAGCCTAACGAAACAATTGCACAAAGTACAACCAATCTGGAAAGCCAACGAAAATATACTTCTTTAGAAGACTTGTCCTCATTGTTTAATTCGGATAAAAACTGTACCGTATCAGCTGCCTTCTGCCGGGTTTCTCCGGTTAGCAACTTTCGTTTAATATTTATCTTACCTAACTCTGCCAATTTGGTACCTCTATGTTTTATCGTTAATATGCCAAATGAACCGAACAGTACGGCGGCTGTAATTCTCTTAATTTGCGCTGATGAGCCTCATCTCCCATCTTGCCATATTCGTCTCCCACCGCATTATCTGCCTTTTTATTTGCTATTTGTGCTTTCAACTTACTAATATCCTCATTACCGTTTATCAGCACTATCTCATCGCTGTCTTCTTGCAAAAGAGCAATTGTATTTAAGACATCGTTCACCTTATTCTTTATGGTTGATGATGTTCCTTTAACCCCTTGCAATTCGGTTTTGGCCTTGTTCATATATATTTGCTTCTGAGAATCTAAAGCTTGAGCGACTTCCGCATAATCTTTTTCATCCAACAAATCCAAATCATCGGTTATGATAACTCCCGTACCGGATAATGCATCATGCAGATTATTTAAAACATCGGCTATCTGATTTTGCACTTTCATCAAAGATTCTTTGGCAATATTCTCCTGCTCAATCTGATTTAAATAATCTCCGAACTGATTTCTATCAAAAAACGAACGATTGGCA
>Ga0310696_10003651_pt1 | contig 19130 bp, 13 predicted proteins | sample AusTroGonzalo_MG_4_FD_203885 | JGI IMG/M metagenome (GOLD analysis project Ga0310696, IMG submission 203885) | Bovine rumen microbial communities from tropical cattle in Woodstock, Queensland, Australia - Gonzalo_02 (v2) (version 2) | ecosystem: Host-associated > Mammals > Digestive system >... | reverse complement strand
CGTATGGTGAGTATATCTTCTCAAGTGGTGCTGATGCCTTCGAGCTGGATGTATATCCCAAAGACGGACAGACAGAGGCTGCCGTACAGGCAGCATTGACCGAGGCCCGCAGAGCTGCTGAGTTCGGATTCACAGCTACGGAGTACACGCGCTTTAAGCAGGACTACATCAGCCAGCTCGATAAGCAGTACTCTAACAAGGACAAGCGCTATAATTCCAGTTTCGTACAGAAGTACGTCAGAAACTTCCTGGACAACGAGCCCTTCCCCAGCATCGACTACTCATACTCGACGATGAAGCAGATCGTGCCGATGCTGCCCGTCGACGTTGTGAATGCCATCATGAAGGAGTACTTCCTGACCAACGACAGCAACCTCGTGGTATTCAGCCTCAACACCGAGAAGGAAGGAGCCGTCTATCCTACCGAGGAGGGACTGAAGGCTGCCATTGCCGCTGCACGCACTGCCCAGATTGAGGCATACGTAGACAATGTGAAGGACGAGCCGCTGATTACCACGCTCCCCAAGAAGGGTGCTATCACGAAAGAGACAAAGAACGACCTCTTCGGCTATACCGAGCTGGAGCTCTCGAACGGTGCCAAGGTGGTGTTGAAGCAGACCGACCTGAAGAAAGACCAAGTATTGCTGCGCAGTGAAGGATTCGGAGGCTCAGCACTCTATGGCGAAAAGGACTTTGCCAATATCAAGATGTTCAACAACGTGATTGACGCCAGCGGTCTGGGTAACTTCTCCCACACAGAACTGGAGAAGGCACTCGCAGGTAAGATTGCAGGTGCATCGCTCTCAATGGATGCCAACCGCGTGCGTGTGAACGGTAGTTCTACACCCAAGGATGTGGAGACCATGCTCCAGTTGGCATATCTCTACTTCACCAATATCGCCAAAGACCAGAAGTCGTATGACAACCTGATGCAGACCGCTGAGGTGAACCTGAAGAACCGCCTGTTGCAGCCTGAGTCAGTGCTTCAGGATTCGATGACAGCCACGCTGACCTGCAAGAACCTGCGCTTCAAGCCTATGGCAACGGAAGACCTGCCACAGGTGAACTATGACCGTATCCTCCAGATGGCTAAGGAGCAGACCGCTAATGCCGCTGCCTTCACCTTTACCATCATCGGTAACTATGACGAGGAGACGATCCGTCCGCTGATTGAGACCTATCTCGCATCACTGCCCGCTCAGAAGAACGTGGTGAAGAGTCAGAATGTAAATACCGAGTTCAAGGGCGTCGTCGTCAACAGCTTCAAGCATAAGGGTGAGACACCCAAGGCCTATGCCATCATGGAATGGTATACGAAGGACATGGCTTATACACCCGAGAATGACATCAAGATGGACATGATTAGCCAGATTCTCGACATGGAGTATCTGAAGAAGATCCGTGAGGATGCCAGTGCTGCCTATACGGTGCAGTCAATGGCGAGCATCGACCGCAACGACTTCGAGACGACTGCTCAGATCTTAGCCGTCTGTCCTATGAAGCCCGAGAAGGGCGATATAGCCATCACGATTCTTCGCGACGAGGTGGCAGCCCTGGCCAAGACCTGTGATGCCGACAAGCTCCAGAAGGTGAAGGAGTATATGCTGAAGAGCCACGCTGACCAGCTGAAGCAGAACAACTACTGGCTTGGTGTCATCAACGCTTGGCGTAAGTGGGGCATCGACTTCCACACCGACTACGAGAAGCTGGTGAACGCCCAGACACCGGAGAGCATCAGTGCTTGCGCTGCTGAAGTGCTGAAGGCTGGCAACCGTGCTGAGATCATCATGCTCCCCGCAGAGTAATTGTAATTAAGAGTTAAGGATTAAAAGAAAGAATGAGTTATCTATTTTCATCAGAATCAGTATCTGAGGGCCATCCCGACAAAGTGGCCGATCAGATTAGTGATGCCATACTGGACCAGTTTCTGGCATACGACCCGAAGGCGCGCTGCGCCATCGAGTCGTTTGTCACCACTGGCCAAGTAGTCATTATGGGTGAGGTGCGCAGCGAGGTATACATCGACCTGCAGACCATCGCCCGTAATACCATCAAACGCATAGGCTATACCAAGGCTGAGTACCAGTTCGACGGTGACTCGTGCGGTATCTTGAGTGCCATCCACGAACAGAGTGCCGACATCAACCGTGGTGTGGACAATGGTAACGAAGACGAGCAGGGTGCTGGCGACCAAGGTATGATGTTCGGTTATGCCACCAACGAGACGGAAAGCTATATGCCCGTATCACTCGACCTGGCCCACCTCATCATGCGCACGCTGGCCGATATCCGCAAGGAGGGTAAGGAGATGACCTACCTGCGCCCCGATGCCAAGAGTCAGGTGACAGTACAGTACAGCGATGCCGGCATCCCCGAGCGTATCGACACCATCGTCGTCTCTACCCAGCATGATGAGTTTGACGAAGACGAGAAGATGCTCGCCAAGATCAAGGACGACGTGATCAACATCCTCATCCCCCGTGTGAAGCAGCAGATACATTCGCAAAAAGTGCTCGACCTCTTCGGACTCGACATCAAATACTACGTGAACCCCACTGGTAAGTTTGTGATTGGCGGTCCTCACGGAGACACAGGTCTGACGGGTCGTAAGATCATCGTCGACACCTATGGTGGCAAGGGAGCCCACGGTGGTGGTGCCTTCTCTGGCAAAGACTCCTCTAAGGTGGACCGCAGTGCCGCTTATGCTGCCCGTCATATTGCCAAAAACATGGTGGCAGCAGGTGTTGCCGACGAGATGCTTGTGCAGGTGAGTTATGCCATCGGTGTGGCAAAGCCCATGAACATCTATGTGAACACCTATGGTCGTAGCAAGGTGCAGATGAGCGACGGTGAGATTGCCAAGAAGATCGAGGAACTGTTCGACCTCCGTCCGAAGGCTATTGAGCGCACACTGAAACTGCGCCAGCCGATGTACAGCGAGACAGCCGCCTATGGTCACATGGGCCGCAAGTCGGAGATCATCAAGAAGACCTTCACCAGCCACTACCACGAGACAAAGACCATCGACGTGGAGCTCTTCACTTGGGAGAAGCTGGATCGCGTAGACGATATCCGCAAAGCATTCGGACTGTAACCTATGCTGGAACAGGATAGCATCACTATCAATGAATCACCGACCGTTATTGTCAATGACACAATGACTAGTCGTCCGGTAAGACCGCAGACACCCTATCAGGTGCTGCGGTTATTGCCGAAGGATGCTACACCTGCCCAACAGGACTCAGCCATACAGGCTTGGTTTGAACCGGGAGAGATTCACTACAGTTCACAACCAGACACACTACACCTGCCTGGTCACGAGATTCCGCGCGACCTGAAAAAGGTGGATCTGCCACAGTATTATCGCGAAAACTTCTTCTCAACCGACACGCTCTATCATCCAGAGCTTAATGGTGGACGTATCGGCGTGGCGGGCGACCCTGTCCCCTACGCCATCCACAACGACCATATCGTTACGGGAATCCTAATCTGCAGTTTTCTGCTCATCATGTTTGCCCTGTCGCGCATCTCCAGCTTCATGCTCCATCAGGCCAAGTATTTCTTCTATATGCCAAAGGGCGAACAGGAGTTTACGGAAACAGGTACGGAGGTGAAGTTCCAATTGGGCTTCTCAATCATCACCAGCCTTTACTACGCCCTACTCTTCTATTTCTATGCTACCCGAAAGATTGCCGATACATTCATCCTGTCATCAGAATATGCCCTATTGGGAATCTTCTTTGGGACCATGGTTGGCTACTTTATCTTTAAGGCCATACTCTACACAATAGTCAACAATGTGTTCTTCAGTCCTAAGAAAAATTTACAATTTCTGGGTACATTGTTGTTTATCGTTGCCTTTGAGGGGGTATGTTTGTTCCCTCTGGTGTTATTGTTGGCATACTTCCAGTTTTCCATGCAAAATGCCATCATTTATTGTATTTTTATACTCTCTTTAGCCAAAATACTGACATTTTACAAGTCTTACATTATCTTTTTTAAGCAAAATAGGCTTTTTCTGCAAAATATTTTGTACTTTTGTGCCCTCGAAATGGTACCTTTAGTCATGATTTGGAGCGGACTAGTAGGAATCACGTATATTTTGAAAGTAAATTATTAGGACACAGATGATCAAGAAGATTTTGGTTTCACAACCTAAGCCAACTAGTGAGAAGTCGCCTTACTTTGATATCGCGAACAAATTCGGAGTCGAACTGGTCTTCCGCCCGTTTATTAAGGTGGAGCCCATTAGTTCAAAGGATTTCCGTGCACAGAAAGTAAGTATCTTGGATTACACCGCTATCGTATTCACTTCTCGTCACGCCATCGATCATTTCTTCAACATGGCAAAGGAACTGAGAGTTGTAATCCCCGAGGAGATGAAGTACTTCTGTGTCACAGAAACCATCGCCCTCTATATTCAGAAGTATGTGCAGTATCGCAAGCGCAAGGTATTCTTCGGAGAGACAGGCCGCATTGACGACCTTGTACCTACGATGGTGAAACATAAGACAGAAAAATATCTCGTTCCGATGAGCGATGTACACAACGACAGTCTCGCCCAGTTGCTCGACTCCAAGAAGCTGCAGCACAGGGAGTGCGTCATGTACAAGACCGTCAGCAACGATTTCACCCCTGAAGAGGTTAAGACGTTCGACTACGACATGCTGATCTTCTTCAGTCCTTCTGGAATAGAGTCGCTCTGCAAGAACTTCCCCAACTTCAAGCAGGGTAAGATTGCCATTGCGACCTTCGGCCCCACTACCGCCAAGGCAGCGAAAGAGGCAGGACTGCGACTGGACATCGAGGCTCCCTCTGAGAAATACCCCTCAATGACGGGTGCCCTGCAGCATTATCTGCTAGAGAAACAAGGATAGGGGATATGATGATGGCTCCTACCTTCAGGAAACAGGAGCGCATCGTCAGCAACCTGCTGATAGAAACGCTCTTTGAGAAAGGCGACAGCCAATCGCTGGCAGCCTATCCGCTGAGGGCTGTTTTCCTGAAAACGGAACGCCATCAAGGACATGCCCCAGTACAGATTCTCATCAGTGTACCGAAGAAACGTTTCAAGCATGCCGTAGACCGCAACAGGGTAAAGCGGCAGATCCGCGAGGCCTATCGTCATCACAAGCAACTGCTTAGCGACTGCATTTCGGATGATCAGGAACTTCTGATTGCCTTTATCTGGCTCTCCGACAGTCATTGTCCCAGTACCGAGGTGGAAAAGCGGTTGGTCAGTCTGCTGCAACGCATAGCAAAGAAGTGAAAAGTGAAGTGGCTGTCTCACATATTGTCCTCTCTGCTGGTACTACCCATCCGTTTTTATCAGCTGTGCATCTCTCCCCTGCTTGGGCCGTCCTGCCGATTCCAGCCCACCTGCAGCGAATATGCACGTCAGGCCATCATGAAACATGGCCCCATCAAAGGATTGGGATTGGCTATCTGGCGGATATTAAGATGTAATCCCTGGGGAGGTTCGGGCTATGATCCGGTACCATAGAAGTGATTAGAGAATATAAAGTAATAATAAGATATGAAGAATTTTGTTGAAGAACTGAAATGGCGTGGCATGCTGGCTCAGATCATGCCAGGAACAGAAGAACTCCTCCAGAAGGAGATGGTAACGGCCTATTTAGGTACCGACCCCACAGCCGATTCTCTGCACATCGGACACCTGTGTGGTATCATGATGCTCCGTCATCTGCAGCGTTGTGGACACAGACCCATCATCCTTGTGGGTGGTGCTACTGGTATGATTGGCGACCCCTCGGGTAAGAGCCAGGAGCGTAACCTGCTCAACGACGAGACCCTGCGCCATAATCAGGAGTGCATCAAGAAGCAAGTGGCCAAGTTCCTCGACTTCGAGTCGAAGGAGCCTAATGCCGCTATCATGGTAAACAACTACGACTGGATGAAGGACTTCACCTTCCTCGACTTTGCCCGTGAGGTAGGTAAGCACATCACCGTCAACTATATGATGGCCAAGGAGAGCGTACAGCAGCGACTGAATGGTACTGCCCGAGATGGTCTGAGCTTTACAGAGTTCACCTACCAGTTGCTGCAGGGTTACGACTTCCTCTACCTCTACCAGCACTATGGCGTAAAGTTGCAGTTAGGCGGTAACGACCAGTGGGGCAACATGACCACAGGTACAGAGCTTATCCGTCGCACGCTCGGCAACGAGGTGGAGACCTTTGCCCTTACCTGTCCGCTCATCACGAAGAGTGACGGTAAGAAGTTCGGTAAGACTGAGAGTGGTAACATTTGGCTCGATCCTGCCCGTACCACTCCTTATAAGTTCTATCAGTTCTGGCTCAACGTCAGCGACGACGATGCAGAGCGCTATATCAAGATTTTCACCTCACTGGAGAAGGATGTCATCGATGCCCTCATCGAAGAGCACAAGCAGGATCCTGGTCGTCGTGTGCTGCAGAAACGCCTGGCAGAAGAGGTAACCATCATGGTACACTCTCAGGAGGCTCTTGATACAGCCATTGAGGCTTCAAACATCCTCTTCGGTAAGTCGACGAAAGAAGGTCTGGAGAAGCTCGACGAGCAGACCTTCCTCGATGTGTTCGATGGTGTGCCTCAGTTCGAGATTGGCAAGGATCAGCTTGGGCAGCCCGCTATTGAACTACTGACAACAGTGGCTCCTGTCTTCCCCTCAAAAGGTGAGATGCGTAAGATGGTACAGGGCGGTGGTGTCTCTCTGAACAAGGAGAAACTGACCGACCAGAACCGTGCCATCACTGCCGAAGACCTCATCGACGGTAAGTATCTTTTGGCCCAAAAAGGCAAGAAGAACTACTATCTGCTGATTGTAAAGTAAGAAAGATAAGTGAAAATTTGGCGGAATGCCAAATTTTCACTACCTTTGCAACCGCATTCTGGACGATGGTGTAATGGTAACACTACAGGTTTTGGTTCTGTCATTCCCGGTTCGAATCCGAGTCGTCCAACTTTCCCCATATATTTTAATGTACGCGCGAAAACGTTTTCAGTAGTTTTTTTCTTTTTTAAGTATTCTTTTTTTGCCATCCCCATATTATTTTGTAATTTTGCAAGCAACAAACGAGGAAGGATATGAAGACTAACTACGAAATACGATACGCGGCTCATCCGGAGGATGCCAAGCATTACGACACTGCCCGTCTGCGCCGTGACTTCCTGATTGAGAAATTATTCGCCTCTGACGAGGTGAATATGGTCTACTCGATGTATGACCGTATGGTCGTTGGCGGTGCGATGCCCGTCGATAAAGCACTGAAACTGGAGGCAATTGACCCCTTGAAGGCCAAACACTTCACCACCCGTCGTGAGATTGGCATCTACAATGTAGGTGGTTCGGGAATAGTCAAGGTGGGTGATGAGACCTTTGAGTTGGATTATAAGGAAGCACTCTATATCGGCTGTGGCGACCGCGATGTCATCTTCAGCAGTAATGATGCTCAGAACCCAGCCAAGTTCTATTTCAACTCCGCTACTGCCCACACAGCTTATCCTTGCAGGAAGATTACGAAAAAGGATGCCGTTGTGGCCCACATGGGAAGCCTCGAGATGTCAAACGAGCGCAATATCAATAAGATGATAGTAAATCAGGTGCTTCCCACCTGTCAGCTACAGATGGGAATGACCGAACTGGCCACAGGCTCAGTATGGAACACCATGCCAGCCCATGTCCACTCACGTCGCATGGAGGCCTACTTCTATTTCGAGCTCCCTGAGGATCAGGCAGCCTGCCACTTCATGGGTGAGCCGCAGGAGACCCGCCACATCTGGCTCCACAACGAGCAGGCTGTCATCTCACCTGAATGGAGCATCCATAGCGCAGCCGCCACCCACAACTACACCTTCATTTGGGGCATGGGTGGCGAGAACCTCGACTATGGCGACCAGGACTTTTCAAACATTACTGATTTAAAATAAACTTCTAAAACAAAACAAATTATGGCAAATTTATTTTCCCTCGAAGGTAAGAATGCTTGGATTACAGGCGCCTCTTACGGTATCGGTTTCAACATTGCCAAGGCTTTCGTAGCCGCTGGCATCAAGACCATCATCTTCAACGACATTAACGAAGCAGCCCTGCAGCGTGGTCTCGACAACTACAAAGAGGCTGGCATCGACAACGTGAAGGGTTATGTTTGTGACGTAACTGACGAGAACGCTGTGAAAGCACTCGTTGAGAAGATCCATGCTGAGGTGGGCAACATCGACATCCTCGTCAACAATGCCGGTATCATCAAGCGCATCCCCATGCATGAGATGAAGCGCGCCGAGTTCCAGCAGGTCATCGACATCGACCTCGTTGGTCCGTTCATCTGCTCTTCAGCCGTTATCCCTGAGATGATGGAGCGTCGTGAGGGTAAGATCATCAACATCTGCTCGATGATGTCTGAGTTGGGCCGTGAGACGGTATCTGCCTATGCAGCCGCCAAGGGTGGTCTGAAGATGCTCACTCGCAACATCTGCTCTGAGTATGGTGAGTATAACATCCAGTGTAACGGTATTGGCCCAGGCTATATCGCAACTCCGCAGACCGCTCCTCTACGTGAGCGTCAGCCTGATGGCAGCCGTCATCCGTTCGACTCATTCATCTGCGCCAAGACGCCTGCAGGTCGCTGGCTCGATCCTTCTGAACTGGGAGGTCCCGCCGTGTTCCTGGCTTCACATGCCTCTGACGCAGTCAATGGCCATGTGCTCTATGTGGATGGTGGTATCCTCGCCTACATTGGCAAACAGCCGAAATAAATATCACGATACAAAAGAAGGGGTTCCGATTGGAACCCCTTCAATTTTTATTTACAATCTGAGAATTACAGAGCAGCAGCGAGCTCAGCACCAGCCTTGAACTTTGCCACCTTCTTAGCAGCAATCTTAATCTTCTGCTTGGTTGCGGGGTTGATACCCTCACGAGCCGGACGCTCGTTTACGCTGAACGTACCGAAACCTACGAGCTGAATCTTGTCACCTGCTACGAGAGCATCCTTGATGGCTGCAACTGTTGCGTCGAGAGCCTTCTTTGCGTCTACCTTTGAGAGACCAGCACCTGCTGCAATCTTCTCGATTAATTCTGTTTTGTTCATAATAGTGATAAATTTAATGAATTATTAATAGTAATAACTAATATTTAGTCGAATTCTTTGGCAAATATAGTAGAAAGTATTCAAACAAACAACAAAAAAACGGAAAAAATTACTTTTTTAATGAAAAATAGTTGTATTCGAGCACATTTCAGCATAAAAAAGAGATATTTTTAGTAATTTTGTGCCCAAATAGCGCAACAAAACGCAAAAGCAGAGTATAGTAATTCATTAATTAGTAAATCGTTAGTCATATGATGTTCCGCATACCAACCATCACGAAGAATCTGTTGATCATTAACTTGATCGCATTTTTAGCCACGGTAGTTCTCGAGTTACGAGGAATCGACCTGAAAGATATCGGTGGCCTCCACTTTTTCATGGCCAGCGACTTCCATCTGTACCAACTGGTGACCTATCTTTTCCTCCATGCCAATTTCATGCACATCCTGAGTAATATGTTCGGACTCTGGATGTTCGGTTGTGTAATTGAGAATGTGTGGGGTTCTAAGAAATTCCTTTTTTATTACATATCGTGTGGCATCGGAGCAGGATTATTACAGGAGATTGCCCAACTGGGTTCATTTTACATGACCATCACGGCCCAAGACCCAAGTGTCAGTTTTGGCGAAATCTTTACTATTGGACAGCAACTGAGTCATCAACTGAATGCTTGGACCACCATCGGTGCCTCGGGCGCCGTCTATGCCGTGATTTTGGCTTTCGGTATGACCTTCCCCAACGAGCGACTGTTTATCATCCCGTTCCCCTTCCCCATCAAAGCCAAGTGGTTCGTCTTGTTCTATGTGGCTATTGAGTTCTTCTCAGCCCTTGGCTCGTCTGGCGATGGCGTGGCACATACGGCCCACCTCGGCGGCATGCTCTTCGGCTTCCTAATGATCCGCTACTGGAACCGTCATCCTAGTTCGGGATTCGACCGCGGAAGGGGGCAGCAGTTCTTCGAGAACCTGAAGCGTAACTTCGAACAGCGTCAGCGCCAACACCAGCAGAATAACAATAACCACATGCATGCTGAGCGGGGCGGTTCTAAGGAGGACGACCGTGAGTTTAACGCCCGCAAACGGCAGAATCAGGAGGAGATAGATGCCATCCTCGACAAAATCCGTAAGAGTGGCTACGATAGTCTGACCAAGGAGGAGAAGAAGAAACTCTTCGATGCAAGCAACCAGCGATGATCAAGCAACTGAAGTCATTTACCATCAATATCATAGCAGGCGCCAACGTGGCAACCATCCTGCTCATGGTGTTGTCGGGTTATTCCGACCACATCCATCCCCAGGAATATCCTACATTGTCAGTCTTGGGCATGGCATTCCCCGTGTTTCTGATTGTCAATCTGCTGTTTCTCTTCTTTTGGCTGACGTTTAAGTGGAAGAAAATCTGGATTCCCATCCTTGGCTATGCCCTCGTCTATGTCCCACTAACTATCTACATGCCCATCAACAAGACACAGGAAGTGCCTGAGGGCACCATCAAACTCCTGTCGTACAACGTGTGCCAGTATGGCGGCAATTATAAGTATGAATATGGCTTCGAGACGGTCTATGACTATCTGAAAGACCAGGATGCCGACATTGTCTGCCTACAGGAGGACGTGGACTCCTGGCGAAGGTTCTGTTTCCAGTGGTATAAGAAAATCTATGCCTACAACGACACAACCATCTTCCGCAACGACCGCAACGGCATGAACGGCGTAGGCATCCACACGAAATACCCCATCCTGAAGAAAGAACGCATACCCTATAAGTCGGTAGGCAATGGGTCGGTGGCTTACTATCTGAAGATCCAGAACGATACGGTCATCGTGATCAACAACCACCTGGAAGGCACACATCTCACGAATGAGGAGCGCGACAGCTACAAGCGCATGCTGAAAGGTGAGATGAAGCGCGACACCGCCAAAGCCGAGACGCTCATGCTGATTGAGAAACTGGGTAAATATGCCGCTAAGCGGGCACCAGAGGCAGAGGCTGTACACAACTATATCGAGAGCCACCGCCAGTACCCGATAATTGTCTGCGGCGACTTCAACGACAATCCCATCTCCTACTCCCGCCGGACCATCTCCCAAGGACTCACAGACTGCTTCAAGGAGACGGGCTGCGGCATCGGTTTGTCATATAATCAGAAAGGATTTTTCTTCCGCATCGACCACATTTTCTGCTCCGATGATTTCACACCCTACAATTGCGAGATAGACTCCAAAATGGACGCAAGTGACCATTATCCGATCATTTGCAGGCTAAAAATAGCCGATAAACCTTAAAAAAACTACGAAAATCGCCTATAAATTTTTCCTTGTCTAAAAAAATGTCTATATTTGCACGCTAAAATTGTACGCGAACAGAATTAAATATAAATAAATAACATCAAAAATCAAAATGCAAAACAAAGGAATTGTAAAATTTATCGCAGTGCTTCTGATTCTCGTGTGCTGCTTCTACCTTTCCTTCTCATTTGTGACACGCCACTACGAAAGTAAGGCTGCCGCTATGGGTGAGGAGGCTGGTGCGGAGTACCTCGACTCAATCAAAAACGAGAAGGTGTATATGGGCATCTATTCTCTGAAGCAGTGCCGTGAGATGGAGATTGGCCTGGGTCTTGACCTAAAAGGCGGTATGAACGTGATTCTTGAGGTGTCTGTGCCTGATGTGGTAGACGTGCTCGCCGACCACAAGACCGACGCAGCCTACAAGAAGGCTATGGAACTCGCCAAGAAGGAAGAAGAGACCAGTCAGGCAGACTTCGTTTCTCTGTTCGTGAAGTATTGGAAACAGGAAGGCAACGGCCGTCCCCTCGCCGCCATCTTCGCTACCCAGCAGATGAAGGGCAAGGTCAGCACACAGTCAAGCGACTCTGAAGTAGAGAGCGCCATCCGTGCTGAGGTACAGAGCGCCGTTGACAACTCATTCAACGTAGTCCGTAACCGTATTGATAAGTTCGGTGTCGTACAGCCGAACATCCAGAAGCTCGAGGGCCAGAGCGGCCGTATCATGGTCGAGATGCCTGGTATCAAGGAGCCCGAGCGTGTTCGTAAGCTCCTCCAGGGTTCAGCCAACCTTGAGTTCTGGGAGACCTACAACAGCAATGAGATCACCCCGCTGCTGGCTCAGCTGAACCAGCGTTATGCCATCCAGGGTGGAGAGGCTACAGCCGACACCACAGCCGTAGAGGCTACCGCTGAGGCTGTTGCTGACACCGTGAAGGCTGCTGCCGGTGACCTGGCTGCCAAACTCGCCAAGAAGGACGACAAGGCTCAGGACAGCAAGGCCATCGAGGCTGCCAAGAAGCAGAACCCCCTGTTCTCTATCTTCCAGCCCACACAGGGTAACACCCTCGCCATTGTTGGTTATGCCAATGCCCGCGATACCGCTGAGATCAACAAGATCATCTACTCTGACCTCGCCCGTCAGATTCTGCCTGCTGAGCTGAAACTCCGCTGGGGTGCTAAGCCCGAGGACTTCGGAGGTCAGGACACCAAGGGCGACATCTTCGAGCTCTATGCTCTGAAGATCACTGAGCCCTCAGGTCGTGCTCCGCTGGAGGGTGACGTTATCACCAGCTCTAAGGATGACTTCGAGCCCAACTCCGGCCGTCCCTGCGTATCTATGCAGATGAACTCTGACGGTGCACGCCGCTGGAGCCAGATTACAAAGCAGAATATCGGTAAGGCCGTAGCCATCGTGCTCGACGACGCCGTCTATACTGCACCCCGTATCCTCACTCAGATTGACGGTGGTAACTCTCAAATCACTGGTAACTTCACTATCGAAGACACCAAGGACCTGGCTAACACGCTAAACTCTGGTAAAATGCCCGCCCCGACCCGTATCGTACAAGAAGAGGTGGTTGGTCCCTCACTCGGTGCCCAGTCTATCCAGCAGGGTATCATGTCATTCATCGTGGCCTTCGTGCTGCTGATGATCTACATGATCATGCTTTACGGCTTCATCCCCGGTATCCTCTCTGATATCGCCCTGCTCTTCAACCTGTTCTTCACACTCGGTATCCTCACCTCGTTCCAGGCTGCCCTGACAATGCCTGGTATCGCCGGTATCGTTCTGACTCTCGGTACTGCTGTGGATGCCAACGTGCTGATCTACGAGCGTATCAAGGAAGAGCTGAAGAAGGGTCTTGGCGTGAAGGAAGCCCTCAACAAGGGTTATGCTAACGCCTTCAGCGCCATCTTCGACTCTAACTTCACATCTCTGATCACTGGTATCATCCTGCTCTACTTCGGTACAGGTCCTGTCAAGGGCTTCGCCACCACTTGGATCATCGGTATCGTCTGCTCATTCTTCACAGCCGTATATCTCACTCGTATCGTTTACGACTACATGCTGAAGAAGGACAAGTGGACCAACCTCACCTTCGTGACTGGTTACTCTAAGAACCTGATGCAGAATGCCCACTATAACTTCATGGGTACCTACAAGAAGTCATTCATCATCTACGGCGTATTCGCTATCCTGTTCTGCATCTCATTCGCCGTTCGCGGCCTGAGCCAGAGCATCGACTTCACCGGTGGTCGTAACTATGTGGTAACCCTCGATAAGGAAACTCCCGTTGAGACTGTTCGTCAGGCTATGGCCGGTGCCTTCATCAACACCATGGGTGAGAAGGCTAACCAGGAGGCTAACACCTCTGTCATCGCTCTGGGTACTGATGGTAAGACCGTGCGTATCTCTACCAACTGGGATATCGAGTCCAACAATCCTGAGGTCGATGACCAGGCTGAGACCATCCTCTTCAACACCCTGAAGAAGGCCGGTCTCGTCAGCCAGGAGAATGTTGAGCACTTCAAGAACCCCGACGTTCGTGAGGGTGGTTCGATCATCTCTTCTCAGAAGGTAGGTCCTTCAGTGGCTAAGGATATTACCTATGGTGCTATCATCAGCGTACTGATTGCTCTGGTGGCCATCTTCCTCTACATCCTGCTGCGTTTCCGCAACCTCGCCTTCTCTGTAGGCGCCATCGTTGCCCTGGCCCTCGATGCTCTGGTAGTGCTCGGCCTCTACTCAGCCCTCTGGGGTATCCTGCCCATGTCGCTGGAGATCGACCAGGTATTCATCGGTGCTATCCTGACCGTGATTGGTTACTCTATCAACGATAAGGTGGTGGTGTTCGACCGTATCCGCGAGAACATCGGCCTCTATGGCAAGCGCGACCGTCAGCAGCTGTTCAACGACTCGCTGAACCAGACGCTGGCTCGTACCATCAACACCTCTGTGACGACTTTGATCGTGCTGTTGGCTATCTTCATCCTCGGTGGTGATAGCATCCGCTCATTCTCATTCGCCATGATCCTGGGTGTTATCTTCGGTACCCTCAGTTCACTCCTCATCGCTGCTCCCACGGCCTACCTGACCATGGGTCGCACCATCAAGGAAGACGAGACTCCCGAGAAGTAAGACTTACACCTTATTAATATATATAGAAGGCTGCACTTGAAGGGTGCGGCCTTCTTTTTTGTCCCAAATAGAGTAAATTGTTGTAATTTACACACCTAAAAAAGAAAAAAAAAGTAAAAATGTGCTGATATATCGAATTTCTTCGTAACTTTGCAGTCGAAAAAGAATTAATAACCATAAGTTTTTTCAAATTGAAAAAGTATAGAACGATAATGATGGCCCTGGTGGCCCTGGTGCTGACCTTGACGACGACCAGTTGTGGCAATCGCACCCAGACAGTTGCACAGGCAGAACCTCAAGTGGTAAACGGTTCTGAAGATCTGGCTTTAACGGGCGTCATGAACTCAGAAATGCGTACGGAGGCCGAGAAGGGCATGGTCCTTGAAAGAGTTAAGGACATCTATAGAGTGGTGAAATCCGATTACATGCTCCATGGAGGTTCCTACGAGAATGAGTTGTTCGACAAAGCTTTCTGCTCCAAATCATGGAATAAATTACTCATGGCCGTACGCTGTAAGGAAGAGCAGACTGGTACTCTCTTCTTCGAAATGAACCACTGGTCGATGACGCACTATGCCGGCGTTCTATTGTCATTCGATGAGTTTGAGGTGGAATCAATCGACCTGTTTAGCGACATCAAGCGCGCAACGGTGACATTCACCGTCTACGAGTCTGACACCTACACACCAGCCCGTATCTACCTTGTTTATGAAGACGGACGCTGGATGATTGACGATTTCCGTAACCTGAAATACATGATTGACGTACGTAATTCCATGTGGGATTACATCGCCAAGCCAGATATGATTTAATTCAATGTGCCACCAGGACCTTCTTGCCCTGGTGGATGTAGATGCCTCGGCGCTGTGGGGCATCTTTTAACTGTTTGCCATCGATAGAATAATAGGGAGCATTCTCTACAGGAGCCTGCAGCTCTTGACGAATGCCAGTAGGTTCCGATTCGAGAATGTGGGCAAAATCCTTCCAACCTTGCTTTGCCTCGTAAAGGGCTTTGGTTCCCTTGGGCACATACAGCGTGTCGCAAGTTGAGAATACATCATTTTTGCTGCTTCCCAAATCGAATGGCTCTGAAATCAGCGATACTACAGACTTCAGACCATCGCAGTCAAAAGCACCTTTGGCGATGGAGGTCACCTCTGCCGGAATCGTAACCGTACTCATAACACATCCACTGAAGGCATCCTTTCCGATGGATTTCAGATGCTTCGGTAGTATGACTTCCGACAAAGACATACAGAAATTAAAGCACGCTTCGGGGAGCTCAGTAATATTATCGGGCAGAACGACTGTTTTCAAGTCACCACAGTTCGCAAAGGCCTGTTTGCCGATACTGTCGATGGTCTCAGGAAATTCGATACCCTGTAACGAACAGCCCATCAATGCCTGATCGCCTACAGCTGTTATCTTGTAGCCGTTTACCTCTGCGGGGATGGTGAGCGTAACACTCAAGCTTGCATCAATGGCAGGTTTGCGAGTATCCCTTATCTGACTTACAGCAGCAATTTTCGCGTTTTCATCGATAATACCAAAGTTAATCTGAACATTATCGCTGTTTTTCCAATAGAACTCATCCGTGAGGAAATGGGCAAAGCTCTTCCAGGAATCATCACTTTGGAAATCGCTCAAATATTTCCGCTGAACCCTGACAATGCAGTGCTTGTAAAACTGATCGTCGAAACATCCTGCACCACACGAAAACGGCTTTGTGATTCTCCTCAAGTCGAGTGTATCTACTTTGGCTCCAACAAAGGAGCTGGCACCCAATGTCTTGATATTCTCCCAAAAAGTGAGTTTCTTGATGCTTAAGTTCTCAAAGGCATGATCGGCAACTCCTTCGAGCGGATAGCCGGCTACGAGTTGCGGAACCATGAGGGAGTCAATCTGCGAACTGCTGACACTGGCGCGCTGTCCATCGCCAATCACCACGCGATTGTCGCCCACCTTATTAAAAGTCATATCCGTCTTGTTGATTCTTCGAGTAAACACGCCATTAATAGGGTCCTTGTACTGATAAGCCTGCATCATGTCGAGATGACTGCCTGCAGATTCGGCTAAGGCGCGAACCAACTCTTCACGGTTCTTGAAATCACGGCACTGAAGCAGACGGGAGATGGCTCCCGCTGCGAGCGGACAAGCGAATGATGTACCTGAGATGATACGATAACCACCACCAGTTTTTGCAGTCAGCACATTCTCACCAGGCACATAGAGCTCATAATTATAGGGCTTGTCGTTAGCAGAATAAAAGGCGCCATCGAGGTCGTAATTCGAGAACTTGGCCAACTGTCCGAGGCGGTTTGTGGCCATCACACCGATAACTTCAGGCCAGGCTCCTGGCGTATTGGCAAAATCGTAGATACTCGTCGACTCATTGCCTGGTGCCGATACCATGATGGCCTGCTGCGAAGCTTTCTTCAAGGCCTCGTGCAAGGCTTCCGACTCCATCGGGTTTGCATAACTCATGGAGATGATATCAGCCCCATTACTGAGTGCGAAATCGTAAGCCTTAATCTCATTGGCGACAGTGGCACCTGTAGACTCCTTAAAGAGTTTGATGGCAATAATCTGAGCCATCGGGTTAGCTCCCACCATTCCCTCACCATTGCATACAGCTGCAGCCATGCTGGCGCACGACGTTCCGTGCCCCACTTCATCGGTCACGTCATCGTTGTCATCAACAACATTCTTCACAGCCAGAATATTGTCCTTCAGGTCAGGATGTGTCGTGTCAACTCCCGTATCGAGGATTGCGATCACGGGACGTTTTTCCTTTATTATAGGCTGTTGCCAAAGCTCTGGCATACGGATGGCTTCCAAATACCACTGCTCTGCATATCGTGGCTCAGCCTGGTACTTTGTCACGTCGTCTGAAGCAGAAATCTGTCCTAAAAGATAGTTGGGTTCAGCATATTCCACCCCGTCCATGGCCTGATAAGCCTTGACGGCTTCCTCGACAGTCATGCCCGTTGGGTCGAAGCGAACCAGGTAGAGTTGTGAGAGGTCTATATCCTTTGCGGCTTTTTTGTTTCCAGTAAGCGGCATCAGCTGTTCGGCTTCAACATGTCCCCTCCTCCCTTCAACTTCCGCCATTCCTCGGGTTTTCGCCCTTTCAGAGCGGAATTTTACAATCAGTTCACCGTCACGATAGCCCTGCGCTACTGAATCCGTCACCACCATCGCCAACAATGCGAAGGCACATAATCTGAATAAACTAACCATCTTTTGCATCATATCTTAGGAAGTTTCGCATTCAGTACCCCGACCGAGAATCGAACTCGGAACTAAGCTTTAGGAGAGCCTTGTTATATCCATTTAACTATCAGGGCGCACAGTTTCATACAAAAGGGAAACAAGTTTGTGGCTGCAAAGATACAGCAAATTTGGCGGATTACCAAACTAATGGGCGACTTTTTGCTGAAAACAGTCAAATCGGGCCTCTCCGCTGGTGCCATAACAGAACAATCCCGTGCGGATGCCCTTCCAATAGCCGCCCCGCATGGGGAAAGCCTCACCTGCTGAGACGAAGTGTTCGCCATCGAGGCTATAGGAAAACTGGTGGCGGTTTTGCTGGGAATCGTTCGTAACACGAAGCCACACTTTCGTGAATCGGCCTTTCTTGACCAGCTGACGCTGTCCGCCAGCCTCCACGTAGATGCCATCCTTGCAAAGACCGACAGCACGAAACAGCTTGCCAGAGCAGAACAAACCTGCGAAGTTATCACCACCAGAGGAGGTGACCTGCGTCGTACTCTCACTCTGCCAACCCATAACCTTTTGTGTCAGCATGTTACGACACTGCTTCAGACTATCGGCAGGCATGGCTTTGAGCGTAAGGCTGCCTTTGTTCAGGTTCCAATGGGTGGCGACGGAATTATGGTTCCATTGCCATTGCAGGCCGAGGGGGCCAGAGAAGTCATCATCGGTTTGAAGAAGAGGGGCATAGGGCGATGGAATGGGCTTTTTCCATGCGGCCACAGGTTCACCAACGCCGTTTCCATCGTAGTCGACACCCATCAGGGGCCAGTCGTCTTGCCAGCGGGCTGGCTGGAGATGCACCACACGACCCAAGACGGGCGTTTCCTGGAAGTGATAAAACCACCAACTGCCATCAGGCGCATCTACCAAAGCCCCCTGATGGGGACCGTTAATCTTCGTGGAGCCCTGTTCCAACACCACACGACGCTGATAAGGACCATAGATGTTGCGCGAACGGAGCACCGTCTGCCAACCCTGACCTACGCCTCCCTCTGGGATAATCAGGTAATACCAGCCGTTGCGCTTCATGAACTTCGTGCCCTCTGCCACAGGACCCTCATAGACCGTGGTTCCTTCATCGAGCAGCGTCTTGCCATCAGCCGACATCTTATGAACAATGATGGGGCCAGCCCCATGACGGCTGCGACCCAGATAAGCCTGTCCGTCTTCATCCCAGAAAGGACAAGGATCTTCCCACTTCTCCACTCGGCGCACCAGATGGAGAGGTGCCCAAGGGCCGTGCGGATCCTTGGCAGTAGACATATAGAGGCCCTCTTCGGGGGTACAGAAATAGACGTAGTAGAGGCCGTCGTGATAACGGATGGCAGGTGCCCAT
>Ga0310696_10003650_pt1 | contig 19131 bp, 15 predicted proteins | sample AusTroGonzalo_MG_4_FD_203885 | JGI IMG/M metagenome (GOLD analysis project Ga0310696, IMG submission 203885) | Bovine rumen microbial communities from tropical cattle in Woodstock, Queensland, Australia - Gonzalo_02 (v2) (version 2) | ecosystem: Host-associated > Mammals > Digestive system >... | reverse complement strand
TTGTTATTCGTTCAGAGCCTTCCAGATCAAGTCTTTAAGTTTGTCTATGTTCTTGTGTGCCACCGACGAAATGAAAACAGTTTCAATCTTTTCTGGCAGTTCCTTCGAGAGCATTTCCTGAAGTTCGTCATCTATGAGGTCGCACTTGGTAACTGCAAGGATGCGCTTCTTGTCGAGCAGTTCGGGGTTGTACTGCGTGAGTTCGTTGAGCAGCACTTCGTATTCGTTGCGGATGTCCTTGGTGTCGGCAGGAACCATGAACAGCAGTATCGAGTTGCGCTCTATGTGACGCAAGAACCTAAGTCCCAGACCTTTGCCCTGACTTGCGCCTTCGATGATTCCGGGGATGTCGGCCATTACAAACGACTTGTAGTCGTGGTAGGCGACAATGCCGAGGTTAGGCACGAGAGTGGTGAAAGGGTAGTCGGCAATTTCGGGCTTTGCTGCCGATACAACCGACAGTAATGTTGATTTGCCAGCATTTGGGAAACCTACGAGACCGACATCGGCAAGCACTTTCAACTCGAGGATTATGGTCTTCTCGATTCCTGGTTCGCCTGGCTGCGAGAATTTTGGTGCCTGGTTGGTTGCCGTCTTGAATTCGGCGTTGCCAAGTCCGCCACGACCGCCCTTAAGGAGTATGATTTCCTCGTCGTTTTCGGTTACTTCGCAGAGGATTTCGCCTGTGTATTCGTCGCGGGCGATAGTGCCCAGCGGGACATCGAGGCGAATGTCCTTGCCATTGGCTCCCGAGCAGAGCGCACCGCTACCGTTTGTGCCGTTTTCGGCGAAAATGTGACGGTTGTATTTCAGGTGCAACAAAGTCCACACGTTGGTAGTGCCGTGCAGTATGATATGTCCGCCACGACCGCCGTTTCCGCCATCGGGACCGCCTTTTTCGACGAATTTCTCGTGGCGGAAGTGCATCGAACCTGCGCCGCCCGCTCCCGACCGGCAGTATATCTTTACGTAATCTACAAAGTTTGAGGTAGTTGCCATAATGGGTTAATTGACAATGGATAATTTATAATTGACAATTTATAATGGATAATTGATAATTAGGTTAAATAAGTGTCTATATTTTCTCTGTTAGTGAATTTTCTCGCAATAGGAACTTGTCTTTGCCAAAGATTTTTATAGCTCGTTGGCGCAACGAGTTTGTTTCTGGAATACCTTTCTTGGCTACTATTCTGCCGTAATAGTTGAAGTCGAAATCTTTATAGTCGTTTTTCAGCAATGTTAAAGTTGCAATCAATTGCTTGCATGCTTCATTTGCATCATCTCCTTTTAGTTCAATCAGAAAAAAACGTCCGTCTTCAAGCAAAAGCCCCTTGTCGCATCTTTTTGTAGAAGAGTCATACATTTTGTCTTCTATTTGCAATCTAATCCCAATTTTTCCACAGGAATTTTCTGCGGTATATGTTTTTTTGTTTTCTGAAAACGAGAAAAATGAGCGTTTGTCGTTGCTCAATGTCGCATTTCCGAATGATGGCTCAGTAATCTTATTATTTTCAGTTTTAATTGTTTTCCTCACCATCGTATAAATCCATTAGTTCATCAAAAACCCCGTTAATAATCGAAGAGCAGACATCAATTTGGGAAGCATCAATCAAACGGCTATCGTTGTCTATAATTGAAATAATCTTGCTGTCTTCCAGCTTGTAGGCAGACACATCGTCGAATGAAACCATTTTGCTTAATGGAATAGATTCTACGGCTTGGTGTGTCTTGTCGTAAACATCGCTTGCAAGTATCGCATTGTTCAGTGCTGTCAAAATGTATGGCGAGTGTGTTGATATTACAAGTTTGTTCCTGCTGTTTGCATTCTTACATTCAAGCAGTTCGTACAGAACTTCGGCTTGTGTTTCGGGAAAAAGGTTCTGCTCGGGTTCTTCAACAATGTTGTAGAAGCAGGCTGGTATGAATTTATGAGAGATTTTTTCAATCTTGGAAATGTTGTCTTTTTCCGACTGTGAGATTTCATCCTTGTAGAAGAAGCCGTCCTTTAAATTTGAATATGTCTTATATAAATCGGCATTTTCATCTTTTAAAATTTCAAGCTCCATTTGTTTCTGGGATATTTCGTTTATAGGTGATTGGAGTTTTTGAAATATATCTTTTTGGACTTCTTTCGATAAGTATTTACTTACAATAAGGAGCGGCGTAATAGATTGAATTCCGCTTGAAGCCGCAGACATTGATATTGATGAAATTTCATTTGTTTTAATAAAAGTAGTGTGGTTTTGATAGTAAACGCTAATGCCGTTTATTGGCAATGAGAATCCTTCTTTTGCAAGTTCCTTTAATGCCTGTGTATATGTGCCATTCAAGTCGTTTACCATATATGGGATGTTGGAGGCAAGGTTTATTATGTTGCCCTTTTTGTCCAATGTATTTGGTAGCTCAAATTCGTATAGTATTGTTAAAAGATTTCTCGCAGCGGTCAGGTATTGAATTTTTGGCAATATGTAATTTTCAAAAGAACTGGATATTTTTGCAGTAAAAACAGAATTCTTTTTAGCGTATTCGTAAATATAGGCATCACCGTCGTAAATGATTTTGGTGTCTGGGTGAAAATATTCTTTGATTTCCTGTTGCTTGCAAAGGTTTTCAAGCACGGCTACCGGCATGTTGATGGTTGAAGGTGCTCCATCGCGTATCAATTTCTTTTCGAGCCACGAAAAAATGGAAATAAGTTTTGCAATGGTGCTTTTTCCGCTTGCCTGCTTGCCAATGAAAACCGTTACTGGCGAAAATTTTACAGAGAAAAAGCCTTCCTTGTCTTGAGGATTCTCGCCAATTACACCAAAGTTCTTTATTTTCAGTATTGCCATAAGATGCTAGCCAAAAATCTTTAAAAAAGAACCCCGGAACCGAGATTCCGAGATTCTCAATATGGAAACAAATGTATAATTACTTAACCTGAGGCATCTGGTCCTTGAAGAGCGGAGTCTTCTTAACTTCGGCCTTTACCTTCTTGCCACGGATGTCGATGTAGATTTCGGTGCCTTCCTTCCAGAAACCGCGGTTGAGGTATGCCATACCGATACCCTTCTTCATCATTGGTGACATTGCTCCCGAAGTAACATGACCAATCTCGTTGCCTTCTGCATCGTAAACGAGGTATTCGGGACGCGGAATGCCACGGTCAACGAGGATGAAGCCCTTCAACATCTTGCTAGTGCCTTCTGCTTTCAGTTTCTCGTGGTATGCGCGGTTGGTGAAGTCGTTGCCATCGACAAACTTGGTAATCCAGCCAAGACCTGCTTCGATTGGCGAGGTGGTGTCGTTGATGTCGTGTCCGTAGAGGCAGAATCCCATTTCGAGGCGGAGAGTGTCGCGTGCGCCAAGACCTATCATCTTGATGCCGAATTCTTCACCAGCTTCGAGAACAGCCTTCAACAGCTTGTCGGCGTACGGGTTCTTTGCGTAGATTTCGCATCCACCAGCACCAGTGTAACCGGTTGTCGAGAAGATAACTTCTGGAATGCCAGCAAATTCGATAATCTTGTTGGTGTAGTATTCCATGTCGATTACATTAGCCTTTGTGAGCTTCTGCATTGCCTTCAGAGCGTAAGGACCCTGAACAGCGAGCTGGCAGTATTCGTCGGATGCGTTTACGATGTCCTGTCCGACCTTCAAGCCCATCTTTTCAGCGATTGCGATGCACCAGTTCCAGTCCTTGTCGATGTTGGCAGCGTTTACAACGAGGAAATATTTCTTGTCGTTGATTCTGTAAACCAAGAGGTCGTCAACGATACCGCCGTCGTTGTTAGGCAGGCACGAGTACTGAACCTTACCGTCGGTGAGGTCGGCAACATTGTTCGAAGTAACCTTCTGTACGAAGTCGAAAGCCTTGTCGCCAGTTACCCAGAATTCGCCCATGTGAGAAACATCGAAAACGCCGATATGTTCGCGGCAGAAGATGTGCTCGTCGTTTATGCTAGTGTACTGGATAGGCATGTTGAAGCCTGCGAAAGGTGCCATCTGTGCGCCCTGTGCGATGTGAAACTGCGTGAAGGCAGTGGTTTTGATTTCTTCCATTATGTTATGTCTTTAAGTTTTTAATGAATTTTTTGAAAAATTTGGGGCAAAGATAAGATTTTTATTTGAGTCAATTTTATTTTTGTGAAATTATTTTGAGGGGATTTTGTTGCCTGTTGGGTTGATTGCCTTTTGCTTGCTAAATGGTTGATAAAACTATCATTCTATGACATGCAGTTCGATGTTTTGGCATATTGGGTCGTCATTGTAACAGATACCACATAATAAATAGTGTAGCACTTTTGTTACGCTATGACCTTTGCAAAGCGCATAATGCAATCTCATATAGAAACACTCGAAGACAACAAGAATAGGGGTATGAATGTATTTGTTTGTACTACAGTAGTTTGAGTAATTTTTCTTTCCCCCAAAAACGGAATAAGTGGTATTTTTCATTCTTCCAAAAATAGAATAAGTTGTAAAATTCACCTTTCCAAAAACGGAATAAGTGGTAATTTTTACCCCTTAAAAAATGGAATAAGTGGTTTTTTGTTTTGCGCAAGCAAAAGAATGGATTATCTTTGTGGCATAAAATTATTGTAAAATGCTCGAAAGAAAATTCACACAATATTTGGAGGACTTCATTGAGAATGAACCGAATAAAATACTGTTAGTCAATGGTGCTAGGCAGATAGGAAAGTCGTACATAATACGCTATGTCGGGAAGAAACTTTTTAAGCATTTTGTTGAGATAAACCTCAAGGAAGACAAAGAGGGCGAGCAAATTTTTGCCGATGTCCAGACCACATGCGACTTGTATATGCGGCTAAGCAACTATCATTCAAAGCATTTGGGAGACAAGACGGACACCCTTATCTTCCTTGACGAAATCCAAAGCTATCCCCACCTTATGACTATGCTCAAATTCCTTAACGAAGAAGGAAAATACCGCTACATTGCAAGCGGTTCGCAACTTGGTGTAGCATTGTCGCAAACGCCATCGGTCCCTATCGGCAGCATCACAATAAAACAGATGTATCCGCTTGATTTTGAGGAATTCCTCTGGGCTACGGGCATTGGAAAAGAATGGATAGGGCACATAAGAGAATCGTTCCTGAAGGAAGAAAGTCTGGATAAAAGCACCCACGAGCTGCTGCTTAAGCGATTCCAGTATTACCTGCTTATTGGCGGTTTGCCCGAAGCCGTTAACAAGTATCTGGAGGACAGGAATATAGTGCGCGTAAGGACAGTTCACAAAGACATCCACGAACTATATCGCATTGATGCTTCGCAATATGACGAGGAGCACAAACTGAAGATTCGCAGGATTTACGACCTGATTCCAAGTAATCTGGAGAACAAGAAGAAGCGTGTGGTTTATAACAAGATTGAAAACAAGACTGGCAAGCACTTTTCCGACTATGCCGACGAATTTGAATACCTTACCAATTCGGGTGTTGCGCTAGATGTCCTTGCAATCAGCAATCCGCGCTTCCCCTTGGCCGAATCGGAACAAAAGCGACTTGTAAAATTGTACCTGAACGACATCGGACTGCTCACTAACCTTCTTTATGGTCTCAATGTTAATGCCGTGCTGCAGGACATCAGAAGCATAAATCTCGGAACTGTTTATGAATCTGCCGTAGCACAGGAACTTGCAGCCCACCAGTTCAAACTTCACTATTACGACAACAAGCAAAAAGGCGAAGTTGATTTTCTGATAGACGACTACAATCGGCTTCAAGTGTTGCCTTTGGAAATAAAATCGGGCAAAGACTACACCGAGCATAGTGCGCTGACAAAATTCCTTGAGACGCCCGAATATGGAATCGGCCGGGCAATAGTCTTTTCTAACGAACAGCAAGTTTACAAAAAGAAGGGCGTTACCTATATGCCTATCTATTACTGTATGTTTCTTCAAAACTCATCTGACAACGACACTATAATTTTGCCGGAATTGGAATCTGTTTAGACGGACTGCTGACCAATTTGTATATATGTGATTCTGCTGCTCGGTAATTCGTGAGGTACAGTTGTTTGATGTGTATCTATAGCAGATTGGATGGATTGGTTGAAAAGAATTTTTTAGTTTGCTTTGATAAGCATTTGTTTTACAAAATGTTATCAAGAAATAATGCCAATGGCGAGTTTGTCAAGAGGGATTGATTGTGCACATTCAATATTTTACCCTGTGAATAACTAACTTAAAATACTCTCAAATTGAGAGTGCTGCGGGTTGTATTTTTGTTCTCAAATTGAGAACTTGAATGGAAGTGAATACTGTTGATTATCAAGATAAAGTAATCCAGGAGATAAAACGAATTCGTACCGAAAATAAAATCAGTCAGGCAAAACTGAGTGAAATTTTGGGTATATCCAGAGGCCAAGTTGGGAATATTGAAAATCCAAATTACACACATAAATACACGTTGAAACAAATAGTTGCTTTTTGTAAGTATTTGGATTATCCAATTGAGAAGATATTTATTCCTGATGTGAATATTGCGCCTGAATGTTCTAAGGCGATTAGCGAAGTTGTTAAAAACATTATTAGGTATGAATAATGGAAAATAAAGAATTTACATTTATTGATTTGTTTGCGGGGGCTGGTGGTTTGTCTGAAGGTTTTGTTCGGGCAGGATTTAAACCATTGGCTCATATTGAAATGAATCATTATGCTTGTGATACTTTACGAACTAGAGCAGCTTTTCACTATTTGAAAGAAATTAATAGGCTGGACATCTATAAAGAGTATTTAAAGAATAAACAAGAAAAAGAAGATGGTCAAAAACTTTGGCAGCAAGTGCCTCAAGATGTGATAAATACGGTAATCCAGTCTGAGATAGGGAAAGACACTATTGAGGGTATTTTTAATAAAATAGATAATCTCAAAGGCAATCATGAAATAGACATAATTATTGGAGGACCTCCTTGTCAGGCATATTCTGTTGCGGGACGAGCTAGAATGGGAAAAGATGTTGAGAACGACCCTCGCAATGAATTGTATAAATATTATGTTAAGTTTCTAGAATATTACATGCCTAAAATGTTTGTTTTTGAAAATGTTTTGGGGATACGTACGGCAAAAGGGGGTGAACCTTTTAGAGATTTGCAACGACTAGTACGTTCATTAGGATACGAAATTGAATATAAGGAACAAATTGCTTCCGAACATGGCGTTTTGCAAAAACGGCATAGGATAATTATTGTGGGGTGGAAAAAAGATTATAATTTGCATTATCCTGAGTTAGAGATAGAAGATTGTAATTATAAAGTTTTAAATGACCTATTTTCTGATTTGCCTATTCGAAAAGCAGGGGAGGGTGATTTGTGCAAGCCAATCAAATATACAAAATCAATAGAAGAAATGCAATATTTGAAGATTGCTGGAATCCGTAACGATGATTTTGATTTCACTACGCAACATATAGCTAGACCTAATAATCTTAACGATAGAGAAATATATGTATGGGCAATAAAAAAATGGTATAAAGAAAGCAAACAATTATCATATAAAGATATTCCAGCAGACCATCAGAAACATAAGAATAAAGAAACATTTCTAAATCGTTTTTCTGTCGTTAATCCGAATGGTGTTTGTCATACAGTCGTGGCGCATATTGCCATGGACGGTCATTATTATATTTACCCTAATCCTAAACCAACCGTTGATAATGTACGGTCTATAACCATTCGCGAAGCTGCAAGATTACAATCTTTTCCTGATGATTATTATTTTGAAGGGAGCAGAAGTGCCGCTTTCAAACAAATTGGGAATGCAGTTCCTGTAGTGCTAGCTTATAAAATTGCATTAGAAATTTCAAAGATGTTATCATGAAAGAAGAAATAATAGATAGTGGAAGTTTTGTTTTTAAACCTCGTGCGCGGTTAATAAAAACTATTGGTGAAGAATTGATTAGCAACGACAATGTTGCGATTACTGAATTGGTGAAAAACAGTTACGATGCGGGATCCCCAATAGTAGAAATCACCTTTCAAGGAGAAGTCCAAGAAAAAGCAGGTGATGAGAAAAAGAAAACAAAATCTACAGATACAAAAGAAAAATACATTGTTTCCAAAGGAGCTTCTATTGTTATTTTTGACGAAGGAGTTGGTATGGACTTTGAAACCATTCAGAAAGCATGGATGGAACCTGCGACCAATTATAAAAAGAAAGAAGAGAACAAAAACAATTCGAGAAGGAGGTTTACAGGAGAAAAAGGTATAGGAAGATTTGCATCTGCAAAACTATCCTCCCGTCTTGAATTAGTTACAAAACAAGAAAACAAGGATGAGATAGTTGTCAATTTCAATTGGAATGATTTTTCAAATGAAGAGAGCTATTTGGATGACATAAAAATTGATTGGACCATTAGACCAGCTCAAGAAATAAAAAAATGTGGAACAATTCTAAAGCTAAAAGAATTAAATGAAGATTGGGATGAGACAAAGATTTCCGAATTACGTGTAGCCTTATCAAGATTGTTGAATCCGATTGTTCCTACAGCTGATTTTTTAATAAGTATTAGTCTTCCTGATGGTTTTGGCAAATCCATATCAGGACTAATCGAAAGACCGGAAACATTAAATCGCCCCAATTATTGTATTAAGGGATCTGTCACAGAAGACGGGCTTCCCAAGGACATAGTCTTTTTTAGCAAAATGAAAGGTCAAGAGGAGACTCTTTCTTTGCCCGAAAATCTTTTTACTACCAATAAGCCATATTCTGTTGGCCCTTTTGATTTTGAGTTTAAAATTTGGAATAGAGATAGTGAAGATTTGCTTTCATTAGCTTCAGAAACCAATTCTATTGTAAAGAATGTAAAAAAAGATTTAGATGATTTGTGTGGAATAAGCATATATAGGGATAATATCAGAGTGCTTCCGTATGGAAACCACAACAACGATTGGGTTAGATTGGACATGCGTCGTGTGAATAATCCCACACTAAGATTAAGTAATAATCAAATAGTAGGTTACATTTCCATAGGATTAGATACCAACCCTTTCTTGAAAGATCAGAGTAATCGCGAAGGTATTGTTGAAAGTGAAGCATTTGAAGATCTTAAAGAATGTATCAAAATAATCTTAAATGAAGTTGAGCAACGCCGATATAGTGAACGACCTCGTGAAAACCAAACAAAAGAGACAAAAAAAGCTAGTTTGTTTGAAAAACTATCTCTCGCTTCGCTTTCTGCAGAAATTAAAGAGAGCAAGCCCGATTCTGCGGAATTAATCAATCTTATTAATCAAAAAGACGCTGAGATTAAAGAAACGGTATCGAAAATACAAGAGGTTATTTCAAGATACAGAAGATTATCAACATTGGGGTCATTGGTTGATCCTATCATTCATGATGGGAATAATTATCTTCATAAGATAGATCTGAAGTCAACTATTATTTATGATGAAACGCAGAATACAAATTGTAATATTGAAAAAATTGCAAAAAAAACAATTGAAATTCAAGATGTTAGAAAAAACTTTTCCCAACTTTTCAAACGCATAGAACCTTTTGGAGGAAGGAAAAGAGGTCGTCCTCAAACAATTGTAGTTGAAGATGTTATAAAGAATCAGTTTATCTTGAACAGCGAAGATTTGTCTCGCAACAGCATATCATATACAATATCAGATAACCAGCATAAGGTAACCATTGATGAGAGCGAATTGGCTGTGGTCCTTATGAATTTAATACAAAACTCAATCTATTGGCTGTCTACGATAAATGTTGAGCGCAGGATTCATGTGGATGTGATGGATGAGCAAGATGGACTTGCCATTATCATTTCAGATAATGGTCCAGGAGTTAAAGAAGGAAACGAAGATAATATTTTTGCACCATATTATAGTACAAAACCCGATGGCATCGGATTGGGATTGGCAATAGTGGGTGAAATCATGGCCGAATATGACGGCGAATTATCTTTGGTGAAAAACAGCATCTTGGGTGGTGCTTCATTTAAACTATTATTTAGGAAAAGAATTTGATAATTATGGAAATGGATTTGAGAATATTATATATTGAGGACGATGTTGATAATCAACAAGAGCTTAAAGAAGTATTGTCAAGCAAGACTGTGAATGGGCATGTTATGACTATTGATTGTGAATCTTCATTTGAAGAAGCTATTACAAAAAGTAATGATTATCATATAGTCATATTGGATTTATATAGGGGGGAGGCAACAAATGGTGGTGAAGATATGGGTAGCAAGGTGTATGAAGAGTTGAAAAGAAATATATTTATTCCCATTATTTTTTACTCGGGCAACATAAATGGAGTTAAAGATTTAAAATCACAAGTCATTGGCATAGCGTCAAAAGGAGATGCGATAAGCAATTTAATATCAGAAATAGAGCGATTATCCAAACACAATCTTCCATTTTTAAGACACAATGTCCATGCACACATTGAGCAGGAATTTCGGAGATATTTTTGGGATGTAATTCAAAAGGAAAATTATAAATTCACTCCTGATGCAGATGATTTTTCTCTAGGGTATCTGCTGTTACGCAATTTTGCCGACTCCCTCTCAAAAGAAAACATCAAGGCTATCATTGGTGAAGATACAATAAGTCCGGAAAAGGTTCATCCAATGGAATTTTATATTTACCCAACAAACTCCTCTAATGAATATGAGAATGGCGAAATAATCCGAAATAAAAAAAGTGATGATATATATGTTATACTTACCCCATCTTGTGATTTCATTGAACGTTTCAAAAAGGGAATAAGTGAAGGTAGGTCCGTTGACAGTGTGTTGTTGATTAAGACAACCCTATTAACAGATTACAAAGAATTCAAAGATTATCAACAAAATCAGAATAAAGATAATAAACAAAAGTTAGGAAAACTAATAAATTCAGGGAAAAGCGATCGCTATTTCTTCCTACCTCAAGCACCGTTTATTGAAAATAGGGTAATTGATTTTCAATTAAATGCAACTGTTTCCTATGTTGTCCTTCAAAACGATTTCGAAAGAATTGCAAAACTAGACTCTCCCTTCGCTCAGTCTATGACATCAAGTTTCATTCGTTATTACAACAGAATAGGATTTCCTGACATTGATACGGAATATGTAATAAACCATCTGAGTATATGATTGATCGAAATTATAAAATGGTTGACCTTTTCGCAGGGTGTGGTGGGCTCAGTTTGGGTTTAGAACAGGCAGGTTTTGAACCTTGCTTTGTGAATGAAATAGTAGAACAATTTGCAAATACATATAAGCAGAATCATAATTTAAGTGATGACCATTATTTTGTCGGAGACATTGCTGTCTTAAATCAAAATATAGACAAATACAAAAAATATCTTATCGATGTTACTTTAGTGTGCGGAGGTCCGCCATGTCAAGGTTTTTCGATGGCTAATCGCCAAAGAATTCTTGATGACCCTCGAAACAATTTATATAAGCAGTACTTGATATTTTTGAGTAATATCCGCCCACAATTCTTTATCATGGAGAATGTGAAGGGAATGATGAACAAAATCGATGAGATAATCCAAAATTTTAAAGAATATCTAGGAAATGTTTATCAATATGATTATGCAATATTAAAGGCACAAGATTTTGGTGCGCCTCAGAATCGAGAACGCTTTATTATGATAGGCAATCGTATTGGTGTTAATCCAAAAGAAATTTTTGAAGAAATATACAAGCATAAACATTATTCTTTTGTATTGAGAGATGCTTTGGTAGGGTTGCCACATTTGGAGGCTCGCAAGGAAAAAGGGGCTAAAGATGTAGAAAATGAACAATCAGGATTTACAATTAGGGATTTTCAATATTTAAAGAATGATTTTTATGACTTTATAAATGATGGCAGGAAGATTAGCAAACTGTACAACCATAAGAATCGTTATAATAATGAACGAGATATAGAGATTTACAGAAGATTGCCGCAAGGTGCTAATTCGTTGCACGAATCTATTGCTGATATAATGCCATATAAACGCAGAAATGACATTTTTAAAGATAAGTATTTCAAATTGGATGAAACCCAGATATGTAAAACGATTACATCACATATGAAGTTCGATTGCAATATGTATATTCATCCATGGGAAGCGAGAGGACTTAGTCCAAGAGAAGCAGCTCGTATTCAAACATTCCCAGACGATTATGTTTTTACAGGTGCACAAAATATATGGTATGCTCAAATTGGTAATGCAGTTCCTGTAAAATTAGCAAAAGCAATAGGTGATGGAATAATGAAATTTATTGAGAAATGAGACATTTAGAGTTATTCGCAGGTATTGGTGGTTTTAGAAGAGCTATGGATTTGCTCTCTAAAGATAATATAATGAATTTTAGTTGCATTGGCTATTCTGAGAATGATAAAAATGCGACAGCTACATATTGTGCAAATTATAACCCTAATAAGGAGGAAGTGGTTATGGGAGATATTGTGATGTTTACAGCAAGTAGACAAAATATACAATCGCTTCCAGATTTTGACTTGCTTACAGGAGGTTTCCCTTGCCAAACATTTAGTATGATGGGGAAAAAGGCAGGGTTTAATGAGGACAGGGGGCAGATGTTTTTCCGTATTATGGATATTCTTGACATAAAGCATCCTAAATATGTTTTACTAGAAAATGTAAAAAATCTTATTAATCACGATAAGGGAAACACATTTTCAAGAATTAAGCAAGAACTTGAAAATTTGGGTTATCATGTATTTCCTAACATATATAATACTTCTGATTTTCATCTGCCACAGACACGAAATCGTCTTGTCGTATTCGCAACAAAAGATGAATTGGATGAGAAATGGATGCAAAAAACATTTACGCCAAGCAATGTAAAAGAAACATTTGACAAGGTCTATAAAAAACTAAGTATCTCTCATTATTCGGATGTAATTGGAGTCCTTTCTTCTAATGTTGATAAAAAATATTTCTTATCAGAAAGAATAAAACCAACAATTCTAGCAGATGGTTCCGCTAATTTCAAATCAAAATCTGATATAAATATGCTTGTTGCACGACCTTTGACTGCTACAATGCACAAAATGCACCGTGCTTGTCAAGACAATTATTACAGTCAAGATTTTATTGAGTCGCATGGTAAAATAAATCATGTTGAAGATTATACAAAAGAACAATTGGCAAACCTACCTATTAGAAAGTTAACACCGGAAGAAGCTTTTATGTTGCAAGGATTCCCTAAAGAATTTGCAATTAATGGTCGCAAGGCAGGCGTATCCGACGGTGCATTATATAAACAAGCAGGTAATGCTGTGAGTGTAAACACTATATATGCAATATTATATTTCTTAATCACTAACAATATAATCGTTGAATAATTATGTTTTTCTTTTTCTTCAATAATGAAAATAGGATTGGCTTTAAGCGATTAACAGAGGCGGATTTGGGCTTTTCTGACACAAGCCATCAATCTCATATTGGTTTATATGAGGGGGTCTTGGAATTTTTAGACGATTCTGATGTTGTAAAATCGGCCATGCTAATATATGAAAACTACTGTGATGTGTTAGATTGTTCTTTTGACAGAATCAAGAATCCCGACGGGTCATATAGGAGTCCTAAAATAAGGATTGGGCAAGATCCTAACATTTCTGTGGTTTCAAAAATTAGAGAATTTGCAAGAGAACATCCGAATGACGATTGGTATTTGGCTTGGATGGGATTGGAAAGCAAGGAATTAGTATTCTGGCTCATCAAAAACAATACGGCTGATTATGCTACAGCAAGAAAATTCTTTTCAAAAGACAAGATGGTTTTAGATGAGGTTTCTGCTACTTATAATGAAGCCAAGAATTATTTGTTGAATCGTATTAATTTCGTTAGCATTAATGTTCAGAAAGATATTGAGGTTAGTAGTTTGACAGGAAATGTTAAGAATAAATACAGGACAATAGATTTGGAGAATGCAGAAAGGCAATATAAACAAACAGGTAAAGATGGTGAAGCTTTGATTGCAGAATTCTTAGAAAAAGAAAAAGCAGCAAATAGAATAAATTCTTTTGTTTGGGAGAACAAGTCATCGGAATCTGGACTTCCTTTTGATTTTATTATCAATGAGAATCTTTTCATTGATGTTAAGTCAACACGATTTGATTTTAATCAATACTTATTCTATAGCAATCAAGAAATTGAATTTGCTGCATCTCACGACAAATCTTCATATGCAGTATATAGAGTATTTGACATGAATGTTGAACATAAAAAGTTCGTAATATGTAATAATTGTCAAGTATATATGAACTCCATTCAACGTCCCATAATAGATTTTAAAAATGCAATAAGGACAGAACAGGCACTAATGCATAGCATAAAATTAGGTATTAAACCATCTGTTTGTTTTAATGACATAAGTCAACCTATATTGTTATAAATAATTATAATTTATTCAATAGAAACAGTATGATAATCAAGCAAATCCATTCGCAAGATGCGGTTTATAAATCATCACCTAGAAAATCAGGTGAAACAAGTCTTAATATTTCAAATGAATTATCGCTGCTAATCGCTCCATCATTAACAAAGGGGAATAATATGCCTATTTCCTTTACATTGTACAGAGAAGACTATTTGAGGGCTATTGGTGTTATTTTCAATTCATTACCATTATATGTTTCATCATCAAATTCATCCTCTGTTGTTGACGAAAATCCAAATTCATTTTTTAAAGATTTTCAATCAATTTGTTCTTTCTTTGGCGAAAAAACAAAAAAAACATACAGTGTCAACATATATTATCGAGATGATGGTCGTATATATTTGAACGCATTAGAAGATAAAACTAGCCACTTTAATATACGTCATTTCTTAGTTGAAGAAAAATCTTCTTTGTTGTTTGAAAAAGTAGGGAATGAAATAACAATTCGACTAAATACGGTTCTTGATAAGGAACAAGACATACCGTTAAGTCAAGATCAAATAATTAGTGGAAATCTTCCTCTCCAGCAAATTTTCTATGGTGCTCCCGGTACAGGCAAATCACATACTATCAACGAAATCACCGAACAGCAGCCCAAGGAAAATGTTTTCCGCACTACTTTCCATCCTGATAGCGATTATTCCACTTTTGTGGGCTGCTACAAGCCGACAATGATAAGCAAGGAACCTTTGTATAAAGTCGGAGAATTGATTAATAAATTATCGGAAATCAAAACTTCTGGGGCAACATATCCTTGCCATAAATTCGCGGCAAAATATTGGGAATCGCTTAAGGATTTGTCTGCCGATGAAGTAAAAAAGATTCTTACCGCCTGCGGTTTTACAGAATCAATGGCTGTAGAAACAGGAAAAGGGATTGCAATTGGAGAAGATTTCGCAAAAAAAACAGATAACAAAAAGATAGTTTATTCATTCGTTCCGCAATCCTTTACCAAAGCCTATCTGCGTGCTTGACAGACCACAGAGCCTGTATATCTGGTAATCGAGGAAATCAACCGTGGCAACTGCGCCCAGATTTTCGGGGATTTGTTCCAATTGCTCGACCGTAAATGCGATGGCTTTTCCGAATATCCCATCAAGGCCGACAACGACCTTGCCACCTACATTGCCGAAAACCTTTCAGCCAGCATTCGCACCGATATTCCCTACAGTGTAAGAAGCGGTGAGGAACTTTCGTTGCCCGCAAACCTCTACATCTGGGCAACCATGAATACCAGCGACCAGAGCCTGTTCCCGATAGATTCGGCTTTCAAGAGAAGATGGGACTGGAAGTATGTACCGATTGATACGAAAAAGGAAAGATGGACTATAAATGCTAATGGTACAAACTACGATTGGAGCGATTTCCTTGAAAAAATAAACGCAAAGATAGAGTCGGCGATTTCGTCGGAAGACAAAATGCTTGGTTTCTATTTCTGCAAGGCAGATAATGATGTAATCACAGCAGAAAGATTTGTCAACAAAGTGGTATTCTATCTTTGGAACGATGTTTTTAAAGACTATGGTTTCGACGATGCTGTTTTCAATGACAAAAACAATAAGAAAATCACATTCCGTATGTTCTACAAGGCAGATGGGAAAGTTGATGAAGCTATTGTGAAGGAATTTCTGGACAATTTAGGTGTAAACATTAAAGATAATGAAGAAATAATTGAAATCGATGATATTGACGAAACCAATCCTGCTGTTGCAAACAAAAATCATTTAAAGAATATCACATTTGCAGATGGAACGGTGTTCAGTACAAATGATATGGGACCTTTCGATGCTTATATTGAAGCTATTAAGAAAATAGGAGTTGACAATGTTTATTCAATAGCGGATAAATTGAAATATAGAAGATTGAATCATCCGCTTATTTCTAAAGAAAAATATCCGGAAATAGAAAATTCAACATCATATTCGTATATGCAACTCGGTGAATATTATTTTGTAAAGGGTTCAAAGACATACACATTGGTTAGAATGCTTGAAGACATCAAAAATCTGTTAAGTATTGACATGACCATTAATTGTTAGTCACAGTGCGTATCATTATAGAAGAACACCAGTATCCCGCCAAAGCCGTTGAAGATGTGCTTGATGGTATCACCAACCTTCGCGATGTAGATGGTAAGGTTAGCGTAAACTATGTGGGATATTATTATAATCCCAAGTTGAAGGATTGTGTGTTTGTTCTGCCGAAGGTGCTGTTGGAGGACAAGGATGGTGAGGAACAGGTGTTCGGGCATTGCAAACCAGAGGAAATCATAAACCTCGAGGAGCAAAATGTTTTGAAACAGGAAGAGCATGACTTTATCTATGAACTTTCTGTGTGGATTTATCGTGCAATAGTCTTGTACCACGATACGCATCCGAAAAGCAGCATAGTGCTGAAGCAAAATGTGCAGCAGATGGCTAAAGGTCGTATGAGACGCAAGCACAACACTTTCCTTGATATTCTTTTGGCTCTGCAAAAGTTCAATCGCGAAAACCAGGATTTCTTCTTCTTCGTGTTGCGTAATCTGCATTCGGGTTACAACAAAATTAACTGGACAAGAACGATAAGCCATTCGTCTGCATATATTCAAGAAGATACCCCTGTTTACATAAATCCAGTAAACAAAAAGCGTCAAATCAATTTCGACGAGGAACTTCTAATAATTTTCTTCTCGATACTGCATTACATAAATGTTCAATATGGTTTTCCTATAACTATTAATGTTAATTTTCCGCTTATTACAGGTCAACAGTTTGAAAATTATAGGAACGGATTTGGCAAAACCCGGCTTTTGCAAATAAAATACAAGTATTTTTCCGACAAAGCCTTGTATCTATGGGAATTGTGCTATGCTTTCTTTGACAAGAGCAAGCAGGTGAATGTCGATGTCAATGAGCGCGAGTATCTGTTGGTAAAGAATTTCAATATTGTATTCGAAGCGATTATTGATGAACTTGTTGGTGGCACTAACGATAATCTTCCTGAAGAACTTAAAGACCAGCCCGATGGCAAGCGGGTTGACCATTTGTATCAATACCGCGACCTTACAAACAATGATGATGAAAAGCCAATATATTATATTGGCGATTCAAAATATTACAAGCGCAATACAAAACTTGGAAAAGAAAGCGTATATAAGCAGTTTACCTATGCACGCAATGTAATACAATGGAATATGGATTTGTTCAATGATAGCGAACCTTTGCAACAAAAAGGTCATATCCGCTTGAACGATGAAATTACCGAAGGTTACAATATTATTCCGAACTTTTTTATTTCTGCGGAACAAAACACATTGGAGCGTAAAGATGATATTCATTTGACCGACAAGTCGGAAAAGTATTTCCAATTGCGACACTATGATAATCGTCTGTTCGACAGGGATACATTCCTTATTGCTCATTACGATGTCAACTTTTTATTTATTATTGCTTTGTATGGTCGCAATAACAAGTCGGAAAAATCTGTATGGCAAGAAAAGGTGCGCAAAATGTTCCGCGAGGAAATCCAAAAAATGCTGGAAGAAAAGTTCCATTTCTATGTAATGACAGCAAAGGAAAATGTGAGTGCTGTAGCGTATATAGATGATCATTTTCCAGAACTTTTGGGAAAAATCTTTACTCCCTATAACGATAGAGGTTCACAAAAATATTTTTCTCTCGCATTGGACAGAAACAAGAAGTTCGATGATGAGAACGAAGCATTGCTTGGCCAATTGGAAGAGTTCTTTTATGTGAAGCCTTGTAAAATAGGTGATAATCCTCAGAACATATTGCCAAAAGTAGAGCCATTGTCAGCGAAAATGGCAGTGCCTTCCACCTTCTTAACACTTCATTATTTGGAACGTTACGCTGATAAGGAAATTCTTATTGGATGCTATCACGATCAAGACCATTTGAACTGGATTTTGGGAAACAACGACAAAGGCACTCTAATTTATAATATCCGTCTTGACAAAAGCCGTTCTGGAGCACAGAAAATAAGTCATCTTGAAAAAAAAGAGGTCAGTTTTGTGATATTGTATGAAATCGGTCATGAAAATGACAATAAGAATCGTGTTTTCCATGTTCACCATCATGCAACTATGGATGAGGAAAGGATGCGGAAAGCATGGTACGATAATCCTCATGGCAAGTATTTTTGTTATGTATTTGACGAGGAGGTCACCCTTGGCAATCTTGATGTAGCAAGCTTTATTTCTGATTGGAGAAAAGCAAATCCCGATGAGGAAATCGGTACTCCAATTTTTGTAAAAGGTGAGGAATTGCTGAAATATAGGAAGTAGTTGCCATTTTTGCTCATTTTTTTTATTTTTCCCCCAAAGCCATAGTTTTTTTTCAAATTCGATTGCGGAGTGGAAAATAAATGGAGAGCTATTTATGAAATATTATGTATTTTTGTGCGATAAAAATGCCGATCCTGTAGCGATAAATAATTTGTATGACTAATGAGAATAGAAACATATTGCTAAAATTGCTTGAGCAACATCAAGAGTCGGGCATGTCGGAGCAGATAGACTATAACAAATTCTATTTGTATTCCATTATCACACATTCTACGGCTATAGAAGGCTCAACAGTAACTGAAGTCGAAGCTATTTTGCTTTTCGATGAAGGTATTACAAGTAGCAAGCGCACAGTGGTCGAGCAGATGATGAACCTTGATTTAAAGGCAGCATACGAATATGGGATGCAATGGATTGTGCGTCATGAACCAATTACGGTCGAATGGCTTGTCC
>Ga0310696_10003648_pt1 | contig 19134 bp, 17 predicted proteins | sample AusTroGonzalo_MG_4_FD_203885 | JGI IMG/M metagenome (GOLD analysis project Ga0310696, IMG submission 203885) | Bovine rumen microbial communities from tropical cattle in Woodstock, Queensland, Australia - Gonzalo_02 (v2) (version 2) | ecosystem: Host-associated > Mammals > Digestive system >... | reverse complement strand
GGCCGTTCGGCCACGTGGATCGCCATCGGCGCTTCCATCTTCGCTTCCAACATCGGCTCCGAGCACCACATCGGTCTGGCCGGCACCGGCGCTTCCGCCGGTATGGCGCAGGCCCACTGGGAAATCCAGGGCTGGATGATCCTCCTGCTGGGCTGGGTCTTCGTGCCCTTCTACTCCCGCAGTATGGTCTACACGATGCCGGAGTTCCTGGAGAAACGCTACAACAAGGAGAGCCGCGGCATCCTGACCTGGCTGTCGCTGGCCAGCTACGTGCTCACCAAGGTCTCCGTGACCGTCCTCGCCGGCGGCCTCGCGCTGAATACCCTCCTGGGCATCAACTTCTGGGTGGCCGCCCTGGCCCTCGTGATCATCACGGCCATCTACACCGTCATCGGCGGTATGGAATCCGTGCTCAAGACCTCGGTTCTGCAGACCCCGATCCTGCTGCTCGGTTCGCTGGTCATCCTCTGGATCGGCCTCAAGGAACTCGGCGGCTGGAACGCGATGATGGACATCTGCAACGCGCAGCCCGTCAATGAGTACGGCGACACGATGACCGACCTGATGCGCAGCGGCAAGGATCCGGAATTCCCGTGGTACGGCGCCCTCTTCGGCTCCGCCATCATCGGCTTCTGGTACTGGTGCACCGACCAGTTCATCGTCCAGCGCGTCCTCTCCGGCAAGGACCAGAAGGAAGCCCGCCGCGGTACCATCTTCGGCGCCTACCTCAAGCTCCTCCCGGTGTTCCTCTTCCTCATCCCGGGCATGATCGCTTTCGCCCTCACCAAGACCCCGGATTCCGAGATCGGCCGGACCCTGGCCGCCGCCCTGGGCGTGAATGCCGACGGCACCGTCTCCAACCCGGACATCGCCTTCCCGATGCTGGTCAACACCCTGCTGCCGGTCGGTCTGAAGGGAGTCGTGATCTGCGGTATCCTCGCCGCCCTGATGAGCTCCCTGGCCTCGCTGTACAACTCCTCCGCCATGCTCTACACCATCGATATCTACAAGCGCAAGCATCCGGATACCGAAGAGAAGAAGCTCGTGCGCATCGGCCGTATCGCCACCGTGGTGGTCGTCGTGCTCGGCGTGCTGTGGATCTTCGTCATCCAGCGCATGGGCAAGAGCCTCTACAACTATATCCAGAGCGTCCAGAGCCTCCTGGCTCCGGCCATCGCCGCGGTGTTCCTCCTCGGCGTCTGCTGGAAGAAGACGAGCCCGAAGGCCGGTATGTGGACCCTCATCGTGGGTCTGGTGCTGGGCTTCACCCGTCTGATCACGATGATCATCAACCCGCAGGGCCACAACGTCTTCACCTTCATCTTCAACGAGCTGAACGTGTATGCGTTCTGCGTCTGGATGTTCCTCTTCTGCGTGGTGCTCGCCATCGTGGTGTCGCTGCTCACGAAGAAACCGACCGCGGAGCAGGTCAAGGGCCTGTGCTTCGGCACGGCCACGCCTGAGCAGAAGGCCGAAACCCGCGCCTCCTGGGGCACCTGGGACATCATCCATACCTGCATCATCCTGGCCTTCACCGTGGCTTTCTACGTCTATTTCTGGTAGTTTAATCCGTCAAGCCCGGCTTGACTCATACGTCATCCCCGGCTTGACTTTACCGTCATCCCCGGCTAGACCGGGGATCTAGAGAATTATGTTAGAAGAACTGAAAGAGAAAGTCTGCAAGGCCAACCTCGACCTGGTGAAGCACGGGCTCGTGATCTTCACCTGGGGCAACGTGTCCGCCATCGACCGCGAGAGCGGCCTGGTGGTCATCAAGCCCTCGGGCGTCAGCTACGACAACATGAAGCCCTCCGACATGGTGGTCGTCGACCTGGACGGAAAGGTGGTGGAAGGGGAGTTGAACCCCTCTTCCGACACGCCGACCCACGTGGTGCTCTACAAGGCCTTCCCGCATATCGGGGGCGTGGTCCACACGCACTCGACCTATGCGACGGCCTGGGCGCAGGCGGGGCAGGACATTCCGAACATCGGGACCACCCATGCCGACTACTTCCATGACGACATTCCCTGCACCCGCGACATGAAGAAGTCCGAGGTGTTCGGGGAGTACGAGAAGGAGACCGGCAAGGTCATCGTGGAGCGCTTCAAGAAGATGAATCCTGACGACACGCCCGCCGTGCTGGTCAAGAACCACGGCCCCTTCACCTGGGGGACGGATGCCGACAATGCGGTGCACAACGCCGTGGTGCTGGAGGAGGTCGCGAAGATGGCTTCCATCTCGCTGACGGTCCATCTCCGCACGCTGGACATCATGGATCAGCCTACGATGAACAAGCTCCTGATCGAGAAGCACTACAGCCGCAAGCATGGCCCCAACGCCTACTACGGCCAAAAGAAGAAATAACTTAAAAAACATTAAAACTGATATGGCATTTGAAAATTGCGAATTATGGTGGGTGACCGGTGCGCAGCTTCTCTACGGAGGGGATGCGGTGGTCGCCGTCGACGGACATTCCAAGGAGATGGTCGAGGGCCTGAACGCCTCCGGCAACATCCCCGTCAAGATCGTTTATAAGGGTACGGCCAACAGCAGCAAGGAGGTCGAGGCCGTGATGAAGGCCGCCAACAACGAAGAAAAGTGCGTGGGTGTCATCACCTGGATGCACACCTTCTCCCCGGCCAAGATGTGGATCAAGGGTCTTCAGGACCTGGAGAAACCGCTGCTCCACTTCCATACCCAGTACAATGCGGAGATCCCCTGGGACAGCATTGACATGGACTTCATGAACCTGAACCAGAGCGCCCACGGCGACATCGAGTTCGGTCACATCTGCACCCGGATGCGCGTGCCGCGCAAGGTGGTGGTGGGCTATTGGAAGAGCTTCGAGGCCCAGCACCGCATCGCCATCTGGGCCCGTGTGAGCGCCGCCCTCGCCGATGCCCGCAAGGTCCGCTGCCTGATGTTCGGCATGAACATGAACAATGTGGCCGTCACGGACGGCGACCGCGTCGAGTTCGAGCAGCGCCTCGGCTACCACGTGGACTACTACCCGGTGTCGTCCCTGATGGACTATTGGAAGAAGGTCACGCCCGAGGAGACCGACGCCCTGGTGGAGGAATACAAGAAACTGTATACCATCAAGATTGACGAGACCGGTCCCGAAGTGTACTGGGAGAAGGTGCGCAACGCCGCCCGCGCGGAGATTGCGATCCGCCGCGTCCTGGCCGCAGAAGGCGCCACGGCTTTCACCACCAACTTCGATGACCTCGGCGATGCGGACGTGAACGCCCCGAACTTCGTCGGTTTCGACCAGATCCCCGGCCTGGCCACCCAGCGCCTCATGGCGGAAGGTTACGGCTTCGGCGCCGAGGGCGACTGGAAGACGGCCTGCCTGCAGCGTACCCTCTGGGTGATGTCCCAGGGGATGAGCGGCGGCTGCTCCTTCCTGGAAGACTACACGCTGAACTTCGCCGGAGAGCAGTCCTCCTGCCTCCAGAGCCATATGCTGGAAGTCTGCCCGATGATTGCGAGCGACCGTCCGAAGCTCGAGGTCCACTTCCTCGGCATCGGCATCCGCAAGCAGCCTACGGCCCGCCTGGTGTTCACCTCCAAGACCGGCGCCGGGGCCAAGGCGACCCTCGTCGACCTCGGCAACCGCTTCCGCGTCATCGTCCAGGATGTCGACTGCATCGAGCCGCAGCCCATGCCCAAGCTCCCCGTCGCCTCCGCCCTCTGGGTCCCGCGTCCGAGCTTCGAGATCGGCGCCTGCGCCTGGATCCTCGCCGGCGGCACGCACCACTCCGCGTTCAGCTATGACATCACGGCCGAATACTGGGGTGACTTCGCGGAGATTACCGGGATCGAGTTCCTGCACATCGGCAAAGACACCACCATCCACAAGTTCAAGCGCGAACTCCGGATGAACGAGGTCTACTACCTCCTGAATAAAGCCCTTCAGTAGAATATGGACGCGAAACTCTGTATTGAATCCGGCAAGGCGGTCCTGGGCATCGAGTTCGGCTCCACCCGCATCAAGGCGGTGCTGGTGGACGGAAACCACGTGCCCATCGCCCAGGGCAGCTACGAGTGGGAAAACCAGCTCGTGGACGGCCTCTGGACCTACAGCAAGGAGGTCATCTGGTTCGGCCTGCAGCAGTGCTACGCCGACCTGCGCGCCGACGTGAACAAGCGTTATGGCGTGGAGATCGAGCACCTCGCCGCCATCGGCATCAGTGCGATGATGCACGGCTACCTTCCTTTCAACAAGGAGGGCCACCTGCTCGTTCCGTTCCGCACCTGGCGCAACACCAACACCGGCCCCGCCGCGGCGGAGCTCTCCAAGCTGTTCGTGTACAACATTCCGCTCCGTTGGAGCATCTCACACCTCTACCAGGCTATCCTGAACGAGGAGCCGCACGTCGAGAGTGTCGGATTCCTGACCACCCTGGCCGGCTACATCCACTGGAAACTGACCGGGGAGAAGGTGCTGGGCGTGGGCGACGCCTCCGGTATGCTGCCGATCGATCCCGAGACCGGGACCTATCGCGCCGATATGGTGGAGAAGTTCGAGAAGCTGGTGGCGCCGAAGCGCTTCCGCTGGAAACTGCACGACATCCTGCCCAAGGTGCTGGGCGCCGGAGAGTATGCCGGCTGCCTGACCGAGAACGGCGCCAAGCGCCTCGACGTCTCGGGCCACCTGCAGGCAGGCGTGCCGCTTTGCCCGCCGGAAGGCGACGCCGGGACCGGCATGGTCGCTACGAACGCCGTCCGTCCGCGCACCGGCAATGTCTCGGCCGGCACTTCCTCCTTCTCGATGATCGTCCTGGAGAAGGAACTGTCCAAGCCGAACGAGATGATTGATATCGTCACCACGCCGGACGGGAAGCTGGTCGCGATGGTGCACTGCAACAACTGCACGTCCGAGCTGAACGCCTGGGTGAAGCTGATCCGCGAATACCAGGAGTTGCTCGGCCCCGTCGACGAGAAGCACAACCTCTTTAGCACGCTGTTCACCCATGCCCTCGCGGGAGATCCCGACTGCGGCGGCCTGGTGGCGTTCAACTACGTCTCCGGCGAGCCCGTCACCGGCTTTGCCGAAGGGCGTCCGCTGTTCGTCCGCAGCGCCAACGACAACTTCACGCTGGCCAACTTCTTCCGTGCGCAGCTGTACGGCTCGATCGCGGTGCTGAAGATCGGCAACGACGTGCTGTTCCGGGATGAGCAGGTGCAGGTGGACCGGATCACCGGCCACGGCGGCCTGTTCAAGACGCCGGTCGTAGGGCAGCGTTTCCTGGCGGCGGCCCTGAACTCGCCGATCTCCGTGATGGAGACGGCCGGGGAAGGCGGCGCATGGGGCATCGCCCTGCTGGCTTCTTACCTGGTGAACAACAACGGCGATCTGAGCCTGCCTGATTTCCTGGACAAGATCGTCTTCGCCGGCAACACGGGTGCGGAGATCGCTCCCGACCCCGCGGATGTCGCCGGTTTCGAAGCGTATCTTGAGAACTACAAGGCGGCTCTCCCCATCGAGCAGGCTGCCGTGGAGCACAAGAAATAGCTGCTTATGGAGCTGATCTGGGACCCGCTCCGTCGCAAAAATGTCACTGCCACACCTGAGGAACGGGTGCGGCAGTGGTTTATCATCCAGCTCCGGGACCGTTTCGGCGTCCCGGAGCATATGATGATGAGCGAGGTGGGGTTCCGCTTTGGCGCCAAGCCCTACCGGGCGGACATCCTGGTCTACGACCGCACCGGCGCCCCGCTGGCGGTGGTCGAGTGCAAGCGGCCCGACGTGGCCATCACCCCGGCCGTGGCCGAGCAGGCGATGCGCTACAATTCCGTGCTCGGGGTGCATTATATGTTTCTGACCAACGGAAATTTGACGTATCTTTACAAACTGGAGGGGGAGCGCTTCGTCCCGTGCGAGTGCGTCCCCAGCTATGAAGAAATGCTATGCCGACCATAACTGACCAGTTTCTAGATCGACCTATCTTCCGGATAGTCAGCGAAATAGCTGCCCGCCGGGGCGTTCGCGCCTTCGTGATCGGGGGCTATGTGCGCGACTGTTTCCTGGGCCGCCCCACGGGCGATATCGACATCGTCGTGGAGGGGAGCGGGATTGATTTCGCGCGCGCTGTCGGGGAGGCGACCGGGCAGTATGTTTCCTATTTCAAGAATTTCGGGACGGCGATGTTGCATTATCGCGGCGACGAGGTGGAGTTCGTGGGCGCCCGCAAGGAGTCCTACCGCCGCGAATCCCGCAAGCCCATCGTGGAGAACGGTACCCTCGAGGACGACCAGCAGCGCCGGGATTTCACCATCAACGCGATGGCTTTCTCCCTCCAGCGGGAGGATTTCGGGGCGCTGGTGGATCCCTTCGGGGGCATCCGCGACCTGGACGCGGGCATCATCCGCACGCCGCTGGACCCTGATACGACCTATTCCGACGATCCGCTCCGGATGCTGCGGGCCGTGCGTTTCGCGGCCAAGCTCTCCACAGCCGACCGGACTTTCACCATCGTCCCCGAGTCGATGGATTCGATGCGGCGCCTGGCCGACCGGCTGAAGATCCTTTCCTGCGAGCGCGTGGCGGAGGAGCTGAACAAGATGCTGTCGACGGACCATCCGGCGATGGCTTTCTCGCTGCTCGACGAGGCCGGGCTGCTGCAGTACGTACTGCCGGAGCTGCTCGCCCTCAAAGGCGTCGAAACCGTCGACGGCCGCGGCCACAAGGACAACTTCTCGCACACCTTGGCTGTCCTTACGAACGTTGTCGTGCAGCAAGCGTCACTGCACGGCAGCCAGCCTCCTGAAACGTCCTTCGGACCCCTCCCATCTGACGATGGGCCCCTCCCTCTTACGATGCCGAGGGTGGCACGGTTTCCGGAGGCTACTGCCGCTTCCGTTCCGACCGCTGCGCACGAAGGGCTTTGGCTCAGGTGGGCGGCATTATTACACGATATTGGGAAGCCGGCGAGCAAGCGCTATGATCCGGCGGTGGGCTGGACTTTCCATGGACACGAAGTGATCGGGGCGCGGATGGTGCCGAAGATCTTCGACCGGCTGCGCCTGCCGCTGGACGAGATGAAATACGTCCAGAAGCTGGTGCGCCTGCATCTGCGGCCGATTGCGCTGGTGGACGAGGGCGTGACGGACAGTGCCGTGCGGCGCCTGCTCTTCGATGCCGGCGACGATGTGGACGACCTGATGCTGCTCTGCAATGCCGACATCACCTCGAAGAACGAGGCGAAAGTGGCGCGGATCCATGCGAATTTCGAGTTGGTAAAGCGCAAGCTCGTGGAGGTGGAGGCGAAGGATGCGATCCGCAATTTCAAGAATCCGATCGACGGGGAGTACGTGATGCAGGTCTATGGCATCCCGCCGTGCCGGGAGATCGGGCTGATCAAGGAGATGGTCAAGGAGGCGATCCTCGACGGCGAGATCGGCAACAATTTCGAGGAGGCGGACGCCCTGATGCGGCGGCGCGCTCCGGAGTTCGGGCTGCACGAAGTATGATCGAGCGTTACCTCACATACCTCGCCACCGTCCGCCGCTATTCCGCCCGCACGGTCGACATCTACCGCGGCGTCCTGGAAGACTTTTTCTCTTTTGCTTCTGATGCTCCGCGCAGCAAGGGCTCTGCCCGACAGGGTACTGCTTCGCTGCGCGCCGAGCTGCCCCCGGAAACGTCCTTCGGACCCCTCCCATCTGACGATGGGCCCCTCCCTCTTACGATGCCGAGGGTGGCACGCTTTCCGGGGGCAGTCGCCGCATCCGTGTCGCAAATTGATGCTGTCCCCGCGAGCAGGCCGGATCGCGATAGCGAGGGGGTGACGACATCCGGAGGACGGGCCGTCTGGACGGAGCTCTGCGACGTCCAGACGGTCCGTAACTACGAGGTGTATCTGATGGACGAGAGGGGGGAGAGTGCGAAGACGGTGAATCTGCATCTGAGTGTGCTGAGTGGGTTCTGCAAATTCCTGATGAAGGAGGGGGTGCTGGAGAGCAATCCGGTGCGGCTGGTGAGCCGCCCCAGGCAGGAGAAGCGCCTGCCGGTGTTCTACCGGGAGGATGCGATGAAGGCCTATTTCGAGAAGACCAAGGGGGTGCTGGAGTATGGGAAGTACGGGGAGCAGCTGGAGCGGATGATCCTGGGGCTGCTGTATGGCACGGGGCTGCGCCGCAGCGAGCTGATCTCGCTGAACCGCGACTCCGTGGACTTCTCGCGGCGGGTGCTGCGCGTGCGTGGAAAAGGCGACAAAATTCGCGAAATTCCGCTGCTGCCTTCTCTTTGTGAGGAAATTTTGTTATATTTACAATCGGTTGACTCTTTGAAATGCGCGGACAAGGGCCCGGAGGCCCCGCTGCTCCAGACGCCCCGGGGCGGTCGCCTTTATCCGGTCTATGTGGACCGGGCGGTCAAGGCTGCACTCGGAACGGTCGATGGCATCAGCGGCCGGAAGTCTCCGCACGTCCTGCGCCATACGCTGGCGACGGAGCTGCTGGACGGGGGTACGGACCTCAATTCCATCAAGGAATTGCTGGGCCACAGCTCCCTGGCGGCAACCCAGGTCTACACGCACAATTCCATCGAGCGGCTGCAAACAGTATATAAATCCGCCCACCCAAGGGCAAAAAACGAAGGTAACCATGGAGATTAAACTCAAAGCCCTGAAGTTCGAAGCCAGCGAGCAGCTCGCTGCCTTCGTCGAAAAGAAAGTCTCTCGACTCGCCCGCTTCTGCGAAGACCTCTCCAACGAGGTCGAGGTGGCGCTCGAAGACCATCTCAAACAAGGCAAGCAGGCCAAGATCCAGATCCACATCCCGGGCGAGGAGCTCATCATCGAGCGCACCGCCGACACCTTCGAGAACGCGATCACGGAGGCAGTGGATGCGATGAAGGAGAAAATCACCCGCGTCAAAGAGAGGAAATTCGAGAACTGATATGAAGAAAACCCTTAGCGTTTTTATGACTGGTGCCGCGCTTCTTGTCGCGGCATCTTCGTTGACCGGATGTGATTTCATCGCCGGTTTCATCGATGGTTGGAAGGATGTCCCGATGACGGGCGGTTCGGACGAACTGTTCTCCGGGATCGGGCAGGTCCGCGTGGCCCCGAAGGTCGAAGTCGACGGCAATACGGCCACCTGCGGCACGCACACCTATACCATCGTGTCCGACATCGACGTCAACACCCGGGAATACAAGCAGCCGACGGCCTCCGTCACCTTCACCAACATTCCCGCGGACTACGCCGAGTTCGAGGCGGTCTACAACGCCCTGCTGGGCAAGAGCCGCGCCGGGGTGGCGGCGATGATCCCGATGGCCATCGAGCTTTATGCGCGCGATGCGGAAGCGGGGGAGCAGTGTTTCGACCTGCTGTGCAACAACGACGCGACCGCCAGCGGCATCGTCCGCATCCTCAAGACCAAGCTCGTCCCTTCGCAGTATGCCCAGGAGAACGATTCCTACCTCCAGCGCTACATGGCGGCGGCCCTGCTCAAGGGGGCGGTCAACACCAACGCCTATACCCCCGAGCGTCCCTACACCGTGGAGATGACGATGTCGCCGAACGGGGTGCGGGAAGCCGAGTTGATGGGCGGCGAGGTGACCTATATGTATATCCTGGCGCACGGATGGGACACTTTCCAGCGCGGCGTGGACGTCTTCCTGCCGTATGATACGGAGTACTACAAGATCGCCGGCTGCTCCTCCTGCTACACGCAGTGCAAGAACATCCGCGGCACCTGGCCCGGACTGGAGTAGAGACTACAGATTCAGGAGTTTGGCGGTGAGTTCCGTGAGGAGCTCACCGTCTGTGGTATCCGCCCCGTCGCCTCCCTTGCCGAGATAGTCGTACTCGCAGAGGAGCGAGACGGCGGCCATGGCCTTGCGCACGGGATAGTTGCGCACGGCGGTGTCGTATTCCTTGTAGAAATAGGGATTGACGCCCGACAGGGCGCGGGCCTTGTCCTCGGGCGAAGGGTAGCCGCCTTTGGCGAGGAGGGCGCCGTATTTGAGGATGCGGCTGAAGTGCGTGAAGAGGGCGCTGACGGCCATCGGCATCGCGAATTTCGCGGAATCGCCCAGGTGGGCGGCGATCTTCAGCGCTTTGTCGGCGTGCTTGAAGGAGAGCTCGCGGGTGAGCTCGAAGATGCTGAACTGGCGGGAGATGCCGACGTTGCGCTCGATGTCCTCGACGCTGACGCGGGTGGCGCCTTCCGGCAGGTTTTTCAGCAGTTTGTCCGTCTCCACGACGAGGGTGGAGAGTTCGGTGCCGACGGATTCGCCGAGCAGTACGGCGGCCTGCGGGTCGATCTGCAGCCCGCGGGCGGCGTAGTAGGCGTGGATCCACTCCGGGATCTGGTAGTCCCGCAGGGCGGGGGAATCCACCACCGTCCCGACCTTCAGCGCCGCCTTGTAGAAGGCTTTGCGCTTGTCGGCCGAGGCCTTGTGCATCAGGATGACGAGCACGGTGCTGTCCAGGGGCTCCTGGCAGTAGAGGGCGAGGTCCTCGAGGCCCTTGAGCTGCTGCGCTTCCTTGACCACGACCAGCTGGCGCTCGGCCATCATCGGGAAGCGGCGGGCGGCCGTGACCACCTGCGCCGCCGTGACGTCGGAGCCGTAGCAGACGGTCTCGTTGAAGTCTTTCTCCTCCTCGGGGATGCAGTGCTCCAGGATGGCGGAGCAGACCAGCTCGGGGTAATACGGCTCGTCGCCCATCAGCAGGTAGACGGGGCTGAAGCGACCGGCGCGGATCTCCGCGAGGAGGGCTGCGCACTGCGCGTCGATATTGACGGAAGTCTTGGCCATATCCCTACAAAAATACGCAAAATTCTTTGTACATTTGTACGATGCAAACACATATTCCAGATTATATGAAGAAAATGACAACCCTGCTCGCGGGCCTCTGCCTGCTGGCCTCGGCATCTGTCTTCGCGCAGGATGCCACCATCCGTGTCCACGACGCCGGAACGGGCGTTACCATCCCGGCCGAGATCTACGGCCAATTCTCCGAGCATCTCGGACGCTGCATCTACGGCGGCCTCTGGGTGGGCAAGGACTCCTCCGTCCCCAATGTCGAAGGGTACCGCAAGGACGTGTTCGATGCGCTGAAGGCGCTCAAGGTGCCTGTGATGCGCTGGCCGGGCGGCTGCTTCGCCGACGACTACCACTGGATGGACGGCATCGGCCCGCAGGAGAAGCGCGGCTACCTGACCAACAACAACTGGGGCGGCACCCTCGAGGACAACAGCTTCGGCACCCACGAGTTCCTGAACCTCTGCGAGATGCTGGACATCCAGCCGTACATCAGCGGCAACGTGGGCAGCGGCAGCGTCGAGGAGATGGCCAAATGGGTGGAGTACATGACCTCCGACGCCAAGACCCCGATGGCTGACCTGCGCCGCGCCAACGGCCGCGAGAAGCCTTGGAAGGTCAAATATTTCGGCATCGGCAACGAGGCCTGGGGCTGCGGCGGCAACATGACGCCGGAGTACTACAGCGACCTCTTCCGCCGCTACGGCACCTACCTGCGCAACCAGGGCGACAACCGGCTCTTCAAGATCGCCAGCGGCGCCTCCGACTACGACTACAACTGGACCCGCGTGCTGATGAAGAACCTTGTCGGCAAGGGCATGAACGGCATCTCCCTCCACTACTACACCGTCACCGGCTGGCAGGGGAGCAAGGGCGCCGCGACCAAGTTCAGCGACAAGGACTACTGGTGGATCCTCTCCAAGACCATCGAGATCGAGGACGTGCTCCGCAAGCACATCGAGATCATGGACGAGCTGGATCCGTCCGGCCGCGTGGAGCTGCTCCTGGACGAGTGGGGCACCTGGTTCGACGTCGAGCCCGGCACCAACCCCGGCCACCTCTATCAGCAGAATACGATGCGTGACGCCATCGTGGCCGCGCTCAACTTCGACATCTTCCACAAGTACACCCGCCGCCTGAAGATGGCCAACATCGCCCAGGTGGTCAACGTGCTGCAGGCGATGATCCTGACCAACGAGACCCAGATGGTCCTGACCCCGACCTACCACGTGTTCGAGATGTACAACGTGCACCAGAACGCCGAGTTCGTCGAGTCCGAGGTGATGACCCCGCACGTCAAGACCGAGCGCCCCTGCGCCGTGCCCGAGGTGGACGCCACCGTGTCCCGCAAGGACGGCCAGATGCATCTCTCGCTGGTCAACACCGACCTCAAGAAGGCCAAGAAGGTCCTCGTGACCTTCGACGAAGCCGGCGTGAAGAGCATCCTCTCCGCCCGCGTGCTGACTTCCGGCGATGTCCACGATTACAACGATTTCGACAAGCCCGAGGTGGTCAAGCCCGTGGCTTTCAAGGACTATAAACTCACCAAGGCGGGTCTGGAAGTGACCCTGCCTCCGTGCTCCGTGGTCGCCATCGCCGCGAAATAATCCCGGATGGCAAAGTAGTGTATTATGGCAATTATCGAATGTAAGAACGTTTGCAAGAATTTCGGGGAGAAAGTGGCCCTGGACCACGTCAGCCTCGAGATTCCGGAGGGTCAGATCTTCGGCCTGCTGGGCCCCAACGGGGCCGGCAAGACCACGCTGATCCGTATCATCAACCGCATCACCATCCCGACGGACGGTGAGGTCTGGTTCAACGGCCGGCCCATCACGCAGTCGGATGTGGAGAAGATCGGCTATATGCCGGAAGAGCGCGGCCTCTATCGCAAGATGAGGGTCGGGGACCAGGCGATGTACCTGGCCCGGCTCAAGGGGATGTCCGCCCGCGACGCCCAGCAGGCCCTCAAGGAGTGGTTCGTCCGCTTCGGGATCCAGAGCTGGTGGGACAAGAAGGTCGAAGAGCTCTCCAAGGGCATGGCCCAGAAACTCCAGTTCATCACCACGGTGGTCCACAAGCCCTCGCTGATGATCCTCGATGAGCCGTTCTCCGGCTTCGACCCGGTCAACGCCGAGCTGATCCGCCAGGAGATCCTCCGGCTCAAGGCCGAAGGCGCCACGATCATCCTCTCCACCCACAACATGGAGTCCGTGGAGGAGCTCTGCGACAACATCGCCCTGATCAACAAGGCCCGCCTCGTGATCACCGGCGGGGTGGAGCAGATCCGCCGCGACTATGGCAACAACAATGTCGAGCTGGTCTGGACCGACGCCGACGGGCGCCACGAGGAGGTGCTCCCGCGCGAGACCGACGGGGCCTCGACCCTGCGGACCTATCTGGACAAGGGGGTGCAGATCAACTCCTACAAGGAGCTGATGCCGCGCATGAACGACATTTTCATCAAACTCGTAACGGAAGGGGAGGAATAGGCCATGAATCTGAAAACAATCGGCATTGTCATCAGCCGCGAATATCTCAACAAGGTCCGCAAGAAGAGCTTCATCTGGACCACGCTGCTCGTCCCCATCCTGATCGCCGGCCTGACCATCGGCATCATGCTGGCGGTCATGAACTCCAAGGAGAAGACCAAGCGCATCGCCGTGGTCGACGCCTCCGGCATCGTCCTGCCTTACCTGACCGACTCGGAGACCCTCCAGTTCGCAGACCTGAGCCAGCTCCCGCTGGACAGCGTCAAGGCCAACCTCAGCGCCCTCGGCTACGACGGCGTCCTGTCGGTGGGTGCGCTGGATTCCCTCGAGAAGACCGTCCCGGCCGACCTCTATTCGCCGAAACCCTTCGGCATGGAGCTGACCGACAACATCAACTCCCGCATCAACCGCGCCGTGGAGGACTATCGCATCGCCTCCTACCATATCGAGGGCCTGGACCAGATCCTCAAGGACGTCAAGGCCAACGTACGCCTGCACTCCTACACCCTCGGTGAAGACGGGGAGGAGAAGATCTCCGAGGCCGGTGTCTACAGCATCGTGTCAATGGTGCTCGGCATCTTCCTCTTCATCTTCGTGACGATGTTCGGCAGTATGGTGATGAGCTCCGTGATCGAGGAGAAATCCAGCCGCGTGGTGGAGGTCCTCGTGAGCTCCGTGAAGGCGACCGACCTGATGTTCGGCAAGATCATCGGCATCGCGCTCGTGGCCCTGACGCAGTTCCTGCTGTGGATTGTGCTGAGCGGCGCCATCATCGGCATCGGTGGCTCCCTGATCGGCTTCGACAAGCTCACGGGCGGCTCTAACCCGACCGAGATGATGAGCACGATGGGCGGCGTGGACGCCGACCAGATCGAAGCGATGACGGCCCAGCTGGGCGACGACAACGAGATGGGCCTGGTGCTGAGCACCCTGGCCAACCTGCCGTACGGACAGCTGATCGGGCTCTTCCTGATCTACTTCGTGTTCGGCTACCTGCTCTATGCGTCGATGTTCGCCGCCATCGGCTCCGCCGTGGAGAACGAGGGCGACACGCAGCAGCTCCAGCTGCCGCTGACCATCCCGCTGATGCTGGCCTACATCATCGCACTCTACGCCTTCCGCGCGCCTGACAGCCCGATCGCGTTCTGGGGATCCATCATCCCCTTCACCTCGCCGATCGTGATGATCTCGCGCCTGCCGTTCGGCGTCCCTTCGTGGGAGATCATCCTCTCCATCGGCCTGCTCATCCTGACGTTCATTTTCTGCGCCTGGGCATCTGCCAAGATCTACAAGGTCGGCATCCTGATGTTCGGCAAGAAATCCACCTGGAAAGACCTGTGGAAATGGTTCAAACAAAAGTAATTGCCCTGGCGGCCTCGGTGCTGCTGGCGGCCGCCTGCTCGGGCGATTTCAGCTACACCTGGCAGAAATACGGGATGGACGGCCACCGCACCGGGGTGACCGCACCGACGGCCCGCAATGTCGACCAGGCCCTGGGTTCCGTCGAGGGCGATGTCTACACGGCCCCCAACGGCACGGCCTTCCCGCAGGGGAGCGCCACCTACGCCGTGGCCCGGGACATGATCGCCGTCCAGCCGGAACTCGCGCGCATCAAGCAGGTCGTCGCCTATGCCCCCGAGGGGATGGTCGCGACGCAGCCTGAAAGCGCCCTGTCCGACTGGTGGGTGGACCGGATCATGGTCGACGTGGCCAGGATCACGGGCCGCAAGGTGGACGTGGGCATCCTCAACTTCGGCGGGATCCGCACGGACCTCCCGCAGGGCGACGTCCTGCTGGAGGATATGGTCTCGATGTTCCCGTTCAACAATTTCCTGAGCTACGTGACCCTGAAGGGTTCCGACCTGCAGGAGATCTTCGACTTCATCGCCGCGACGCGTCCGATGGTGCTGGGCGGCGTGAAGCTGGTCCAGGACGGCCACCGCATCGACACCCTGCTGGTGGGCGGCAGGCCCATCGACCCGAAGAAGACGTACAGCGTGGCTACGGTGGACTTCCTGCTCGCTGGCGGAGACAACATGCAGATCGGGAAGAACGCGAAGGAGACCATCGTGACGGACTACCGCGTGATCGACGCGATCCTGCCGTATGTGCGCAGCCTCGGCGAGGCGGGCAAGCCGCTCGAATACCACACCGACGGCCGCTACATCATCAGAAACTGGGAGAAGGAGGAGCAGCTATGAACAAGTGCCTGACTATCCTCGCTGCGGCCCTGCTGGCCGTCAGCGCCTGCCAACCGCAGACCCGGCTGGTGATCCTGCATACCAACGACACCCACAGCCACTTCGAGCCCCTGCGCGGGGGCGACCAGGACGGGATGGGCGGCGCCATCGAGCGGGCGGCCTTCGTGGACTCCATCCGCAACGCCTACGGCGCCGACAAGGTCCTGCTGCTGCATGCCGGCGATTTCAACCAGGGCACGCCCTATTATTCCGAACTGAAAGGGACGCTCGAGCCGCAGGTAATCAATGACTTCGCCTACGACTGCGTCACCCTGGGCAACCACGAGTTCGACGACGGCATCGACGCCCTGATCGCGCGCCTCGACCGGATCGACCCCGCAACCCAGATCGTCTGTGCCAACCTGGACCTCGACACCCTGGGCCTGGGCGGACGCGTCAAGCCCTATGCGATCGTCGAGCGCGCCGGAATGAAGATCGGCGTGATCGGCCTCGAAGCCGACCTCGCCGGCCTGGTCAACCGCTCCGTGGCGCCCCGCCTCGTGCAGTATGACATGGCCGAAGTGACCAACCGCTGGGCGGAATACCTGCACACGCAGGAGCAGTGCGACCTGATCATCCTGCTGTCGCACGCCGGCTACGACGTGGACCAGCTCACCGCCGCGCAGACCCGGTGGGTGGACCTCATCATCGGCGGCCATACCCACACCTTCGTCGACGACTTCCTCTATGTGGACAACGCCGACGGCCGTCCCGTTCCGATCATCACGGACGGCAAGTGGGGCCTGGAGATGGGCCAGATCAACGTAATCCGTTAGGCTCCTTGCGCCGCAGATTGAAGATCTTCGTATAAGATCGGTAGAAGCAGATATCGAAGCACGAATACTCGTCGTGCCGGTAGTAGCCCTTCCGATGTCCTGTGACGAAAGCCGGATTGAATCCGGCTTTCGTCAGTTCATCGAGGCTGATCGAGGTGCGCTTGTCGCGCAACACGGAATCGAGGATGGCATAATTGTGTGTCAGGATGGTCACGATGTCCGTCTGGATCTGCCGCCGCTCCCGGACTTCCCGGTTGTGGTAACGGTTCTTGCAGCCGATGCTGCAGAACTGTTTGTCCTTGCGCCCGTAGAATGTGGTCCCGCACTCCAGGCAGGAACCCTCTTCTTCGAATTGGAGTTTGTATCCCATAGTTCGTTTTTCCTCAAAGATTGCCGTTTTCCGCGGCAATGTCAAGAGGCTGGCGGGAGGCCCGGTCAGATTTTCAAGAATCTTATCCGGCAAGATAAACCGATAGGCAATAAGATTTCTTTTATTCCCCCCGCAAACGCGTCCGGAAGGCGCGTTTTTTCTTTCTGCAGAGCATAAGAAAAACCCTAAACGGAAATGTTTCTTCGCTATCTGCGCTCCGGGGGAGAGGCACCCTTCCGCGAACGTGAAAAGCGTTGTTCCTTTGCATCGGGGTTCGGACCGCGCGGCCGGAAGCCCCGAAACCATCTTAAAGAAAAACTTTATGGAACAACTCAACAAAATCGAATTGCGTGGCATCGTCGGCAGCGTCCGGGTGCAGATCTATGATGAGAGCAAGATGGCCAGGATCTCCCTGGCGACCAATTACGCTTACAAGGACCGGGACGGGACCGCCGTGATCGACACGAGCTGGCACAACGTCGTGGCCTGGGAGGGACGGTACATCCAGGATCTGGAGAAAATCACCAAGGGCTCCAAACTCTATGTCTGCGGCCGGGTCCGCTACCAGAAATACACGGGTGTGGACGGGGTGGACCGGATCGGAACGGATATCATCGCCTCGCGCCTGCAACTGATTGAAGACCAGGAACCGATGCAATATGAGATGCTTTAACGGTCTTCCCGGGGGGAAGGACGGAGCCGGCGACAGCCTCACTCCTGCGGCTCCGTCCCGCCCTCCTTTCGTCCTGCTGCTCGCCGCCCTTCTCTGGTTTGCCGCAGCTGGAGCGCAGGCCCAGCAGCCTCAGGACCCTTCCTACGGCCCGCAGGAGCTGGAACATCAGGCGCGCCTGGCTTTCTCCCAGAACCTGGCGGACTACCTGTCCCTGGGGACGCTGAATGCGGACCTGCAGTATTCCATCCACCGCCGCTGGACGCTCGAGGCGGGCGCGAAGTACAACAACTGGACCTGGCGCCAGCGGCAGGACGAGCAGTTTGAGGCGCGCCAGCAGGCCTACTATGTCGGCGTGCGCTGGTGGCCCTGGTACACCTATTCCGGCTGGTGGGTCGGCACCAAGATGCAGTACCGCGAATACAACCGCGGAGGGCTCTTCCGGCCCGAGGCGGAGGAGGGGGATGCCTTCGGCGCCGGCGCTTCCGGCGGCTACAGCGTCCACGTCAACCCCTGGCTCAATGTGGACTTCGGGTTCGGCTTCTGGGGTGGCGTGACCAAGTATGTGACCTATGCCTGTCCGCATTGCGGGCGGCGCGTGGACGAAGGGACCAAGTTTTTCCTGCTCCCCGACGAGGTCCGGATCGCCCTGCAATTGATCTTTTGAGAAGATGAGAAGGTTAATCATCCTATGGGTACTGCTGCTCCTGGCAGGGGCTTGCTCGACGCAGCGCAAGCTGTCGACGGTGCATCGGGAACAGATCGGGGCGAGCCTGCGCCTGCCCGCTGAGCGGGAAGCGCCGCCTCCGGCCCAGGTGGCCGGCATACCCCGCCGCGACACCCTGCGCGTCACCGACCTGGAGGGCCGTGAGATGATCATCATGCAGGCCATCCGGGACGAGGAGACCGGTGAGATGGTGGCAGCGGAGCAGCTGCAGGCGGCTGTCGTGACGGCGCGTTTCCGCAACGTCGCCGAACGGCACGGGCGCATCGATCTGGAGTTCCAGGTGATCGTCCCGGAGGAGATGCAGGACTCGCGCTGGCAGCTCCGCCTGCACCCGGATCTCTACCTGCTGCAGGACAGTCTCCGACTGGAGGACGTCATCATCACGGGGACGGACTATCGGAAGGCGCAACTGCGTGGTTATCAGCAGTATGAGAAGTTCCTCGGCCGGATCATCACCGACTCGATGGCGTTCGTGGACCTGCGCAACCTGGAGATCTTCCTCGAGCGGAACATCCCCCAGGTCTATGCCCTCAAGAACGACACCACCTTCGTCTCCGACGAGGTCTTCGCCAGCTATTTCGGCGTGTCCGAGCAGGAAGCCGTCGAGCACTACACCAACAAGTTCCTGCGCCGCCGCAACGAGTGGCGCAAGATGAACCGGGAGCGGATGTTCCGCAAATACGTCAAGGCGCCGCTGGTGACGGACGGCATCCGGCTGGACACGGTGCTGCGCAGCCAGGACGGGACGTTCATCTACAACTACATCCAGACCATCACCACGCGTCCCAAGCTCCGCAAGGCGGAAATCCGGCTCTGCGGGGAGATCTTCGAGCAGGACAGGCAGCTCTACACCGTACCGCGCTCGGACGCGCTGACCTTTTACATCTCTTCCGTCTCGGCTTTCGTGGACGGGACGGAGCGCTACAAGACCGTCATCCTGTCGCGCAACCTGGAGACCAACACGGCCAGCAACATCGATTTCAAGACGGGCCGCTTCGACATTGACGAGAAGCTCGGCAACAATGCGCGCGAGATCGCTTTCATCAAGGAGAACCTCCGCAACCTGCTCCTGAACGAGACCTAC
>Ga0310696_10003647_pt1 | contig 19134 bp, 13 predicted proteins | sample AusTroGonzalo_MG_4_FD_203885 | JGI IMG/M metagenome (GOLD analysis project Ga0310696, IMG submission 203885) | Bovine rumen microbial communities from tropical cattle in Woodstock, Queensland, Australia - Gonzalo_02 (v2) (version 2) | ecosystem: Host-associated > Mammals > Digestive system >... | reverse complement strand
TTATTACTATAAGTTCACCGTACCGACTTTACAGCCAGCACGGTCTTTACTTATATAACCCATTTGTCATATAGCCAAAGTATCATTTCTATAATGTCTACAACTAAAGATATTATCATCTGATGTTCCAGATACCATGTCGCTATCCAATTAATGGCTACCCACATTTTATAAATGCTGTTAATTAAGTTCGTCTTGTTCATCTTTTTTGTGTTTATTGTTGTTTCCCACAATATACTATGCGTGGCGTTCGATGTCAAGGGCATTCTGTAAAGGCCTTGTATATGACTGGCTTTCAGGGTTTTAAACTGTTTCACAACGCCTCTAATAAAAAAAGTGTGCCAAAATGGTACACTTTTCAATTTTATTTTGTACCTTTGCACCCAGATACTAAAATTTACGATTATGGTAGTAGTAACAGGAAGAGATTACAGGGCCAACCTGGCCAAGTATTACGGATTAGCCCAAAAGGGTGAGGATGTTGTCGTAAAGGCGAGATACGGCAGCTGGAAGGTCGTTCCAATCACAGAGGATGACGTGGTGGTGAACAAGAGAGACCTACCCCAAGAGCTGCGTAATGCCCTCATGGAGGTAAAGGAGTCTATGGAAGGTAAGAAGAATCTGATGACCTGGGAGGAACTTGTCAATGAACTGGATGATTGATTTCACCACGGAGTTCTCCAAGGGAGCCAAGGTTCTGAAGAAGCGATACAAGAGTTTTATGAAGGACCTTGAAGATTTCAAGGACAGCATCATAAAGAATCCCTTTCAGGGTTCAGAACTTGTGCCTGGCATAAGGAAGGTCAGGATGACCATAGAGTCCAAGGGGAAAGGAAAGTCTGGCGGTGCCCGTGTGATTACGTTAACTTACTATGTGTCTGAAGCAGAAGGGAAAGTCCACTTTCTTATCATCTACGACAAGTCCGACGCAGACACCGTCGACGTAAAAGTCGTACAGGAATATGTGGCTGAACTTGGCTTCAATCTGCAAGAACTTCAAGAGCAGGGACTCCTGAAACAAAGAGACGAGGACATTCCACAGTCAGAAGTACCTGAAGAAGTTTAGAATAACCCAAACTTCATAACTATGTCGTTTTGCAAATTTGCAAATCTATAAATCTGCAAACATTTCACAGTTGCATCATATACCCCTACCCTTTGACCTGCTGACTGTCACTTCCTGTTCTTCAGGTTCCTCGACAGTCACTGTTTCAACTGGTTCCTTTTGGGTATAGTCCGTGATATTGCGGAGAGTTTCCGCATTACCCATCAACAGCTCGACGGTTTTCTCGTCGAACTTATCTTTGATACCAGCATCGAGCAAGCCTTGTTTGATGCGGTCTGTCAACTCTCCAGGAGTGATACCTTCATCCTCGATGATCTCTCTTGCGAAGTTGTTCACGTTCAGATAAGGCAGCGTCTTCATATGACCTGTCTCGCCCATCACGACCATCTGGTCAATGATGTAATCAAACTTTTCTTTATTCGTCATCATACCTCACAGCTTTTAATCCCTACTAAAATAGATTCTAATAATAACTATGTCCATTCATCTTTCCCAATCGGTAAATACCGTAAAGAATGAAGATTATAATAATAATTCCGACAACAGTATAGAAGAAACCTTCTGCACCATTAGGGAAGTCGATTTCTCTAATTTTAGGGAACAACCAAGTTAAGCAAAACGCAATCAGGCTTACCAGGGCAATTGTCCGCCAGAACCAGTTTTCGACCATAGATGACGTAATATCGTTTGATGCCTGTTCCGCTTTCTTTTCCACGACTCTCCCGATTCTCTTTTCAAAGTCGCTGGCTATTCTATCTAAAGGCTCTGACAACTTGTTTGCCTTTTGGTCTATCTGTTTTCCGACAGATTCTCCGGCATTCTTAACAGCATTCTCAAAGTTACTGATGCCACCTGATATGTTGTTGAGCTGCGCCTTGGTCGAAGAATCCAGGTCAACAGTCACATGTTTCCTTGTATTGTCAATGACATACTGCAGATCTTCCTGATGCTGCCTCTTCCTTTCCTCTTCCGTCGGTACTGTTCCGATGGCTTCGGCAACGGTCTTCATGGAGGCAGAGACAAGACCATTATCCTTTCGGATTTCATCGATGGCCGTCCTGATGGATGACAGTTCATCCTTCATGGACTCCAGCTCTGAGTTATCAGCAGACTGTGATGGAGCTGCAGCATGTTCTTTCTGCTGTGCTTCCATCCTCGCCAGCACCATCTCAATATTGTTGAGATAGCCTTGGATATTGTCTATTGGATTCTCACTGTATTTCCCCATAGCCTGATTCTTTAATTAATATATCCTCCAGTCGTGCCAGGACATCGTTTAAGGCATTAATCGTTGTCTCTGGTATATTCTGTCCAAACAGTATTGCAGCATTGGCATCATGTGCCAGCTGGTTGATGTTGTTAGACATCGTGGCGATAAGCCTCAATGCCTCTGTATGTTCTGGAACCAGCACTTTGACGGGGCGGTCTGTAACTATATAATATATCAGATCACCCAACGTCATGTGATAGTCCTTAGCGCTTGAAGCGAGGCTTGTTTTCTCGCTCGGCTTCAGGCTTATCGTTACCCTGGCCGTTCTTTTTTCCTCTTTCGGCTTCCTGTTTCTGAACTTTAGTTCTTTCCTTGGCGTCCCTTTCGGCTTGTCGTTTTGCTTCATCTTCTTTTCTCTTTTGTGCTTCCTGGATGGCCCTCTGCCTCCGGATGCGGTCGTTCAACTTTTTCTGTTCCTCTTCACTCAGACCAACCTTGACAGATGGAACAACTGGCTTAGTAGTGTTGGCGGTTCTTGTGCGAGGCTTCCTCTTCCTACCTTCCTCTTCGGTAGTGGCACCTGATGCCTGGTGCTTCAGCTTTCTCTCTTCGCGTCTATCCCACCCCTCAGGATAGTGCAGTCCATATTTCTTAGAAACATCGACTGCAGCCTTGGCCATTCGTTTGCCGAGGTACTGGGTATTGATGCGTTCACCTTTGAAGTCGTTTATCAACATGAGCATGTGATAATGGTCATTATCAGTGTTGGTATGCTCAGGAATGATATAGGGAATGTTGTCTAAATCGATGCCTCTATTTTTACATTCATTCACAAACTCGTGAAGCATCAGCTCACGAAATTTAGGGTCTTTAAGGCGTTCGTTATCTTCATCACTATGGCTGATGACAACACTGTAAGCCTTGACCTTAAATTTCGGATTGACGTATGCTTCCAGCATGGCAAGTTGGGCTGTAGGACTCATGTTAAGTCCTACGCCATTCGCCATGATGACCTTGCCTCCCTTCTCTGGATGGCGCAGGGCGCGATCATAGTAGAGGGAGGATTTGAGCGAACGGGTAGGTTGCACGTTTGCGAACATAGCGAGAAATTTTAAGTTCAACTTCAAATTTAGAGCGTGGGCGAGGCTGTTTGCAAATTTGCAGATTTGCGAAACAAAGCCGATGCCGGAGGGGGTGTCGGGGTCTCCCTGACATGGGGTGTCGGGGGTCTCCCCTGACCAAGATGTTTTGTATGGAGTTCGGGGTGGGTAGCCTCGTAACTGCATCACAAAAGACATCTTGCCTACTTCACGCGCGTTTCTGACTGCAAAGGTAGTGAAAATTTCGGAATTACCAAATATTTCGCCAGAAAATTTTGGTAATTCTGGAATTGAGCGGACTGCGCAGGCTGATACGTGTGGGAAGTTCACGAAGTGCATCAGCTGGCAGCAGTGGAGCCTGGTGCATACTTCAGCATGTGGGAGGTGCCTGTCATCCTCCCTCTTGCCGAAGTATGTGACAGGTGGAGCGGATGACGGGTGGTGAACTTCGGGTCATCCGTGCTTTGTAAATCTGCAAATCTGCAAATTTATTTATTTGCAAACTTGCAAATTTGCAAACACGTTAAACAATGGAGAGCAGACAGGACCAGGCGATGTTGATAACATCGACGGACGCAGACTGTTCGATACCGCTTTCGTTAATTTCATTAACATTCTGCCTTTACTTTGAATGTTAACGGAATTAACAGCAAGGGGGATGGGGGACGGCGCATGAGACCCCATAACGTCAGTACAACAGAGCGACCTTCAGGGAGTGGTTACAGGCGGTTGCTCCTTAGAGCCGCCAGCCAGACGTTGAGGAACGAGACGGTGCAGATGGTATAACCGCCAAGGAGATTTCAGCCAATGGCGGACAAGAAATCTCCCTCGTATAAGTCTCATTCCTTCTTCACCACCTCCCTGTGTATCTTATGATAATTTGGGTCATCCGGATTAGTCAGAGCCGACATCATTTCATCAGCTGTCAACTCCATCTGATACTGAGGACGGACTGGCTCCAGGTTCTCAGCCATCCACCGCTTCATATCCTCAAACGATGTAAAAGCAGGCTCCTGGCTCGCGCGTTCGTTTGTTCCTGGCTCATCGAGCAGATTCCACCACTTCCTGACTGTTGGACGGGTAAGTCCAAGATCTCTTGCACATTCAGACTTGTTGTGGCTGTCAGGATGCTCTTCACGCCATTTAAGTATCATGACAGCATTCTTGCTGTTCTCAACGGTTTCATGCTTGCGTCCATTATGAGCGTCCCAGGCTTCACCCCGTTCTGCACAAAGAACGTCTCTTGTAGCCCTACAAACGCCCAAATGCACGTTCAGCTTGCGTTTGTTGCGCTTCACACGCTTAAGCTCTATGCCCGTCATGCCGGAAATCATTTCAAGCCTCCATCGAATAAGATCTTCGTTCCCGTAAGATTTCAAGGCCTTTACCACATCGGCATCGGTAAATTCCTTCGAAGCATCAGGAGAAAGCGCATTAAGTGTCGGAATAAGATCCATAGCGTCACGCTTGACCTCTTCGTAAGGAACATTGCATTTCATAGCGCAGGCCACAAGATTAAGGACGCAGTAAAAACGATGGCCGTACTTCACACCTCCCTCAGCTGGATTACGCAGACGCTCAAGCCAGCCGTCATAAAGCGACCTGTCTGTAATCCAGTGTTTCTTCTTCTCGCCCGGTGCCAGAAGCTTTCCGTATTTTTTAAGAGCCTGGGCACGTGTCATACGAAGTGGGTTGTGAGCACGACCACCACGTTCAAGCTCCATCAGAACTTTCGTCGAGAAGATCTTGCTCAATCTCTTGTTACCAATGAAGTATTGGGCGAGTTCACTGAGAGTCCAAAAATCGCGATCGTTGAATTTCCAAGCCTCGATGCAGGCACCCATGCCGACAGTCTTCTTCGTTTCCATATCCTTGCACAATGGCTTGGTACGGGTCTCGGGCAACCTGAAGGAGTGGTAGATGCCGTGACACTTCAACTTCTCCACACGGCTCGTACCACCTTTGCCGTCCTTGGAAGGGTAAAACACCAGGTCGTAAAGCAGTGCTATGAGCTGCTGCAACAAACCAACGTTATGGCCGTAAAGAGCCATCGGGGTACGCATGATGTAGTACAGGTGCAGTCCATGGCCGCTGCTTACTATCAGATTTGGCACTGGAATGAGTGTCAAACCGAGACCAGTAAAAGGAGCATGATCAAGTGGTCGCAGGAACCCATTCCACAGCACCTGGATCTGCTCAGGCCCAACATCGTCAAGGTCGATGGCAAATGCATACAACATCCGTGCGTTCTTGTTGGTACTACGGTTGCCGACGTAGGTGATGGGGGAGGTGAGCGCAAAGTAGCGATGCTCCAGCCAACTGTCGGTTTCCCAGTCTCTCTTCAAGATGATCTTGTGCGTATTGCGATCGGTTGTATCGGTGCCATCAGCCTTCTGCGACCCCTTCTTGGATCGAGGCGATTTATAGAACACGATGGGGTTGTAGGTGAACTGGTTCTCGCTGTAGTCGTGAGGCAGTCCGTTGTTGCGTTCGTCTGCCCACTTGCGGTAGGAGTCGCACATCCGTTCCTCGAACGGCTCAAAGTTCGCCTCACCGTTCATGGGGCGTTCGAAGATTTCACCAATGAAGTCACGCAGGTAAACCCGGCTGACATCGAAGTCATGCTGGGTGTTGATAAACCGACTCTTTGCTCTGTACTCTGCCAGCTCTGTGCAGTCGATGGCGGATGGGTCAACCGACTCCAAACCAAGTTCCGCTATGTCCTCAGCGGTGAGGTTGTACACGTTCTCCATACTCGCGATATTTTTGGTTTTACCCCAGGATGCGAGCCTCCGTTGTCGGCTCGACCCATCGGGGGGCGTATGTTATCACTATGTTTTATTTTCCACTTTTTACCGCCTGCCGCCAAGACTCTTTTTTCTGCAGGGAGTGCGCCTCCGTTGTCGGCGCATCCATCGGGGGGGCGTATGTTATCACTATGTTTTATTTTCCACTTTCGGTGCAAAAATACGCTTTTTCCTTGATATCTCCAAATAAATTCCGAAAAAAGTGAGTTTTCTTGGATTATCTCGGAGGATATCCCCATTTTCTCGGAGGAAACCCGATTTAATTATAATTTGTGTACGCAATTATAAATTATTAACTTCTTAATTTTGTGTACGCAATTATATTTTTGTATCTTTGCACCCAAGAAAACATCATTGACTATGGCAAAGAAGAAAGTTGAAGAACTGAACGAGGAACAGGAAAAAGTGTTCTATTCTTTCAAGAAGGGTGCTAACATCTTCTTGTGTGGTAAGGGTGGTTCTGGAAAGAGCTTCCTTACCAGGTATATCATAGACTATTGCAAAAGGAACAATAAGTCTGTCTTGATATGTGCGCCTACAGGTATTGCTTCACTCAACATCGGAGGCAGCACCATTCACAGAGTATTCAAAGTTCCGGCGAGGATTCTTCAGAAGGGCGAGCGTTGCTATGAGAAGAAAAAGTTGGAGACCATCGCCAAAGCTGATGTCATCATCATCGACGAAATATCCATGTGCAGGATTGACGTCTTTGAATATGTGGCAAAGACGCTGCTCTACTTCAAGCCGAAGAAACAGTTGCTTTTCGTTGGCGACTTCTACCAGTTGCCTCCTGTTCTGCCGAGTCAGGACAGCAGCGCATTTTCTCAGATCTACGGAAACAAACTCTTTGCCTTTGAGTCCGAAATGTGGACGATGCTGGAGCTGCACACCATGGAGCTTCAGACATCAATGAGACAGAAAGACAAAGCTTTCGTGTCTGCCCTCGATAACATCAGAGCCGGACACCCAGACTTTTCCCTGTTCCAAACGGACAAACCAGCTGACCCCACAGCCCTTACCGTTTGCGGAACCAATCGGGAAGCCGACGATAAGAACCAGGCACAAATGAGGAACCTGGTAAAACAGGGTGCAAAGATTTACAAGTTCACGGCCACCATCGGCGGCACTGTCGAGCCTGCAGAGTTTCCAACTGAGCGCGAAATGGCTCTCTGTATCGGTGCCAGGGTCGTGATGTTGAACAACGATCCTGATGGTCGTTGGGTTAACGGAACCTTTGCAACCGTTGCTGACGTAAACAACGACATTCTGACTGTCAGGATAGAAGGGAAGGAAGGGAAGCCCGTCGAGGTTAAGCCCAACAAGTGGACGTTCCTTGATTACGAAATAACCAGGACGAAAGACGGAGGCACGAAGTTAGGCACCGTGGAGCGAGGAACCTTTGAGCAGTATCCTGTCCGTCTGGCATGGGCGATTACAATCCACAAGTCGCAGGGGCAGACATACGACCGTGTAAATGTTGATATCAGCAGCATCTTCGCAGAAGGCCAGCTGTACGTTGCCCTGTCGAGGTGTCGCACACTCGCAGGGATGCGTATTATTGGTACATTGACAACAGAGAAGGTTAAAACATCTGATGCGGTCTTGCGCTTCATGAGTGGTGACCACCGTCCGGATCGGCAAGGAGAAATGCTTGGTTTCTGGGACGAGGAAAGAGAGAACCCTTCCGATGAAAGATACCAAGAAGGATATGATGACGGATATGAGGATGGCACGAATGACACGAAGGCAGAGTACCAGAAGATGATTGATGCCGACAAGAGTGTCAAGCGACTGTCAGCATACACCACCAGACAACGAGAGTTGGCCGAGATAGAGGATCCTGAAGAGAGAAACCCCAAACACGCAGGAAGGCCAAAGAAGCCATACACAGAAAAGGCACAGTCGAAGGCCATCAGGGTTGTTGGCTCTATTGCCGACGAGGTGAAATCCATCAACGACTTCATTAGGGAGCATCCCGATGAAGAGGACAGAGTGAAGTTCCTCCTGAGCAACATCATCGAGCAGTTAGAGTAACAACAGAAGGGAAAAGAATGGTTTTGTATATTTTTAACTGAAAATATTTGTTTGCAAACTTGCAATTTTATAAATTTGCAAACGATATAAACATACAGAGATATGAGTAATATATATAAGCTGCTGATGGCAGGCGCAGAACTGACCAGGAACTGGACGGAAGAACGCGCCAAGTTCGCAGAGTTCTGCAAGCCCTACTGGATGGAAAGAGGCGGCATCGGCTTTGTAAATCACATGGTAACACAGTATATTAACAATGACGAGCAAAGCATCGTGGAGTATCTATACAACCTCGATGAAGAAAATAAACAGCTCGTCATTAAGTATCTTGAATGGCGATAAATTTACTATTATGAGCAAGAATCATTTTGTGCTTTTCAGCAACATCAAAGGCGGCATCGGTAAGAGCAGCCTTTGCACTCTCTTCGCACATTATCTCACCGCTAAAGGTGAAGATGTAGCCGTTATCGATGCAGACATTCAAAGAACGATAGCAAGACAGAGAACGAGAGACAAAGAATCACGACCTGATGATAAATTACCATGGGAAGTATATTCCATCTTTGACTACAATGACAAAGGAGAGATAGAGAAGCTGCTACCTGTTCTTAAAGAGCAGGACGGATGGATTCTTGTCGATTGTCCTGGCAACATGGAAGTCGAAAGGTTGATACCAGTCTTTCAGGCTGCCGATTCAGTTGTCATCCCAACAACATATGGTGACAACGACCTCGATGCCACGGTAGAGCTGTTTGTTCCTGTTCTGCGACAGATCAACGAAACGGCAAAACTTATCTTTGCCCCTAATAGAATTAACGAGAGTAAGGCACAATTCAAAGAAGAGGCAAAGAGAAACAGGGACAAAGCATGGAACAAAGTACATACCTACGGAAGTTTAGTCGCACGTATCAAAGACAGTATTGTTTTTGATAACAGTCGATTCAACACCATAGACCCACTCAATCATTGGCAGGCCAATGGAGTGATGCACTGTTTTGATGAAATTTACAAAGAATTAAAATAACAAAATAGATTATGGATTTAACAGCAAAATTAAATGCTGCTGCCAGTGGCAACAAGTCACAGCAGCCGAAGGTAGAGAAGGTGGCCACCACCCAGCCTTCAGAGACGAAGAGAGTGAGTAATCGCTCCATTACCTGCAGCCAGGAACTTCGTGACAGACTGCGCATAATGGCAGCTAACAAGGGTGTACCCATGCAGGCCTTATTAGAGGAGTGGATGGCGGAAAAGCTTGATGCAGCAGGGTTTTAGAAATTTGCAAAATCACAAATTTGCAAACGCCGGGTATAAAAAAACAACAAGATTATTTCATTTATACAATAGCATGAAACAACTACGAAAAAAAAACATATTTCAACTGACAGTCATCTTAATGGTGACATATATGGGTATTGGGTTTATTTCGTGTGGTAGCGACGATGATAACAATAGTGGTGGTAATGAAACCTATTTTGATGGTGAGACCGTTAATGTTGACAGCAATGGGAAAGCTTCTGACGGGCATCGTTTCTCGAAAATCGACGATACAAACTTCTATATCGACGATATAAAATACTCCATCTCAGAAGGAAACTTAACCGTTTCTGGTTATGATAAAAATTCTTCTTTCAGTTCAGCAAAGATAATTTCCAGATTAAAATATAATGGACGTACATTCAATGTGACAAGCATCGGAATGGGAGCTTTTGCCCGCTGCCAGGAACTAACCTCAATAACCATTCCTAACAGTGTGACCTTTATTGGGTATAGTGCTTTTGCATTCTGTTCTGGTTTAACATCTGTCTCTATCCCAAATAGTGTAACAGGAATAGGACAAGCAGCCTTTCAAGAATGCACAGGCCTGACATCCATAACAATTCCAAATAGCGTAACAGAAATAGGACCAGAAGTTTTTTATGGTTGCAAAGGTCTGACATCTATCACAATTCCAAATAGTGTGACATACATAGGAGATAAACTGTTTTCCTATTGCATTAACCTGACATCCGTTACGATACCCAGCAATTTGACAAGTATTGGCGATCGCACCTTTGAGGGTTGTACCAGCCTTTCATCCTTTGCTATTCCAGCCGATATCACATACATAGGTAGGTACACTTTTTCAGGATGTTCCAGCTTAACTTCCATCTCTATTCCAGAAAAAGTAACTACTATAGGAGATAGTTCTTTTAAAGGATGCAGTAGTCTGGCATCTGTTACAATACCTAATAGTGTGACGAGCATTCAAAGTTATGCTTTTATGGAAACTGGACTGGTATCAGTCACTATTCCCAGCAGCGTAACAAAAATTGAGGCTTTTGCTTTCTATAAGAGCAATATTTCGGAAGTGATTTCAAAGATTACAAAGCCTTTTAAAATTGATCCAACAGTATTCTCCAGTTATACATTTAAGAATGCAACATTGTATGTACCCAGTGGAACAGTCAATATATACAAGAATATTGAGTTTTGGAATCAATTTTCTTCTGTAGAAGAAATTAGATAATTCACCAGCTAAAGTCATAACCTATATTTCTTATTACTATAAGTTCACCGTACCGACTTTACAGCCAGCACGGTCTTTACTTATATAACCCATTTGTCATATAGCCAAAGTATCATTTCTATAATGTCTACAACTAAAGATATTATCATCTGATGTTCCAGATACCATGTCGCTATCCAATTAATGGCTACCCACATTTTATAAATGCTGTTAATTAAGTTCGTCTTGTTCATCTTTTTTGTGTTTATTGTTGTTTCCCACAATATACTATGCGTGGCGTTCGATGTCAAGGGCATTCTGTAAAGGCCTTGTATATGACTGGCTTTCAGGGTTTTAAACTGTTTCACAACGCCTCTAATAAAAAAAGTGTGCCAAAATGGTACACTTTTCAATTTTATTTTGTACCTTTGCACCCAGATACTAAAATTTACGATTATGGTAGTAGTAACAGGAAGAGATTACAGGGCCAACCTGGCCAAGTATTACGGATTAGCCCAAAAGGGTGAGGATGTTGTCGTAAAGGCGAGATACGGCAGCTGGAAGGTCGTTCCAATCACAGAGGATGACGTGGTGGTGAACAAGAGAGACCTACCCCAAGAGCTGCGTAATGCCCTCATGGAGGTAAAGGAGTCTATGGAAGGTAAGAAGAATCTGATGACCTGGGAGGAACTTGTCAATGAACTGGATGATTGATTTCACCACGGAGTTCTCCAAGGGAGCCAAGGTTCTGAAGAAGCGATACAAGAGTTTTATGAAGGACCTTGAAGATTTCAAGGACAGCATCATAAAGAATCCCTTTCAGGGTTCAGAACTTGTGCCTGGCATAAGGAAGGTCAGGATGACCATAGAGTCCAAGGGGAAAGGAAAGTCTGGCGGTGCCCGTGTGATTACGTTAACTTACTATGTGTCTGAAGCAGAAGGGAAAGTCCACTTTCTTATCATCTACGACAAGTCCGACGCAGACACCGTCGACGTAAAAGTCGTACAGGAATATGTGGCTGAACTTGGCTTCAATCTGCAAGAACTTCAAGAGCAGGGACTCCTGAAACAAAGAGACGAGGACATTCCACAGTCAGAAGTACCTGAAGAAGTTTAGAATAACCCAAACTTCATAACTATGTCGTTTTGCAAATTTGCAAATCTATAAATCTGCAAACATTTCACAGTTGCATCATATACCCCTACCCTTTGACCTGCTGACTGTCACTTCCTGTTCTTCAGGTTCCTCGACAGTCACTGTTTCAACTGGTTCCTTTTGGGTATAGTCCGTGATATTGCGGAGAGTTTCCGCATTACCCATCAACAGCTCGACGGTTTTCTCGTCGAACTTATCTTTGATACCAGCATCGAGCAAGCCTTGTTTGATGCGGTCTGTCAACTCTCCAGGAGTGATACCTTCATCCTCGATGATCTCTCTTGCGAAGTTGTTCACGTTCAGATAAGGCAGCGTCTTCATATGACCTGTCTCGCCCATCACGACCATCTGGTCAATGATGTAATCAAACTTTTCTTTATTCGTCATCATACCTCACAGCTTTTAATCCCTACTAAAATAGATTCTAATAATAACTATGTCCATTCATCTTTCCCAATCGGTAAATACCGTAAAGAATGAAGATTATAATAATAATTCCGACAACAGTATAGAAGAAACCTTCTGCACCATTAGGGAAGTCGATTTCTCTAATTTTAGGGAACAACCAAGTTAAGCAAAACGCAATCAGGCTTACCAGGGCAATTGTCCGCCAGAACCAGTTTTCGACCATAGATGACGTAATATCGTTTGATGCCTGTTCCGCTTTCTTTTCCACGACTCTCCCGATTCTCTTTTCAAAGTCGCTGGCTATTCTATCTAAAGGCTCTGACAACTTGTTTGCCTTTTGGTCTATCTGTTTTCCGACAGATTCTCCGGCATTCTTAACAGCATTCTCAAAGTTACTGATGCCACCTGATATGTTGTTGAGCTGCGCCTTGGTCGAAGAATCCAGGTCAACAGTCACATGTTTCCTTGTATTGTCAATGACATACTGCAGATCTTCCTGATGCTGCCTCTTCCTTTCCTCTTCCGTCGGTACTGTTCCGATGGCTTCGGCAACGGTCTTCATGGAGGCAGAGACAAGACCATTATCCTTTCGGATTTCATCGATGGCCGTCCTGATGGATGACAGTTCATCCTTCATGGACTCCAGCTCTGAGTTATCAGCAGACTGTGATGGAGCTGCAGCATGTTCTTTCTGCTGTGCTTCCATCCTCGCCAGCACCATCTCAATATTGTTGAGATAGCCTTGGATATTGTCTATTGGATTCTCACTGTATTTCCCCATAGCCTGATTCTTTAATTAATATATCCTCCAGTCGTGCCAGGACATCGTTTAAGGCATTAATCGTTGTCTCTGGTATATTCTGTCCAAACAGTATTGCAGCATTGGCATCATGTGCCAGCTGGTTGATGTTGTTAGACATCGTGGCGATAAGCCTCAATGCCTCTGTATGTTCTGGAACCAGCACTTTGACGGGGCGGTCTGTAACTATATAATATATCAGATCACCCAACGTCATGTGATAGTCCTTAGCGCTTGAAGCGAGGCTTGTTTTCTCGCTCGGCTTCAGGCTTATCGTTACCCTGGCCGTTCTTTTTTCCTCTTTCGGCTTCCTGTTTCTGAACTTTAGTTCTTTCCTTGGCGTCCCTTTCGGCTTGTCGTTTTGCTTCATCTTCTTTTCTCTTTTGTGCTTCCTGGATGGCCCTCTGCCTCCGGATGCGGTCGTTCAACTTTTTCTGTTCCTCTTCACTCAGACCAACCTTGACAGATGGAACAACTGGCTTAGTAGTGTTGGCGGTTCTTGTGCGAGGCTTCCTCTTCCTACCTTCCTCTTCGGTAGTGGCACCTGATGCCTGGTGCTTCAGCTTTCTCTCTTCGCGTCTATCCCACCCCTCAGGATAGTGCAGTCCATATTTCTTAGAAACATCGACTGCAGCCTTGGCCATTCGTTTGCCGAGGTACTGGGTATTGATGCGTTCACCTTTGAAGTCGTTTATCAACATGAGCATGTGATAATGGTCATTATCAGTGTTGGTATGCTCAGGAATGATATAGGGAATGTTGTCTAAATCGATGCCTCTATTTTTACATTCATTCACAAACTCGTGAAGCATCAGCTCACGAAATTTAGGGTCTTTAAGGCGTTCGTTATCTTCATCACTATGGCTGATGACAACACTGTAAGCCTTGACCTTAAATTTCGGATTGACGTATGCTTCCAGCATGGCAAGTTGGGCTGTAGGACTCATGTTAAGTCCTACGCCATTCGCCATGATGACCTTGCCTCCCTTCTCTGGATGGCGCAGGGCGCGATCATAGTAGAGGGAGGATTTGAGCGAACGGGTAGGTTGCACGTTTGCGAACATAGCGAGAAATTTTAAGTTCAACTTCAAATTTAGAGCGTGGGCGAGGCTGTTTGCAAATTTGCAGATTTGCGAAACAAAGCCGATGCCGGAGGGGGTGTCGGGGTCTCCCTGACATGGGGTGTCGGGGGTCTCCCCTGACCAAGATGTTTTGTATGGAGTTCGGGGTGGGTAGCCTCGTAACTGCATCACAAAAGACATCTTGCCTACTTCACGCGCGTTTCTGACTGCAAAGGTAGTGAAAATTTCGGAATTACCAAATATTTCGCCAGAAAATTTTGGTAATTCTGGAATTGAGCGGACTGCGCAGGCTGATACGTGTGGGAAGTTCACGAAGTGCATCAGCTGGCAGCAGTGGAGCCTGGTGCATACTTCAGCATGTGGGAGGTGCCTGTCATCCTCCCTCTTGCCGAAGTATGTGACAGGTGGAGCGGATGACGGGTGGTGAACTTCGGGTCATCCGTGCTTTGTAAATCTGCAAATCTGCAAATTTATTTATTTGCAAACTTGCAAATTTGCAAACACGTTAAACAATGGAGAGCAGACAGGACCAGGCGATGTTGATAACATCGACGGACGCAGACTGTTCGATACCGCTTTCGTTAATTTCATTAACATTCTGCCTTTACTTTGAATGTTAACGGAATTAACAGCAAGGGGGATGGGGGACGGCGCATGAGACCCCATAACGTCAGTACAACAGAGCGACCTTCAGGGAGTGGTTACAGGCGGTTGCTCCTTAGAGCCGCCAGCCAGACGTTGAGGAACGAGACGGTGCAGATGGTATAACCGCCAAGGAGATTTCAGCCAATGGCGGACAAGAAATCTCCCTCGTATAAGTCTCATTCCTTCTTCACCACCTCCCTGTGTATCTTATGATAATTTGGGTCATCCGGATTAGTCAGAGCCGACATCATTTCATCAGCTGTCAACTCCATCTGATACTGAGGACGGACTGGCTCCAGGTTCTCAGCCATCCACCGCTTCATATCCTCAAACGATGTAAAAGCAGGCTCCTGGCTCGCGCGTTCGTTTGTTCCTGGCTCATCGAGCAGATTCCACCACTTCCTGACTGTTGGACGGGTAAGTCCAAGATCTCTTGCACATTCAGACTTGTTGTGGCTGTCAGGATGCTCTTCACGCCATTTAAGTATCATGACAGCATTCTTGCTGTTCTCAACGGTTTCATGCTTGCGTCCATTATGAGCGTCCCAGGCTTCACCCCGTTCTGCACAAAGAACGTCTCTTGTAGCCCTACAAACGCCCAAATGCACGTTCAGCTTGCGTTTGTTGCGCTTCACACGCTTAAGCTCTATGCCCGTCATGCCGGAAATCATTTCAAGCCTCCATCGAATAAGATCTTCGTTCCCGTAAGATTTCAAGGCCTTTACCACATCGGCATCGGTAAATTCCTTCGAAGCATCAGGAGAAAGCGCATTAAGTGTCGGAATAAGATCCATAGCGTCACGCTTGACCTCTTCGTAAGGAACATTGCATTTCATAGCGCAGGCCACAAGATTAAGGACGCAGTAAAAACGATGGCCGTACTTCACACCTCCCTCAGCTGGATTACGCAGACGCTCAAGCCAGCCGTCATAAAGCGACCTGTCTGTAATCCAGTGTTTCTTCTTCTCGCCCGGTGCCAGAAGCTTTCCGTATTTTTTAAGAGCCTGGGCACGTGTCATACGAAGTGGGTTGTGAGCACGACCACCACGTTCAAGCTCCATCAGAACTTTCGTCGAGAAGATCTTGCTCAATCTCTTGTTACCAATGAAGTATTGGGCGAGTTCACTGAGAGTCCAAAAATCGCGATCGTTGAATTTCCAAGCCTCGATGCAGGCACCCATGCCGACAGTCTTCTTCGTTTCCATATCCTTGCACAATGGCTTGGTACGGGTCTCGGGCAACCTGAAGGAGTGGTAGATGCCGTGACACTTCAACTTCTCCACACGGCTCGTACCACCTTTGCCGTCCTTGGAAGGGTAAAACACCAGGTCGTAAAGCAGTGCTATGAGCTGCTGCAACAAACCAACGTTATGGCCGTAAAGAGCCATCGGGGTACGCATGATGTAGTACAGGTGCAGTCCATGGCCGCTGCTTACTATCAGATTTGGCACTGGAATGAGTGTCAAACCGAGACCAGTAAAAGGAGCATGATCAAGTGGTCGCAGGAACCCATTCCACAGCACCTGGATCTGCTCAGGCCCAACATCGTCAAGGTCGATGGCAAATGCATACAACATCCGTGCGTTCTTGTTGGTACTACGGTTGCCGACGTAGGTGATGGGGGAGGTGAGCGCAAAGTAGCGATGCTCCAGCCAACTGTCGGTTTCCCAGTCTCTCTTCAAGATGATCTTGTGCGTATTGCGATCGGTTGTATCGGTGCCATCAGCCTTCTGCGACCCCTTCTTGGATCGAGGCGATTTATAGAACACGATGGGGTTGTAGGTGAACTGGTTCTCGCTGTAGTCGTGAGGCAGTCCGTTGTTGCGTTCGTCTGCCCACTTGCGGTAGGAGTCGCACATCCGTTCCTCGAACGGCTCAAAGTTCGCCTCACCGTTCATGGGGCGTTCGAAGATTTCACCAATGAAGTCACGCAGGTAAACCCGGCTGACATCGAAGTCATGCTGGGTGTTGATAAACCGACTCTTTGCTCTGTACTCTGCCAGCTCTGTGCAGTCGATGGCGGATGGGTCAACCGACTCCAAACCAAGTTCCGCTATGTCCTCAGCGGTGAGGTTGTACACGTTCTCCATACTCGCGATATTTTTGGTTTTACCCCAGGATGCGAGCCTCCGTTGTCGGCTCGACCCATCGGGGGGCGTATGTTATCACTATGTTTTATTTTCCACTTTTTACCGCCTGCCGCCAAGACTCTTTTTTCTGCAGGGAGTGCGCCTCCGTTGTCGGCGCATCCATCGGGGGGGCGTATGTTATCACTATGTTTTATTTTCCACTTTCGGTGCAAAAATACGCTTTTTCCTTGATATCTCCAAATAAATTCCGAAAAAAGTGAGTTTTCTTGGATTATCTCGGAGGATATCCCCATTTTCTCGGAGGAAACCCGATTTAATTATAATTTGTGTACGCAATTATAAATTATTAACTTCTTAATTTTGTGTACGCAATTATATTTTTGTATCTTTGCACCCAAGAAAACATCATTGACTATGGCAAAGAAGAAAGTTGAAGAACTGAACGAGGAACAGGAAAAAGTGTTCTATTCTTTCAAGAAGGGTGCTAACATCTTCTTGTGTGGTAAGGGTGGTTCTGGAAAGAGCTTCCTTACCAGGTATATCATAGACTATTGCAAAAGGAACAATAAGTCTGTCTTGATATGTGCGCCTACAGGTATTGCTTCACTCAACATCGGAGGCAGCACCATTCACAGAGTATTCAAAGTTCCGGCGAGGATTCTTCAGAAGGGCGAGCGTTGCTATGAGAAGAAAAAGTTGGAGACCATCGCCAAAGCTGATGTCATCATCATCGACGAAATATCCATGTGCAGGATTGACGTCTTTGAATATGTGGCAAAGACGCTGCTCTACTTCAAGCCGAAGAAACAGTTGCTTTTCGTTGGCGACTTCTACCAGTTGCCTCCTGTTCTGCCGAGTCAGGACAGCAGCGCATTTTCTCAGATCTACGGAAACAAACTCTTTGCCTTTGAGTCCGAAATGTGGACGATGCTGGAGCTGCACACCATGGAGCTTCAGACATCAATGAGACAGAAAGACAAAGCTTTCGTGTCTGCCCTCGATAACATCAGAGCCGGACACCCAGACTTTTCCCTGTTCCAAACGGACAAACCAGCTGACCCCACAGCCCTTACCGTTTGCGGAACCAATCGGGAAGCCGACGATAAGAACCAGGCACAAATGAGGAACCTGGTAAAACAGGGTGCAAAGATTTACAAGTTCACGGCCACCATCGGCGGCACTGTCGAGCCTGCAGAGTTTCCAACTGAGCGCGAAATGGCTCTCTGTATCGGTGCCAGGGTCGTGATGTTGAACAACGATCCTGATGGTCGTTGGGTTAACGGAACCTTTGCAACCGTTGCTGACGTAAACAACGACATTCTGACTGTCAGGATAGAAGGGAAGGAAGGGAAGCCCGTCGAGGTTAAGCCCAACAAGTGGACGTTCCTTGATTACGAAATAACCAGGACGAAAGACGGAGGCACGAAGTTAGGCACCGTGGAGCGAGGAACCTTTGAGCAGTATCCTGTCCGTCTGGCATGGGCGATTACAATCCACAAGTCGCAGGGGCAGACATACGACCGTGTAAATGTTGATATCAGCAGCATCTTCGCAGAAGGCCAGCTGTACGTTGCCCTGTCGAGGTGTCGCACACTCGCAGGGATGCGTATTATTGGTACATTGACAACAGAGAAGGTTAAAACATCTGATGCGGTCTTGCGCTTCATGAGTGGTGACCACCGTCCGGATCGGCAAGGAGAAATGCTTGGTTTCTGGGACGAGGAAAGAGAGAACCCTTCCGATGAAAGATACCAAGAAGGATATGATGACGGATATGAGGATGGCACGAATGACACGAAGGCAGAGTACCAGAAGATGATTGATGCCGACAAGAGTGTCAAGCGACTGTCAGCATACACCACCAGACAACGAGAGTTGGCCGAGATAGAGGATCCTGAAGAGAGAAACCCCAAACACGCAGGAAGGCCAAAGAAGCCATACACAGAAAAGGCACAGTCGAAGGCCATCAGGGTTGTTGGCTCTATTGCCGACGAGGTGAAATCCATCAACGACTTCATTAGGGAGCATCCCGATGAAGAGGACAGAGTGAAGTTCCTCCTGAGCAACATCATCGAGCAGTTAGAGTAACAACAGAAGGGAAAAGAATGGTTTTGTATATTTTTAACTGAAAATATTTGTTTGCAAACTTGCAATTTTATAAATTTGCAAACGATATAAACATACAGAGATATGAGTAATATATATAAGCTGCTGATGGCAGGCGCAGAACTGACCAGGAACTGGACGGAAGA
>Ga0310696_10003645_pt1 | contig 19135 bp, 16 predicted proteins | sample AusTroGonzalo_MG_4_FD_203885 | JGI IMG/M metagenome (GOLD analysis project Ga0310696, IMG submission 203885) | Bovine rumen microbial communities from tropical cattle in Woodstock, Queensland, Australia - Gonzalo_02 (v2) (version 2) | ecosystem: Host-associated > Mammals > Digestive system >... | reverse complement strand
CAAAGCCGCAGCAGCGGCAGAGAAAGCACCTACGAAGAATGAGAGAAGCAAAACCAGATGCTTCTCACTCATATGGCGTTCCCGCCATTCAATCATTCTATCGTACCAGGTAGCATTCAGCATTCAGTCCTCAGTCTTCAGTATCCCAACCGATGCCTTTGTATTTGTCGAGGTCCCATTCTTCATCCACCTCATTGAGATAGATAGTAGAAGCCTCTTCTCGGTCCTCCCCTGAAGAGACATCTTCTTTTTCGATGACAGTTACATCTATCGGAGCATGCGAAATCTCAATAACTTGGTTCTGCTCTTTATTCAGTTCTGTCCAGAGAGCGTCTTTGAGGTCGTCAATACCTTCGCCTGCTACCGATGAAATCGGCAAAACTTGCACCTCCAGTTTCTGACTGAGCTGCTGATAATCGATAGCCGGCAGTTCGTTGCCTTCTTCATCCACACGCGGCAGATCACACTTGGTAACTGCCAGAATACGTGCCTTGGTCAGCAGTTCGGGATTGTACTGCTCCAACTCGTGCAGCAGGATATTATATTCCGCCTCTATATCCGGACTGGTGGACGGCACCATAAACAGGAGCACTGCGTTGCGCTCTATATGGCGCAGGAAGCGCAGACCCAGTCCTCGTCCTTCGCTGGCCCCCTCGATGATTCCGGGGATATCTGCCATACAGAATGAACGTCCGTCCCGATACGAGACGATACCCAATTGGGGGGTAAGCGTGGTGAAAGGATAGTCGGCGATCTCCGGTTTGGCTGCCGAAACGACACTGAGCAGCGTCGATTTGCCGGCATTGGGGAAACCCACCAGACCGACATCCGCCAGCACTTTGAGTTGCATGATCACCGTGCGCTCCTGGGCCGGCTCACCGGGTTGGGCATAACGCGGTGTCTGGTTGGTCGCCGTGCGGAAATGCCAGTTGCCCAAACCGCCACGACCGCCTTTGAGCAACACGATCTGCTCGTTATGCGCCTTGACCTCGCACAGCCATTCGCCGGTTTCACCGTCATAAACGACGGTTCCGCAAGGCACTTCGATAATCCGGTCTTCACCGTCCTTGCCGAACGAACGGCTCTGTCCGCCCTTGCCGCCGTCCGTAGCCATGATGTGCTTTTGATACTTGAGGTGCAAGAGCGTCCATAGATTGCGGTTACCACGCAAGATGATGGATCCGCCTTTGCCGCCGTCTCCGCCGTCCGGTCCGCCTTTCGGCATATACTTGGCGCGGTGAAGGTGCATGCAACCGGCGCCGCCCTTTCCGGAGCGGCAGTAGATCTTTACGTAATCAATGAAGTTGGCAGCCATAATGAACGGTGAACGGGTTAACGAATGAACGAGTTAGCGTTTGTCAGGACGGACCAGTTCGATGACGCGCATGATCTGCAAAAACACATCCGCCATCGTATGATTGCCGTTGACTGCAAAATAATTTCCGTGGTGCAGGTAATAATGCGCGATCGGTTCCGTCTGCTGGTGGTATACGGCGATGCGATGACGGATCGTATTGAGGTTGTCATCGGCTCTGCCGCTCACTTTGCCACGCTCGATAAGACGCTGAATGAGCAACTGCTCGTCCACCATCAGATCAATCATGATCGCCTCCATGCCATATTTCTTGAGCAACTGCGTGAGCGATTCCGCTTGCGCCACGGTACGGGGATAACCGTCAAAGATAGTACCTTTGCAATCCGCAGGCAGCGAAGCGATATAGTTCTCTATTACGCCATACATCATATCATCCGGCACCAGATTGCCTTTGGAGATAAGTGCATCAATCTTCTTACCCAACTCACTGCCGGTAGCAATCTCCGCACGCAACACATCTCCCGTCGAGAGATGTTTGATTCCGTATTTCTGGGCTATAAAAGCCGACTGTGTCCCTTTTCCGCTACCGGGAGCACCACACAAAATAATATTTAACATACCTTAATTTTTAATAAACAGACGCAAAACGAGTTGCCCCACATGCTTGGACAACTCGTTTGTTAAGCTACACTGCTTGATTAGAGGGCGAATTTAGCACCTGCTTTAATCTTAACAGCTTTCTTTGCCGGAACGTTGATGATGGCACCGGTACGCGGGTTCTTAGCCTGATGAGCTGCTTTCTCTACGATAGCGAGATTAGCATAACCAACGAGCTGTACGCCCTCACCTTTCTTAACTGCCTCTACTGCTGCCTCAAGAGCTGCGTCGAGAACTTTTGCTGCCAATGCTGCAGATACCTCAGCCTTAGCTGCTGCTGCCTTAATAAGTTCGGATTTGTTCATAACTTAACGTGTTTTTAGTTATTAATAAAGTGAATTATTAGTTTCCTATTTGGAATACGACCGCAAAGTTACAACTTTTTCTTGATATACCAAATATTTTGAGCAAAAAAAATGCATTTTTTTGAAAAAAAACTGCTTTTTTGTCATTTTGGCGCACTTTTTGTGTGCTTTATTAAAAAAAAAGCAGTAATTTTGCGGTCACTATGCGTAATATACCTACAGTAACGCGCTATCTGTTGATAGCCAACGTGATTATTTATTTTCTTACAGCCGTTTTCCAACGGATTGGTATTGATTTGAATAGTTTAGGCGGACTCCATTATGTGTCTGCGCAGTCCTTTCACTGGTGGCAACCTATTACTTATATGTTCCTTCACGCGAATCTGGGGCATATCTTTTTCAATATGTTTGCTGTATGGATGTTTGCCCCAACGATTGAGCGCGAATGGGGGGCTCGGAGATTCGCCATATACTACTTCGTATGCGGAATAGGTGCGGCTGTGATTCAAGAACTCGTATGGATGGCGATGTTGAGTAATATGAGTGCCACATATGGCGCTGCTGCGCTGTCTCAATACGCTTATTATCTGAATACAATAGGTGCTTCCGGAGCCGTATTCGGAATTTTGTTCGCTTTTGGATGGCTCTATCCGGATGTTCCGATGTATATTCTGTTTGTACCTTTCCCCATACGTGCGCGCACGTTCGTTATTATTTATGCGCTCATAGAGTTGTTTGCCGGACTTGGTTCTGTAGCCGGTTTCTCTGCAGATAATGTGGCGCATTTCGCACACTTGGGGGGAATGTTATTCGGATGGTTGCTCATTCTCTATTGGAAACATACTAACTGGCGAGAACCCGGTGAAGTATGGAGAAAAGAAGACAAATTCGACGGCTATCACTACCAGAAACGGGTGTAACTCACCATTCCAGCGTGGCAACTACGGGTTTATGGTCAGAACCGTGGGCCGAAGGAATGGAACAGGCAACAGGAGTGAGCGGATCGGAGCAGAGGATATAATCAATACGGACACCGAAGCCGCGGTGCTCACATGTTGCTCCCCAGCTCCAGGGATGTATTGTACGCCATGCGTCATGCAGTCCTGCGCTGATGTGCCAATAGGCGTAACTAAGCGCTGTGGAATTAAAATCCCCCACTACTATAACGGGATACGAACTCTTTTCTATCTCTGTGCGCACAATACGCGCTTGCTCATTGCGAAGAGGAACAGCACGCTCCCATTTGGCTTTCAGTCGTTTGAAGGCATTCAATAAACCTTCATAATTTTTTTTGCTATCTAATTCAGCGAAGTCTTCCGCTTCAAAATTATAGGACTCCAAGTGATTATTGATTAACCGTATCGTATCATTCCCTACGACTATATCGCATCGGTTGGATATATTTCCTATGGTACGATAGTGGATACTCTGCTTGTTGATGAGCGGATACTTGGACCACACCATCGTACCGAACTGATGGCGTTTGTCATAAACAGAGAAATCGAGATACGAATACGGATACTTGCGACTCAATGTATTCTTGACTTCCGGCAAGGTAAGAAACCGCTCGCTCTTATACACATCCGCTTCCTGAAGACATATCACATCCGCATCCTGAGACATGAGAAACCTAAGCACCGCGTTATTTTCGGGCTTATGCGTATAATCCATGCGCGCGGTATTCCACGTCAGGACCGTAATAGCTATGAGAAGAAAGGATTTCAAATTTATGATTTTTTGGGCGTAAGAGTAACGAGAGGTACAATCATCTCTTCGAGGGATATACCGCCGTGCTGGAAGGTATTTCGATAGTATTGCGCGTAATAATTGAACTGATTCGGATATGCGAAGAAATCGCTGCCGGTACAGAATGCATAACTGCTGCTGACATTCGGACAAGGCAATCCTACGCGCTTGGGCTGCTCTATCGTCATGACATTCTTCGAATTGCAGTTGAGCGCTTTTCCTACCTTATAACGGATATTGGTATTGGTATTTTTATCCGCAATAATCTGCACGGCATTCTTCACGCGTGTTGTACCGTGATCGGTAGTGAGCACAAGCGTGAACCCCAATTCTGCAGCACGGCGCAGGAGTTCGTAGGTTGGCGAGTGCTTGAACCAACTAAGCGTCAGGCTTCGATATGCCGCTTCGTCATTCGCCAGTTCGCGCATCATCTTACTCTCCGTACGGGAATGCGAAAGCATGTCAATAAAATTGAAAACAACGATATTGAGCGGCGTTTGAACTCCCTTTAACTGTTGAATGACACGCTCGCAGAAGTCACTTTCATTCACCTTCCAATAATTGAAACCCTCACGGCGCCGATAGCGGTCGAGGAGAGTTTGTACCAGCTCTTTTTCGTATTGATTTTTACTTTCTTCGTCGCCTTCTTCCACCCAGTATTTCGGAAACATCTCTTGTATCTGCAACGGCAGCAAACCGGAGAAAATGGCATTTCGTGCATATTGCGTGGCAGTAGGCAGAATGGACGTATATTGCTCTTCGCTCTGCACGGAATAGAACTCGCTGATGATAGGCTGGATTGTTTTCCACTGGTCGTAACGGAAATTATCGATGACGCACAGCAGCACTTTTTTGCCTTCGTCCAGCAGCGGGAACACTGCGTGTTTCATCACATCCGGCGACATAACAGGTCCTTGTTCCTTGCTCTTTGCTCCTTGTTCAAACCATGTCTCATAGTTCTTCATGATCCATTTGGAGAAAGCAGCATTGGCCTGTGTGCGCTGGTCATCAATAAGCGAACGCATGGGGCTGTTCTCCAGTTCGATATCCCAACGGCTGAGTGTGCGCTCAATAGCTTGCCATTCCTCAATTGTGCTGGCGGTATCAATCATATAGGAGATATCGCTCCATTCCTGGCGGTAGTTCTGCTGTACCTGCTCGGTAACAATCGCTTGCTGGTGAATATGTTTTTTGAGGCACAAGAGAATCTGGCTCGGGTTAACGGGCTTAATCAGATAATCTGCTATCTTTTCTCCGATAGCCTGCTCCATGATATGCTCCTCTTCGGATTTGGTAATCATAACCACAGGCACTTCGGGGTGCAGACGCTTTATCTCCTGTAGGGTTTCGAGACCGGTCATGCCGGGCATGTTCTCATCCAGAAAGACAATGTCCGGAACGGTCTCCGCGAGCGCGTCTATTGCATCTTCACCATTGGATGCGGTAATAACTTCGTAGTTTTTACTTTTTAGGTAAATAATATACGGTTGTAACAAGTCTATCTCGTCATCAACCCAAAGTATTTGGCTCATAGTTCCTCCATTTGTTTATTAGGTTTGTCATATCGCTTGGCCAGTCCGAGTCGAAAAACATTCTTTCGCCGGTACGGGGATGAGTAAATCCGAGCGTTTTGGCGTGCAATACTTGTCTCGGACAGAGGGCAAAGCAGTTTTCTATATACTGGCGGTATTTCTGAGTGCGAAGACCTTTTAGGATTTCACAGCCACCATACTTCTCATCGCAAAAAAGCGGATGACCGATATGCTTCATGTGCGCCCTGATCTGATGGGTACGTCCGGTCTCCAGACGGCACTCAAGGAGCGTAACATATGGGAATTGCTCCAATACCCGCCAATGCGTAATCGCTTCCTTGGCTTGCGGGCATTCTTCCAAATCCCATACGCGATAGACGGTACGGTCGCGGTTATCGCGGGCAAGTGCTCCAATAATAGTACCGCTTTGCTCTTTGAAGGTTCCCCAGACCAGTGCATTGTATGTGCGTTCGGTTGTATGATCGAAGAACTGTCTGGCCAGATGAGCCTTGGCTTCAGGCGTCTTGGCAATCAGCAGCAATCCCGATGTATCTTTGTCAATTCTATGCACAAGCCCTATCGAAGGGTCGTTGATATCGATTTTTTGAGGCTGAGCCTTTGTTTGAAGGTTTGAGCCTCCGGCTTTGTTTGAAGTTGTTTCGAAATGCCACGCTAATGCGTGCAGCAGCGTGTGCTCATAATTGCCATGCCCGGGGTGAACCACAAGACCGGCGGGTTTGTTAATTACCAGTAAATCATCATCTTCATAGACAATAGTAAGCGGTATATTTTCCGGAGTAATGGTAAAATCATGAGGTTCGTGGTCGAGCAACACCTGAATGACATCACCGGGCTTCACGCGGTAATTGGACGCCACGGGATTACCGTTGACCCACACGTTTCCCGCATCCGCAGCCGTTTGAATACGGTTGCGGCTGGTGTTGGTCATATGTTCTGCCAGATACTTGTCAATGCGCTCTTTGCCTTGACCCTTATCGACTTCACATCGCCATCGTTCCCATAAAAGGTCGTCAAAACCATCCATCTTCTTCGGGTTCCTGAATATTGTTACCGCGTGCCGCTTTCTCTATATCCTTGGACAGCCGCAGCGTAACCGTCTCTCCTTCCAGTAATTTTTCTCCTGCACTCGGTGTCTGCCGGTATATGAACTGCGTAACTCCTTCTTCGCCCGGCTCGTCATAATAGACAGCTCCTACGGTCAGGCGGTGACTGAGTAGCAGACTGCGGGCATCCTGGAGCGTCAATCCGATACAGGAAGGCACTTCCACTTGCTCCGTTCCTTTGCCGAATCCCACTACCAAGCGCACTTTTGTTCCCACGGGTACTTTCTCTCCGGGCTTGATACTCACTCCTCCGGCTTTGACATCGAGTACCAGGTCGCGGAAGGCAGAGGGTTCGTAATCATAAACGCTGTCCACGCATAGACCGAGTCCACGCAATGTCGTTTCCGCCTGCCGATAACTGATGTCTTGCAGGTTCGGCATCGTTATTTGACGTTTGGTCGTGGCGTTGATTGTCACATAAACTGACCGGCCATGCTTGGCATGAGAGTTCGGTTTAGGATCTTGCTCAACTATCGTGCCAAACGGCACTTTATCCGAGTAAGTGGAGTCAATTATTACCAAATTGAGACCTTGCGCGGCCAAAAGAGGCTGTGCTTCTGCTTCTACGAGTCCCCGCACATCAGTCACTTCAACCTCCACTCCATGTTCGGTGTAGGTTCTGAGCCATGCAATCAGACTCACCAAAATAATTATACCTATCAAAATGGCAAAAATGATGTTTGCAACTACAAATTTGACATCAGATTTATCAAAAAAGCCTCTTTTTTCCATAAATTGTAAGATTTATTGCGCAAAATTACAATTTTTTTTGGATATATGCAAAAAAGTTTGTACTTTTGCACCGTTTTTCGTAAAAAAACCGAAAAATAAAAAGAAAATAAAGCTTTATTAACTTAAAAAAATTGTTTAATTATGAAGAAGATGCTTCTTATCGTAGCTGTTGCATTCGCTGCAATGAGCTGCGGCAACAAGTGCTGCGAGAAAAAATGCTGCCAGGATTCTGCTGCTGCTGACACCGTTGAGGTTGTTGAGGCTGTTGAGGTAGCTGAGGAGGCTCCGGCTCTCTAATCCTTGTTGTTCAGTAAAGGTACAAAAACCTGAAAAAAGAAGCGACGCATCTGCGCCGCTTTCTTTTTGCATTTTCTTTTTCTTTAAACTTTAAACCTTCAACTTTCAACGAATTTAATCGTGGATTAAATTCTTACCTGTCATCTCTTTGGGTTGCTCTATTCCAAGGATATGACAGAGCGACGGAGCGACATCGGCAAGGATTCCGTTCTCTACGCGCGCGTTCACGTGTTCCTTACTGATATAGATGAACGGAACAGGATTGAGCGAGTGCGCGGTATTAGGCGTACCGTCGGCATTAATCGCATTGTCGCAGTTGCCGTGGTCAGCAATGACAATAATCTCATAACCGTTATCAAGAGCGGCTTCAATCACTTTGTGGCTGCACTCGTCGATAGTTTTAACCGCTTTCTCAATTGCTTCATAGACTCCGGTATGGCCTACCATGTCGCCGTTGGCGAAGTTGAGGGTTATATAATCGAATTTCTGTGTCTTAATAGCTGCCACAAGGGCTTCTGTCACTTCCGGAGCGGACATCTCGGGCTTCATGTCATATGTCGGCACCTTCGGACTCGGGATAAGAATGCGCTCCTCGCCCGGGTACTCGGCTTCCCGTCCGCCGTTGAAGAAGAAGGTGACATGCGCAAATTTCTCCGTCTCTGCAATGCGTAACTGCTTGAGTCCGAGTTTGCTGACCACTTCTCCGAGTGTATTCTCTACGTTCTCTTTCGGGAAGAGGATATGCAGGCCCGTGAAGGAAGAATCGTACGGCGTCATGCAGCAGTAGTGGAGACCGGGGATGGTCTTCATACCTTGCTCCGGCATGTCCTGCTGCGTGAGGACGATGGTTATTTCTTTTGCGCGGTCATTGCGGTAATTGAAGAAGATGACTACATCGCCTTCGGCGATACGTCCGTCGCAGTTGGCGTTAACCAGCGGTTCCATGAACTCGTCGGTATCCTTGTGCTCCTCGGTATGGCGGTCATAGCAACCTTGTACAGCTGCTACCATGTCGCCGTCCGTAACCTGTAACCCGTAACCCATAACCAATTGATCATAGGCAACTTTGATACGCTCCCAACGTTTGTCACGGTCCATGGCGTAGAAACGACCGATGATAGAAGCTATATGAGCACCTGTTTTGTCGCAGACCTTTTGCAGGTCGGCAATAAAGCCTTTTCCGCTACGCGGGTCGGTATCGCGACCGTCCATGAAGCAGTGTACGAAAGTGCGGTCGGCTACGCCGTATTCTTTAGCAATCTCCACCAGTTTGAACAAGTGATCAAGGCTCGAGTGTACGCCGCCATTGGAGCATAAACCCATGATATGCAGTTTTTTACCGGCTGCTTGCGCAGCTTTGTAAGCTGCCTGAATCTCCGGATTCTGCATGATAGAGTTGTCGCGGATAGAGCGGTTGATTTTCACCAAATCCTGATAGACAACACGTCCGGCACCGATGTTAAGGTGCCCCACCTCGGAGTTACCCATCTGTCCGTCGGGCAAACCTACATTCTCACCGCTTGCCTGTAATTGCGAATGGGGGTATTTCTCTAACAGGGCATCCCAATTCGGCGTCGGAGTTACGCTGATAACATCGGCTTTTGATTTGTTGCCGATTCCCCAGCCGTCCAAAATCATTAATAATGCTTTCATATTTCTATAAACTTTAAACTTTCCTCTTTCAACTATATTGAGCAAGTTTTTTAACTTGCGCAATTTGCCGTTTGTCGTCGGCTTCGCGAAGCGATTGGCGCTTGTCGTAGGTGTGTTTTCCTTGACAGAGAGCTATTTCCATCTTCGCGAGACCTTTTTCATTGATGAAGAGCTCGAGCGGGATAATTGTCTTTCCCGTGTCTTTGGTCGCTTTCTCTAACTTACGGATTTCGCGACGCTGCAGCAGCAGTTTACGGTCACGTTTGGCCTCATGATTGGCGTACGACCCAAAGCGGTATTCCGCAATATGCATCTGTTTGACATACATCTCTCCATGCTCCACCGCACAATAACTGTCCACCAGCGAGGCTTTGCCTTCACGAATGGATTTTATTTCGGTGCCAAAGAGTTGAATACCAGCCGTATAGCGATCAAGGATGATGTATTCAAACTTCGCTTTTTTGTTCAGTATCCGTATGTCCGATTTCAGTTTCATTACTTTCTTCTTTGAGCGAAGCGGTCTTTTGACTTTCTACTTTGCGATACTTCTTCTGCCGTTGCTCCCAACGCTCGCGTGCATACTGCTGCATGTCGATGACGGTGTCGTTCTCGTCAATGATTTCCAGTCCGAAGATGGTCTCAATGATATCCTCGAGCGTCAGAATTCCTACAAACATGCCGTACTCATCAATGACTTGTGCAATCTGGCTCTTTTGTTTGAGCATCGAGTCAAAAATAACGCCCAGCGTCATATCCTGGTCAAAAGCAGGCAAGGAACGTTTGATGCCTCCGAGTGTTTTGCGGAAATGGTCTTCCGTCAGTTCTTCGAGCGCATCGTTGCGCAGCACGTAGCCTGTGATATATTCGGGCGCCTCGGGTTTATAGAGCGGAATACGGGAGAAATGGTCGTATTCATCATTGTCGTAATAGGCACGGAGAGTCATGTTCTCCGGAGCTATTTTGGCTACTACGCGGGGCGTCATGACATCGTAAGCATGAATGGAATCAAGGCGCATGAGATTGGTGAAGATTTTGTTTTCATCTTCATCAACCACTCCTTCTTCTTCGCCCACATTGACCATTGCGAGTACTTCTTCGCGGCTTACAGTCGGATCATCTTCATTATCCGGAAACGCGCGTGTGATAAGTTCTACGAGCAGGACAAACGGATAAAGGATGAATATAAGCGCGTGAATAGTGCGCGCCGTAAAGCCCATGAGGTGCCGCCAATAGGTAGTTCCGATGACCTTGGGGATTATCTCCGAGAAAACGAGAATAAGGAGCGTCGTAACGGCAGATACAAGTCCGAACCACTTGGAACCGAAAACAGCAGTAGTCTGCATTCCGACGCCTGCCGCTCCGATAGTGTTCGCAATCGTATTAAGAGACAAAATAGCAGCCAAAGGCCGGCCGGTATCGTCCTTGTAGGACTTCATCAGCGTCGCAGGCGCGTATCCTTCTTCTTCCCGCAGATTGATATAACTATAGGTGGTTGTCATCAGCACCGATTCCAGTACGGAACAGAGAAAACTGATGGCCATTGCCCCGAATAAAAACAATAAAAGTAGTTCCATATCACTAAAAATCGTGCAAAATTACAATTTTTTTTGCATATATCCAAAAAAAGTAGTACTTTTGTAGCCGATTTTTGAAAATTGAAAGGTGAATATTGAAAATTAAAAGGAAATTATGCTGAAAAATATCCTTGCTATCACCGGTAAACCGGGTTTGTACAAATTAATAAGTCGCGGCAACAACATGCTGATTGTAGAGAGTCTGGTGGACGGCAAACGCATGCCGACTTACGGACGTGACAAGATTGTTGCGTTGAGCGATGTATCGATGTTCACGGACGCGGACGATATCGCGCTGAGTGAAGTGCTGACCAGTGCCGGTAAGAAAGAAGGATTGAAAGTTGTTGCTATGGATCCGAAGAAAGCGGATAACAAGGAACTGCAGGCCTGGTTTGACGAAGTGTTGCCTAACTGGGACCGTGACCGCGTTTATCCGTCGGACATCCGCAAGCTTATCCAATGGTACAATATCCTCATCAATGCCGGCATCACCGATTTTACGGTAGAAGAAGAGGAAAAAGAATAAGTGCTCCTTAGGGAGATTATCAATAGCATAGAATCTGTAGCGCCACGGAGTGCCCAGGAGACATGGGATAACTCGGGAATGCAGGTAGGTGACACAGGACGCGAGGTGAACTCCGTTCTCTTGACCACAGACATTACGGAAGATGTGGTCAATGAGGCTGTATTGTGCGGATGTCAGTTAATCGTAAGTCACCATCCATTACTTTTCCACGGATTAAAACAAGTATGCGGCCAGACGCCTCAGGCGCGTGTGGTGGAGTATGCGATTAAAAACAATATCGCTATCTATTCCGCGCACACAAATCTGGACAGTGTTGTCGGCGGAATCAATACGCGTTTGGCGGACAAATTAGGCATTGTCGATTATAGAATATTAGTTTGTCAGAGCAACGGTCTGTCAGCGCCAGCGGTCGGATTGGGCGTCATCGGCCGCTTACCAAAGCCCGTCAATTATCTCGATTTCATCGAATATATCCGCGTGAAATTAGAATGTACATACGTGCGCTATACACGTCCGAAAAAGGATTTGGTTGAGACAGTTGCATTGTGCGGAGGCAGCGGAGCGGAGTTTATCGGAGAAGCGATTGCGCAAGGTGCGGATGTGTATATTACGGCCGATTGCAAGTACCATGAGTTCCAAGATGCCGACGGACAAATCGGATTGATAGATATTGACCACTGGATCAGCGAGCGTCATGCTCGTGAAATATTCCGCGATTTCATCGAACCTTTAGGCGTGAAATGCATTATTAGCAAACAAGATAAAACATGTATACAAATTTAAAAAAATAACAATATGGGACGTACAAAAGAATTGACAGTAGAGGACAAACTGAAATACCTCTACGAGTTGCAGCAAGTGGACAGCAAAATTGACAGTTTGCGCACATTGGCAGGCGAGCTGCCGCAGGAAGTGAAGGATATGGCAGATGAGGTAGAAGGACTGAAGACCCGTCTGACCAATATCGAGAATGAGATTAAAGAGTGCGAGACGCAGATCTCGGATCACCGTGTTCGTACGGAGAATGCGAATGCTTCTATCTCGCGTTACAAAGAACAGCAGAATAGCGTTCGTAACAACCGCGAGTTCGACAACCTGAACAAGGAAATCGAGTATCAGGAGTTGGAGATTGAGGCTTCTCAGCGTAAGATCAAACATTTCTCGGCTGAGTTGGAGGCACGTTTGGCAGACAAGGCCAAGACGACCAAAGATATCGAGGAGCGCACCGTGGATTTGAACCAAAAGCGTTCGGAGTTAGACCAGATCTTGGCAGAGACCAAGTCTGAGACAGAAGCTTTGGTATTGAAAGCCGGTGAGCTGGAGAAGAAGATTGACGAGCGTTTGCTGACTGCATTCAAACGTATCCGTAAGAATGCCCGCAACGGCTTGGCGGTTGTGAAAGTAGAGCGTGACTCATGCGGCGGTTGCCACGCAAAGATTCCTGCTCAACAGCAGTTGGATATCCGCACCCGCAAGCGCGTTATTGTTTGCGAGTTCTGCGGACGAATCCTGGTAGATCCTGAGATGTAAGCAATCCGTAAATCAAGGCGCTTACCACCGCAAGACTGATAACGCCTATGTACCATGTATCGCCGGCACCGAACGTGTCGGCGATATTTTTGCAGTCTTCTGAAATCTGATTACTGAATACTGAATACTCTATATAGTAAGCGATGACGGCGAGCGCATTGTTCGTAAAATGCATCAGTACCGGCACCCACAGACTGCGCGTCCAAACAAACATAAATCCGAATAACGCGCCCATGAGCATGCGGGGTACAAATCCATAAAACTGCATGTGTATCGCCGAGAACACAAATGCCGTAATCCAAATGCCGGCGTGAGTCCTGTAACCGGTAACCCGTAACCCTTCACCCTTTAATATCTGCTGCAATGTACCGCGGAAAGAGAGTTCTTCAGCGAGAGCGGGAAGAAGAGCCAGAAGTCCGATATTAAGGAGCAGTTGACCGACGTTATCGGCTTGGAGAAAACGTTCGGTAAGAGCGGCGGCTGTTTCTTCCTGTTGCTTCAGTATTTGTTCGATGAAACCGAGACTTTCCGGTAGTTCAACACGGCTATTGAGGTCGGCTAACAGATTAATGGCAGGAACAGCGGCAATCATAATAGCCACAGCCCAAAGACACACTTGCCAACTCGCCCCCCGATCCATTTTCAACCATTTGAACGGGCGATGACCTTCGTCCCAAATCCATGCACAGAGAATAGGTGGGAGAAGGAACGTACCGAGGGTCTGGAGCAGTTGCAACCACCTAAGAGACTCGGTGGTCTGACTGCCTCCCAAGACAATATACCAAACGGCTAAGGCCAAAAGGGTAAGCCCTGCCATAATGCCCAGCCAAGTTAATATGCGAATGAAGATTTGTTTTGACATTGGTACTGTATTTTTATTCAGATGTCTCGAATGTGAGTGCAAAGGTACGTTTTTTTTCTCAAATACGCAAAAAAACGGACAAAATTGCCTGTTTTGCAAAGTTAAGTTGACAAATATGGTGATAATTCGGCAAAAAGTGCTGATTTGTCCACACGTATGTCCGAAAAAAGCAGTACTTTTGTGTCGTTTTTTATTGCATGTACGCGCGCACCCTTCCCGCACATAGATAATATTAGGAAGGAGAAAGGCCGAAGAGGCAAAGAATGATACCAAATAACACCGATATTAATTAAAACAAAATAAAATCATGAAGAACTTTTTAAAAGTTAATCGTGCCTTGACAGGGGCTAAGAAAACAAATTTACTTAACAATTTGTTGAATTGGGTTCTGAAAAAAGGAACAAGTAGGAGTCAAGTAGGGACTAAGTCGTGGGAATTACCTGGTAATCCTAGACCATTGCGCTACCTTTGCGCTACCCTTGCGCTACCCTTGCGCTACGTTGCCATGATTTTTGCCGTACTCGTGATGAGTATGGCCAATATCGGCATGGCGTGGGCGGATACGGAATTAGCTATTATTAACTTCAAATCATGGACTCCTCAGAGCATTAGTGCGGGCTCTACTGTAAACGGGTGCTATTTCAAAAGTGCAGTAACTATATCCGCAGCAAATGGTGCAACGTTTGGAGGAAATGCAACAACATCATCGAACTGGGTGGCTATTCCTTTGTCTGGAATAAATGGATCTATAACAATTACACTAACTCATGCAAATAGTAGACCTCAATGGAAAAATTATTTTAAAGGATTGAATGCAGCTCCATCATCTTCGGATTTGTCGAGTAACCCATCTTCTGTGGGAGACAACACACGTCCAGGGAGTAATACAACAACTTCTTCTTGGACGATAAGCACAGATAAATTGTATGGTGTTTTCTATGTCGGAAAGGGAAGTAATGGCTTGAATGATATCTATTCTATTTCTATCTCAACTCCCGATTGGACCTACTACTATCGAGGCGCAGACAACAGCTGGGGCGGAACCGAGATGACTAAGAGTTCAGGGGGATTCTATAGTTACACGTCGTCTACAACAAATAATCACCAATTTAAGATAGCCAAGTCTGCAGATGGTTGGGACTATAATCATTCATATGTAGATGCCGGCTACCTTGGTACAAGCATTACGACGATTGGTGATTATAGCAGCGACAATTGCTATATTTGGAGTGCTCCGGCATCTTATTATATCATTGTATTCAGACCTGGGTCTCCCATGAATACAACAGCAAATCCCAAAATATGTGCATCTGCAACTCTACCTGCGGAGAAATTTACTATTTCTTTCAATAATGGAGGAGGCTCCGGTTCAATGAGCAGCATATCCAATGTGTTATATGGAAGCGACAAAGCCATTACGGCAAATACATTTACTAAAGATGGATATCGATTCACAGGATGGCACGCTAATGTGGATGTGAAAGTAGGCGGTGCGACAAAAACAGCAGGAACTCTATTGGATGACGAAGTGACCATTCAAGAGATTAAGAGTGATATCACGCTGACCGCACAATGGGAAGTCGATGATGGATGTAATAAAATATTTTGGTTTGCAAATTCGGCTGACGCGACAACGAATGGTGTAACGAATAACACCACCACCTTTAGTGGTGTAAACACAGGAAATTCTGCTGTAGCTGGTTCTATAACTATCGATGGTAAAACCTATACGGCAACTGGACGTGGTTCAAATAATAGTACAACAATTACATTCACAGTGCCTGCAAATAAGGTCGGTACGTTGTATGGTCTTGCAAATTCAAGCGGTTCCAGTGCACGAACTTTAACTTTGACGAATACCGATTCGTATAGTGAAACACAAAGTACATCTGCGAGCAGTTCTACTGCTGGAGCTTTTACTTTTGAGGATATGCCAGCTGGAAGTTATTCCCTAGCATGGAGCGGAAACGGTGCGGAGAATATGCTGTGTTTGAAGTTATGCGATGCAGGAGAATCATGTTCGGCAACGCAGCCGGGTGCGATAAGTAAGGGAACGTTGAGTAGTTGTAGTTTGCCGTTGACGGCAAGTGGTTCTCCGGCATCTAATAACACTTGGTATTGGCAGAGCGCGGCCGATGGTACGGATAAGACGGGTACAAGTGGAGCAACTAAAAATGTTACTTCTACCGGAACATACTATATCCGTTCGTATTATTCCACAGGGGATTGCTGGAGTGAAGCACAGACGGTAACGGTATCGGCTTCTGATTTGACACCTGCTGCTCCATCGGCATTGGCAAAATCGGCTGAGACGGCTAAAGGTGTGACATTAACGGTAACTGATACACCCAATACAAATGATTATGACTTCTATGTGTCAACTAGCAGCTCTGCTCCCGATGGTAGTACACCAGCCTCTTATACATCAACCAATAAAAGTATAACTATCACGGATAAGATAGCCGGAACGACTTACTATGCCTGGGCACGTGCAAAATGCGGTTCGTATAAGAGTGCTTGGACGGCATTGACGAATAGCACGTTCACAACATCGACGGTTACCATGACTCCGACTCTGACGAATGTGACGCATACCAGTGGTGCAACTTCCGGAATCGGCGGTAGCGATTATACGGCGGTATTTACTGCGGATGCTGAATATTCGATGCCTAATCCGACAGTAACGATTGGTGGCAATGCGGCTACCTCCGGTACGGATTATACGTGGTCGGTTGAGGGCAGTGTAGGAACTATCACTATTCCGGCGAACAAAATTAACGGTAATATTGTCATTACTCTGAACTCTGCGGATGCGGCTCCGTCAAGTGCCGCAATCAGTGGAACGTACCATTACTTCCCCGGTGAAAACATCTCCTTGACGTGTACTCCGAGTGGCAATAACGGTCCGACGACTTACCAATGGTACAAAGGCAGCAAGGCTGATGGAAATGCTATAGAGGGTGCTACGAGTGCAACCTATACAAAGAATAGTTGCGCATTTGAGGATGCCGGTTCCTACTATTGTAAAGTAACCTGTAATGCTACTTCTATTTGGGCAGAAACAAATAGTGCAGAGAATTATGACGTAAAGATACTGCGTTTGTATGTCAATGGTTCAAAGAGTGGTGACCCATATGGCAATGTGGACTTTACGAAAGTAGATGGAACAACGGCCACGGCATCAATATCGCTCGGTTCTAACTGGACATATGGCTTTAATATAGCCGACGGCTGCGGGCACTATTATGGTAATGCCGGCACGATGCAAGAGAACAATTGTACTAATTGGACCACCAATGTCAATGGTACAGACTGCGGTTTGAGAACAACTAACGCTGCTACTTATATCTTTACTATTAATTACTCGAATTTGGCGGCGATAGTTACTTCTGTAACATATCCAATTGGTAATCAAGCGTCAGGCAAAGTGATTTACTTTGATAATAATGTACGTAATTGGACAGGAAGTAGTATTTACTATCGTATAGGCCACTCAACACATAGTCAAGCGGATCAACTCTCTTTGGTTCCAGGTACGGCAAACCTATACAAAATGACGACGAGGGAGTACAATGGTTTTTCCGGCTGGCATATCGCAAATGCGATTGGTGATGTGGGTTCCGGTAAATCAATCTATAAGACAGTGGACGGCACGCAGATTACCGAGGCGACGGCTCATGAGGGCGGCGCTGTAACCCAGGCAGCGATTACCGTTACTCCAACGACGAGCAAAGGTATGGGAGCGGATGTGGGAGTGAATGATAACTGTGAGTTCTTCAATTACACGATCACTTCCGGCATGAAGACGCAGAATGTGGCGATTAGTCCGTACACGAATGGTACTATTACGGTTAATTATACGAATACTTCCGGTTCGGCGGCTACGCTCACGAGCGGAAATGCGGATTTGGCACACACGGTTATTCTGACATCGATTACAGCCGTGGCGGATGCAGGCTATGACGCAAGTGCGATTACCATCAACGGCAATGCGTACGCTGCGAACTATGTAGTAACCGGTGCGACGACGATTGCGGCATCGTTTACTCCGCATGTGTATAGCATTACTTATAAGGATCAAGGCGATGTAGCGTTCTCGGGAACGCATGTGGACAGCCCGAATGCGCACCCGACGTCGCATACATACGCAACAGCAACAACGCTAAATAGTGCCACCAAGGACGGCTATACCTTCGGAGGTTGGTACACTTCTCCTGATTGCTCCACAGGTCTGGTTACAACTCTCGGCGCCACGGATTACACGGCAGACATTACGCTGTATGCGAAGTGGACAGTAAACTCGCACACGCTGACGTGGAATTTCGACGGAGGTTCGTCTTCCGAAACTGCCGGTACTCATTATACGGCAGGTGGAAGTGTCAACTATGGAGCAACCATCACCTATCCGTCTAACGGCTCTATGTCGAAACCGGGCAATGCGTTTACCGGTTGGTCGAGTACTCCGAGCACGATGCCGGATAACGACTTGACAATTACCGCGCTATGGGAGGATGCATGTCCGACAGCTAATAGCGGTGCGGTGGTTTATAAGTGGGAAGTAAAGAGCAATGTATCAGACGGAAATATCTGTACGACGCAAAATGTGGCTGTTTCGTTGAATACGACTACGCACTTGACCACCTTAACCGGTGGTACATTGGAAGGTATGGTTACTTCGTCTTCGATGAATAACTTGGCTTTCAGTAGTGGTCGTATCCAATATGCAAACGGAAGTGCCGGCGTATTAATCTTGACGTTAGATTGTGCAGTGAAGACAGGCGATGTCATCCGCTTTGTCAATTATTCGTCAAGTAATAGCAAGTACAATTATTTGCGGCATACATCCAGCAGTACGTCGACTAACCAAATTACACTGAATGCCAGCACGACAGCCGGAACAGTTCAAGAAATTGTTGTTCCTGCCGCTTTCAATGATAAAAAAGTGCTGTATATTGTGTCGGGATCGAACACGACGGGTATTTCTTACTTTGAAATCATTCGTCCCTACACGACAACATTGGATGCAAACACCAACGGCGGTAAGGTGAATGGAGAGAATACGGAAGTTCACTACAATGTATCAGGAGAGACGATTACATTGCCGCACGCGACAAAGACGGACTATTATTTCAAAGGGTGGTACACCACTTCGGATGGCAACACGAAGGCAGATAATCCCTATACTCCGACGGGTACAACTACTCTCTATGCGCAGTGGGAAGATTGTCCGGATGATGGTACGGTATATAAATGGCAAGTGAAGAGCGGTTTGACAAATGGGG
>Ga0310696_10003644_pt1 | contig 19143 bp, 11 predicted proteins | sample AusTroGonzalo_MG_4_FD_203885 | JGI IMG/M metagenome (GOLD analysis project Ga0310696, IMG submission 203885) | Bovine rumen microbial communities from tropical cattle in Woodstock, Queensland, Australia - Gonzalo_02 (v2) (version 2) | ecosystem: Host-associated > Mammals > Digestive system >... | reverse complement strand
CCCAGGGATTAGCAGGTACGCTATTGCGCGAAACCTCCTTCGAGTAATTGAGGAAGATGGTATTGCGGTAGTCGCGCATGACTCCATTTTGGTCAACGCCTGCAATCTCGCTGCTGCGCGGCATCATGATTTTCAGCATAGTACCCTGCATTGTCTCATAATGCTCGAAGCGGTCGGCATTCTTGGGGAAGTGGTTCTCGGACTTGTAGGAGGTCTTGTCAGTCTTGCCGACGATGTTGTAGCAGACAAGACGCGTATAAAGCAGGTGGTAATTAAGCAGATGGTAGGCGACGAACTGCCAAAGCGCATTGTCCGGACTGTGGAAATCGGGGTTGGTAGCTTCGGGATACCATTGGCGGGCTTTGGCGTAAAGGTCGTCGATATTCCAGATGTCGTTGGCATGAAATACGCTGTCGGGCTCACAGAAAGCGGTGTAGCCGTAGTAACGGTTGGGAGGATAAGGCAGCGAGCCGCCACTCATATCGGCATTCGAAGCCCACTTGTCGGCGTCGGCATACGTGTCGTCCTTATAGAGCTGCAGGGAGTCCTCAAGACCCGTCCGCGCAAGCGCATCGGAGAAAATGCTGAGGAAGGGCATCTCGGAAATCTGCGTAGGCAACGTATTCGTAGAAGGGTTCAAAACATCGGCTACCGTATGGACGACACCGTTCTCCTGTTCTTCGTCATAGATAATCAGGCGGGCGCCATTGATATACATGACGCTGTGCATGTTCTCATCGACGCCGAAACTCATGGTGAGGAAACGGTCGTTGAGGTTCATAGCCGGCACCACGTCACCTTCCATATCGGTGGTGAGGAAGGCCTTGGGCAACACGTGGGTGTTTGCAATGACGGTACACATGGAGTCGGTGAGGTCCTCAAGTTTGGGCGAGGTGATGCCCGTCCAAACAATCCTGCGCGAACCGGGGAGCAGCGAGGCACGATAAATGCTGTCCTGTTGGAAAAGGAAGCGTTCAACAGCCTCGTTGGTCGGAGCAAAGCAGGTGTAAGAGCCATAGGCCTTCAACAGGCTCATCAAGCCCGTACGCTGGAGGATATAGTCAAAATGGCCATAGAGTTCCTCGTTTTTTTCCAGGAAACTGCCAACAGTCTCGCCTCGGAAAGTATAACGGTTACTGGTGTCAATCTTCTCCACACATCCCGTCAGGCAAATCAGGCCTAACAAGCTCAAAAGAATCTGTCTTTTCATAGGTTATAGGACTAATGCTACCAATTATGGTTTCTTTCAGCCTACAAAGATACAGCATGTATTTTGTTAAAACAAGCAAAAAGTGAAAAAATCCATCTAAAACTTGATTTCGTAGGCATCATAGACCACTGCACGGGCACCGAATCCCTCTTTCTGGAATTGCAGTCCTTCGTTAAGCCACGTTCCACCCTGTTCTGTAGAGATGCCGAAGTCGAAATAGGATTTGTCGGCATAACGTTCGGCGATGAGCCAATCGAAGAGGCAGTCGAGTGCGCCTACGGCCTTGCCTTCGGCCGAGGCGGCGATATACTGGGCATGTGCCACGCGCTCTGTCTCATAGACCACCGTACCCGCCAGAGGCGTGCCGTCCGTACCGACGGCGAGGAAGAGGCGAATGGAGTCAGGGAAACGACTATGAAGCAGCATCATCTCATCGAGTGTGTGGACAGGTTGCCGTCCGTGCTTCGTCTGAAGCACCTCAACCAGGATGGGCCAGAACGCCGCATAATCCTCACTCTCCGTGCAAGTCACGCCTGCCCCAAGAGCCTTCTTTACCCCCCTTCGACGCAGTTCGCGCATGGGCAGACGGCCTTTCAGGTCAACAACGGAGGATATGGCCCGACTATGAAGCGATGCCCCCAGACGGAACAGGGCGTAAAGGTCTTCTTCGGCTGGCAAACGATGATAGATATAGGGCATGGGCTTGTACAGCCAGCGGGAGACACCCAATGTCTTCTGAAACCTGTCTATCGCGCAGCTGAACACCTCCAGTGCCTCTACAGCTGTGATGTGCGGCGAGAGTATCAGTCCGCCATAAGTCAGCCCGCCGTGGGAACAGACGATGCCCTCATCTGCATCCCAGTTAGCGGGAAGGGCAGCAATGAGCTCTCCCTTTTTATAAAAGAGGAGAGAACAGTCTCGAAAACGGTCAGCGTGATAGTCCATATAACGGCGGTCAAGCAGGAACGTTCCGTTCTTCGATGAAGCGACAAGAGCGTTCCATTCGTCTGCATGGGAGGCGTCATAGGGGACAGAATGAACGATACTCGCACGATACTCGCCGTAGTCGTTCGTGTAGCCAGAGGCGTTGTAGGGATGCGAGGCAAAGACAACGCAGACGGTTCCTGGAGCGAAGTTCTCCAGCCGACACCACACAGCAGGCGGGATAAGGATTCCAGTCTGAGGAGAATCCATACGGACGGTCACACGCCGCTCGCCGTCGTCAACCGTCATATCGAAACCACCACAGACGGGAACGACCACCTCGCTGCACTCGTTGTGACTATGCTCGCCTCGCGTCTGTCCTTCAGGAACGCCATAGATCCAAAAGACACGCTCGATAACAAACGGAATCTGATGACGGGCTTCGCCTACGGAGAGGCTGCCCCGACTATCGGTGCACTCCTGAAAATGGATAAGCCTGCTTCCGCGTGGCAACTCTTGTTGACATATTGCTTTTCGCTTATTGACCTCTTGACTCGTTGACATGTTGACGTGTTAACCTTCATTTTCGCTGCGAAGATAGTCTGTCTTTTGCGAAAAAACAAAAAAAACGTCATTAAACCGAAATTTTTTCCCGATTTTGTTGCGAGAAACAAAAAGTCGCCCTATCTTTGCACCCGCAAAAAAGGTTAAGCGATAACGGAACCTCCGTCTGGAAGTTTGGGTGAGTGGCTGAAACCAGCAGTTTGCTAAACTGCCGTACGGGTTACCGTACCGGGGGTTCGAATCCCCCAGCTTCCGCTTCATCTTTTTGCACCTATGGCGCTTTCATCTAGGGGTCTAGGATACCGGCCTCTCACGCCGGGTACACGGGTTCGAATCCCGTAGGCGCTACTAGAAAAGCTGAACATCTTTCTGTCAACGGCAGGAAGATGTTTTTTTAACGAAAATGCACTTTCCATTTAAACCTTGCACCTCCTTTACTAATCAAATATAAGTAATCACATAGTAAACAACGCTCAATTACATATGAAAAAGACTCTTCTTGTTCTCATACTCCTCGTCTCAGGGATGAATCTGAGTGCTCAGACGCATCTGACCCGTATCAACCGTAGTCTTTTCACAGGCACTACCGTTGAGATGGAGGCCACGAACGACTCTGTCATCTACTATGAGTTCGGCAAGCCGGGTAACATCATCCTCAGCGGCGACTACGACGAGGTTATGCCTCACCTCTCTGAGATGAAGCAGTTCAGCCGCAATTGCAGTTGGGGTGACAAAGCTCACCTCACCGAGCACCTCAGCATCGAGCGTCGCGGCCTCATTGGCCCTCATGCCTATATCATCATCAACGACAGTACCGGCACCCGCATTCGCACAGGTTTTAATAGCATCTCGGAGTGCCACCACGCCATCTGGATTCATCGCCCCAGTAATGCCGATGCTAAAGCTCTCGCCCGCAAGGCTGCCAAGCAGGCTGCAGAAGGCGAGAATCCTGAAGGCCAGCCACCCTTCGACGGCCCCTTCGGAGGTTTTGGCGGAGGTTTTGGAGGTTTCGGTGGCGGCTTTGGAGGCCCGTTCTAAGACTTTATCCTTATTATATATACTACGAGGGGAGCATTGTGATGCTCCCCTCGCTTGTTCAATCCACTCGGATTAGAGATGACTCTTGCCGTAGAGATAGTGGACGAGAAGACCTATCCAACTGGTGGCCAGCAGGAGAACAATGAAGATGATCTTCGGGATTAACGAAATCTTCTTCGACTTAACAATGTCGAGGCAGCCAAGAATAGCCAGGACAACACCAACGATGTAAACGATCTTTGCAATCATAATACGAATGTTAATTAAGGGGTTAAACGATATTTTATGCTAAAGCAGCCTTTTTCTTTGCCATCATCTTCCGACGAGCAAAAACGTAATAGACGAAGATACCAATCCAGTTGGTGAGGGCCATAAGAATGATATAGAGTATCTTCTGTCTTTTCAAAAGAACCGGAGATGTACCTATCTCAATGCAAGCAAAGACGGTCAGGCCGAGACCTATCAGAAAAAAGAGTGTCGTAATCATGTATTTTAATTTAAAATGTTATTCTGCTGACCAGTCCATTTTGCTCATGCGGACGTAGGAGGCGTAGCGTTTCTTCGCCATCAGCTCGGCCGCGTCGAAGAGCTCCTGCGCTTCGTCGGGATACTGCTTCAGCACACTGGCGTAGCGCACCTCGCCTTTAAGGAAGTTCTGGAACTCGGCCCAGTTGGGTTCCTTCGAGTCGAGGGTGAAGGGATTCTTTCCCTGTGCCTCCAACTCGGGGTTGTAGCGCCAGAGATGCCAGTAGCCGCAAGCAACGGCATCAGCTTCCTCAGCCTGGCTCTTACCCATACCCTTCTTCAGGCCGTGATTGATACAAGGTGCGTAGGCGATGATGATGCTGGGGCCGTGATAAGCCTCCGCCTCACGGATAGCTTTCAGGCACTGGCTGTTATCGGCGCCCATAGCCACCTGAGCCACATAGACGTAGCCGTAAGAGGTAGCAATCATGCCGAGGTCTTTCTTGCGCACGCGCTTACCGCTGGCAGCGAACTTGGCAATAGCGCCGAGAGGTGTTGCCTTTGACGACTGACCGCCCGTGTTGGAATAGACCTCTGTGTCGAGCACGAGGATATTGACGTCTTCGCCCGAAGCAATGACATGATCGAGACCGCCATAGCCGATATCGTAGCTGGCGCCGTCGCCGCCGATAATCCACTGGCTGCGTTTGACCAGATAATCCTTCAGTGTAAGAATCTTCTTGCAGGTGTCGCAGCCGCAAGCCTCACAGCCGGCGATAATCTGCGGAGCCAGCACCTTCGTAGCGTCGGCATCATCACGTTTCTCAATCCACTCGCTGAAGAGCGCTTTCAGCTCGTCCGAACAACAGGTACACGACTGAGCCTCCGTCATCAGGCGGACAATGCGCAGTTTCAGTTTCTTATTCGCTAATTCCATACCGAGGCCGTACTCGCAGAAGTCCTCGAAGAGACTATTGGCCCATGCGGGGCCCTGCCCCTTCTCGTTCACCGTATAAGGAGTGGAAGGGATAGAACCGGAGTAGATGGAGGAGCAACCCGTGGCGTTGGAGGCCATAATACGGTCGCCGAAAAGCTGGCTGATGAGTTTCAAATAGGGTGTCTCACCGCAGCCCGAGCAAGCTCCGCTGAACTCGAAGAGCGGCGTAGCGAACTGGCTGTTCTTGGGGCTCTGTTTGATATCCACCAAATGCTGCTTGGTCGAGACCTTGCTAATGCACTTCTCCCAGTTCTCGGCTTCAGCCATCTGGGTTTCCAACGGAACCATCTGCAGAGCAGGACCTGTAGCAGGCTTACCCGGGCAGACATCGGCACAATTGCCGCAGCCCAGACAGTCAAGCACGCCCACCTGCATACGGAAATGCATACCCTTCATGGCTGCAGGAGCTTTCATCTCTATGGTAGTGAGCTGAGGATTAACAGCAGCGAGTTCCTCATCGGTCATAACGAACGGACGGATGCAGGCGTGAGGACAGACGTAAGCACACTTGTTACACTGGGTGCAATTATCAGCATTCCAGACAGGAACAAAGGTGCCGACACCACGCTTCTCGTAAGCTGCTGTACCTGAAGGCCACGTACCGTCGATGCTCTCCTTGAAAGCGCTGACAGGAAGCAGATCGCCGTCCTGCGCATTAATGGGACGCACCACTTCGTGAATGAAAGCAGGTTCGTCCTTGCGCTCTGCAGCGGGTACTTCGAGAGTAGCCCAAGCGGGATTGACGATTAACTCCTTATATTCACCACCACGATCTACAGCGGCATTGTTCTTATCAACGATGTCCTGACCTTTCTTACCGTAGCTCTTGACGATGAACTTCTTCATCTGCTCGACGGCGAGATCAACGGGAATAACACCTGTGATACGGAAGAAAGCACTCTGGAGAATAGTGTTCGTACGGTTACCGAGTCCGATTTCCTGCGCAATCTTCGTGGCGTTGATGTAATAGACCTTGATGTTGTTCTCGGCAAAGTACTTCTTCACCTTGACAGGCAGGTTCTGCTCCAACTCCTCGCCTTCCCAGATAGTATTGAGAAGGAAGGTGCCGTTCTTTTGCAGGCCGCGCGTAACATCGTACATATGCAGATAGGCCTGAACGTGGCAGGCGACAAAGTTAGGTGTGTTTACCAGATAAGTGCTTCGGATGGGGTTGTCGCCGAAACGCAGGTGCGAGCAGGTGAAGCCGCCCGACTTCTTTGAGTCGTATGAGAAGTAAGCCTGACAATGTTTGTCGGTGTTGTCACCAATAATCTTAACTGAGTTCTTATTGGCACCCACGGTTCCATCAGCACCGAGGCCGTAGAATTTGGCCTCGAACATGCCCTCGCCACCGACGGCAATTTCCTTTCCCTGCGGCAGGGAGGTGAAGGTAACGTCATCAACGATGCCGATGGTGAAGCCATTCTTGGGCTGCGGGAGTTCCAGATTAGCATAGACGGCCAGAATCTGAGCAGGAGTGGTATCGTGCGAGCCGAGACCGTAGCGTCCACCCACAATCGTGAGGTTCTTCATATCGGAGAGGGCTTCGACAACATCGAGATAGAGAGGTTCGCCCAGTGCACCTGGTTCCTTCGTACGGTCGAGAACGGCGATGCGCTTCACGCTGGCAGGCAACACAGCTTTCAGATACTTCACGCTAAAGGGACGATAGAGGTGCACGCTGATCATACCGACCTTCTTTCCCTGACGGGCAAGATAGTCGATAACCTCGCGAGTGGCCTCTGTAACGGAACCCATGCAGATGACGATATTCTCGGCATCGGGAGCGCCGTAATAGGTGAATGGAGCATAGTGGCGTCCGGTCAGTTTCTCAATCTCCTTCATATAGTCATTCACAATGTCGGGCACAGCCTCATAGTACTTGTTGCAGACCTCACGATGAGTAAAGAAGGTGTCGGGATTCTCGGCCATACCGCGCATAACGGGATGCTCGGGGTTAAGGGCACGGGCACGGAACTCGGCCAATGCCTGCTGGTCGATTAGGGGAGCGAGGTCGTCGTTATCGAGACGCTCGATTTTCTGAATCTCGTGCGACGTACGGAAACCATCGAAGAAATTCACGAAAGGTACACGGCTTTTTATGGTTGCCAGATGGGCAACACCAGCCAGATCCATCACCTCCTGCACGGAGCCTTCAGCCAGCATGGCGAAGCCTGTCTGACGGGTGGACATCACATCCTGATGGTCGCCGAAGATGCAAAGGCTGTGAGAGGCCAGCGTACGGGCACTGACGTGGAACACACAGGGTAGCAGCTCGCCGGCAATCTTGTACATATTGGGAATCATCAGTAGCAGACCTTGACTGGCGGTGTAGGTCGTAGTGAGAGCACCTGCCTGCAGTGAGCCGTGCACGGCACCCGCGGCACCACCTTCCGACTGCATCTCCTGCACCATCACGGTCTCGCCGAAAATGTTCTTACGTCCGGCAGCAGCCCATTCATCGACGTGCTCGGCCATCGTGGAAGACGGAGTAATTGGATAGATGGCAGCCACCTCGGTGAACATGTACGAGATGTGAGCCGCAGCTTCGTTGCCATCACAAGTAATCAATTTCTTTTCCTTTGCCATAATCCTTATATTAATTGTTAATAAAGTAGTCCAAACATCCAAAGGGGAATGACATTGTCACGCCCTTTTTCTTTCTTGCCCACAGCATAATACATACCTGGGTTCATACGAGTGGGCAATTTCGAGGCCATAACCGTGAACTGATGAGTATTGTCAATGAGCAGAGTTTCTGCCGATGTGCCCTTACCCACAAGATGATCCTTCCATAAGCTGTTAACGAAGAACATCTCAGCCACATCGTCCTCGTCGGCCTTAACGGGATATATGCTGTAAGCGAGATTGGGGTTGTGTAGTAGCACGCGGGCGGGTTTCTTCGGGAACTCATCGCCCTCTTTATAAACGAGGTTGATAAGGCGCGCATCAGCTAAATACTTGATGTAGTTCATCACCGTAGCCCGCGACAGCCCGATCTCGTCGGCCAACCAACTGACGTTGGGCGAACGATGTCCGTTCGATGCCAGCAAATATAGAAGTTTCTTCAGCTTCAAAAGGTACTTCAGCTCAATCTGCTGAATGAGCAGGATATCTACCTCCATCATCATATTCATCGTCTTCAGCAGATTCTCGGCGAAGTTGCGTTTCTCCAGAAAGAAGGGATAGAAGCCGTGATGCAAATAGTCCTGGAAATACTGCATTGGGTTGACCGACGGCAGAATCTGACGGGCAATCATCTCATGACGGGTAAGGATATCCTCCAGCCTGTACGAAGGAAGCCGCGTGCCGGCCTGAAGGTTCAGGAACTCTCGGAACGAGAAGCCACGCAGGTTGTACGGTGTCACTATGCCGTTCAGTATGGGGTTCTCATCTTTCAGTCTCATCACGCTCGAGCCAGTGAAGATAATCTGCAACTTCGGGAAGCGTTCATAGCAGGTGCGAAGCTGTCGGCTCCACTCGGGAATCTTGAACACCTGATCGACCAAGAGCGTCCGCCCGCCCCGTCGGACGAATTCATCGGCAAAGGCAGTCAGCGAATGCCCCTGAAAATAGAAGTTGTTCATGTTGATATAGAGGCACGAGCGGTCGTTCCGTCGCTGTTCCTGCGCATACTGGATAAGGAATGTTGTCTTCCCCACCCCACGGGTTCCCTTAATGCCGATAAGCCGATCGTCCCAGTTGATCTCGTCCATCAACTGCCTTCGAACAGCCGCCTCCGTATGAGTCAGCAGGTACTCGTGCGTCTTATAGAATGCCTCCATTTGCCGAAAAAGCGATATTTGGGCACAAAGGTAGAGCAAAAAAAAGACATTTGCAAACTTCAGTTGGCATTTTTACGTTATTTTTTTACGTTTTGAAGGTGGGTTTGGAAATGCTCTTTTGAAAGGTAGTCCTTAAGGCCTCAGAAAGGAGTTCCTTCGGAGTCAGAAAGGTGACGAACCAAGGTTCAAAAAAAGAAAAACCAACCTGACTGACGACGAAGTACGGGCTAAAGGTTCTTGAGGTACGAGGTAAAAGGGCTGAAAGTACGGAGTAAAGTTAAAACTACGTCGTGGTTTGATAAAACTACGATATGGTTTGTTAAAACTACGACGTGGATTGATAAAACCACGACGTAGATTGGCTTTTTTTAAAAGACCTTTACACTCTTAAACGAAGCGCTCTAATCTTTCTTTTGGCAGGAGGAGCAGATGCCTTTGACGACGTATTCGGTCTCACGAGCCTCGAAGCCGGCGGGAAGAGTGACAGCGGGGATGTGAAGGTCGGTGAAGCAGAAGGTGCGGTGGCAGGCGAGGCAGGTGAAGTGGACGTGGCCGCCACAATGGTGGGTGTCGCCCTCGGGACAGACGCAATACTTCTGCGAGCCTGTACCGTCGTCTATCAGATGGAGCAGGTGGGCATCGGTGAGCGTGGTGAGCGTGCGGAACAGAGTGGAACGATCGACGGTAGGCAGCGCGGCCTCGAGGTCGGCCAGCGAGAAGGCATCGCTGAACCCATGACGCACTTGGCGCCAGACCATCAGGCGGACAGCCGTCACGCGGACGCCGGCATTGTCGAGCGACTGCTCGTCTGAAATAAGGGCGTTATTAATCATGGCAGTGACAGTGTTGGTGAGGATGACGGAATTTCTGGATGAGGGCATTGAGGAGCAGTAGGACAAGGAGGGCTGTGCAGGCCCAAGTGAACCAGGTACCAGCCTCTGTACAGTGCTCCATCTGGACGAGGGCATCGGTGAACCAATGACGGGGCAAGAGGTAGTCGATGACGATGCCTGAAAGGACGGCACCTGTAATAATGCTGACGAGATAGGCCACAAGGGTCTTCGTGCCAAGACGATGACGGATAACGAGGATGCTGGCCATGTTAGCGGCGGGACCGGCCATGAGGAGCACCAGCGCCGAGCCGGGAGTCAGCCCCTTCAGCATCAGGGCAACAGCGATGGGAATAGAACCCGTAGCGCAGATATACATAGGGATGCTGATAGCCAGCACAAGCAGCATAGAGAGCCATGTGTTATCCTTGAAGACTGCAAAGAACGAGTCGGGCACAAGCACAGTGATGAGAGCAGCAATGACGAGACCCACTACGAGCCACTTGCCGATATCCTCGACCATCTCGACGAACGCATAACGAAGGGCTTCAACTATCTTCTGCCAGAAGGTCAGACCCTCTTTTGCCTCAGCATGATGGCAGTGACAATGTTCCTCCTTTTCCTCCTCATGATGACTGTGGCAGTGATCCTCCTTTTCCTCTTCATGATGGCAACAGCATTTAGTCTCCCCTCCTTCAGAAGGGGTAAGGGGGTGACCGTCTTTCTCCTTCCCCTTCGTCAATTTGTTGACAAGCGAACCGCCGAAGAGGGCGGTAATGAACGCCACAACGGGACGGATGAGCGCGAAGGGCAGGCCCATCAGCGAGTAGGTAGCGATGATGGAATCGACCCCCGTCTGCGGCGTAGCAATCAGGAACGATGCCACAGCGCCCCTCGAGGCTCCCTCCTTGCGCAGTGACATGGCCGTGGGAATAACGCCACACGAGCAGAGCGGCAGGGGGACACCAAACAGCGCAGCATACAACACGGAGCGGAAATTGGGTTTTGCCAAATAGCGCGTATAGTACTTGCCAGGAATGAAGGCATGCATCAGACCGGCAATCAGGAAACCCAGCAACAGGTAGGGCGACATCTCATTGATAAGGTGGAGTACTTCGTTCATTTTTTATCTTTTTTCGGCAGCGGCCGAGGTTTATTGTTTAATTTCGCTGCAAAGGTACACATTTCCTTTCAAACGGTGTGCGCCCCACCCCGACGAATGTCCGATTTCTGCAACCGAGTTGCAAAAAAAAGAATCGCTTCCCTCGAAAGCGAAGCGATTCTTTTCCGCAAAGCGGCCGTACCTTCAGTTAAAGGACTTTGTCCGTTGTGACGGTGATGGTCTCGGCAGCCGTGTCGTAGATGACGCCAAAGCCGCTCAGTTCGCCGACATTGATATTGTCGCCGCCAGGAACAGCCTCAAAGGGCGTGCCGGCTTCGCCGAACACACCGCCACGGTTGTCATCCCAACCGGCGCTCTTGCGAATCTTCCAGCCACCCGTATAGTTGCGGTTGAAACTGTACCATTTGCCGTCGCCGTTATAGTACATGAAGTCGTCAGCGCTCCAGCTATTGAAGTCACCGATAGTGCCCCAGAAGGCCTTGGTGAGAGAGAGCGTTGCAGACTCGGGATCGAAGACCACCATGTAAGTACCGTCTTCGGCAACCTTGATGTTGGAGCCACCAGCCTCAGCGGTGAACGGCTCGTCAACAGCTGTGAAGGTGCCACCGAAGTTCTCGTCCCAACCGGCATTCTTACGAATCTTGAACTCGTCAGCCGTAGTGAGGGCAACGGGGATACTGTACCACTTACCGTCGATACCGCGGTTCATGGGGAAGTCCTCGTTCCAGCCAAAGCCAAGGCTGGCGATGCTACCCACCAGCCCCCACTCAAGGGTACCGATGGTTCCATTGTTGGTATTGAGGACGACCTTGTAGGTACCAGCAAAGTTGATGTTATCGCCATTGGGTACGGCCTGCACGAACTGTCCGAACTCAGCAGGCGTGGTGCCGCCGAAGTTGACGTCCCATTTGCTGTCGAAGCGAACCTTCCAGTCGCCTTCAAGGGTCAGCATTTCGCTCATCCAGATGCCAGGAGCAACCTCAGTCATCACTTCGTCGGGATTTCCGCCCCAGTCATTGAAGGCACCGACAACGCCCCAGCTCTTGGTAGCGTTGACAACGACAATCGTCTTGGCCTCGGTGTCGAGCGTAGCCACGTACTTGCCTGCGGGCAGCTTGATATTGTCGCCACCAGGAACAGCCTCAAAGGCTGCACCCAGTTCGACGAACGTGCCGCCGAAGTTCTCGTCCCAGCCAGCGTTGTGGCGGAACTTAAACTCCTGACCCTCCTCGATGGTGAATTCGGGGCTGACCCACTTACCATCGGTGAGCGTGCAGAAGTAGTCGGTATCCCAGTTAGCGCCGTTGAGCGTGCCGATGAGCGACCAGACGTCGCCCTTGCTGACGGTGATGGTACCGGCATTGGTGTCATAGACCACCTGGAAGAAGCCAGCCTCACCCAGCTTGATATTGTCGCCACCGGCCACAGCCGTGAAGGGCTCGCCGAAGTTGACGAACGCGCCGCCGACATTCTCGTCCCAGCCGGCATCCTTGCGGAGCTTCCACTCAGCCTCGGCATCGAGGTTGATGTAACCTGTCCAGACGCCACCGGCCTCGGTCATTGCGGCATCGCCGCCCCAGTCGTTGAAGCTACCGATGATGCCCCAGCCCTGATAAGCAGGCTGTGGCTGAGGTTCGGGTTCGTCCTTACCAGCCTTCGGCTCTTCCTTGCCGTACATATTGGCATCAATCTTGATCTCCTTCTTGTTCAGGTCGAGATAGATACGGTACTTACCAGCCTCGCAAGGGATGTTGCTTCCCTTTAAGGCACAATCTGCACCCCATTCAAAATCGCCCCAAACACGATCGGCACGGAACTTAAACTCTGTTGCATCAGCAAAATCAACGTCGGCATAGAAGCGGACATAGTCGGGGTTGTACTCCATAACCACATCCGAATCACCATCGCCCCAGCCGTTGAAGCCACCAACAATACCGATGACATCGGCACTCCAGTCCTTCTTCAGCACGAGGCTGTTCTTATCGAAGGTGAAGGCATAGAAGCGCTTGCTGTAGGCAGTGACATTGGTGTTCGAACCGTTGAGGAGCTGGAGGCTGCTGGCCTCGGCTTCCTGAGCGCCGCTGTCATCGTCGAAGCCCCAGTTACCGGTTTCGTTGCCCCAGTCGTTGGTGCCCGTCACCTTGATACCCTCGGCAGCCTTCTCGCCCAGATCGACCACGCCGCTGTAGGTGTGACCGTCCTTCGAGTAGTTGTAGAGGTACTGGCAGTTATCGAAGTTCCAGCCGGCATAGCTGCCCTGGACATAAACGATTTCATAGACATCCTTGTCGAGCAGCGTGGCCTCATAGACCTTGAACGTAGCCGATTTGATGGCAGAAACGGTCGTGGTGCTCTCGATGGGAACGTTCTTGTCGGTGAGGGCGTTGGAGACGAGCTTGAACTCAGCCTCAAAGTCCTGATCTGCAGAGGCACCGAGGTTAAGCAGTGCCGTATTCAGGTCGGTCTGCTTGACGGTAAGGGTACCCTTCTCCGCATCGACGGTAGCGGCCACCTTCTGCATGGGGTCGAAATTCGTTCCGGCCTTCGCCACATAGAGCGTGTAGGATACAGGAACGCCAAGCCCGAAGTCAACCTGCGAGAAGTTGATAGTGATGGGGTCGGCGTCGGGGGCCAGAGCCCCACCGGTGACGTCGCCCAGCGTCTGGGCCGTGACGTTGTCGGGATTATAGACAGCTACGATGTTGTCGTCCGAGCAGGACCACACGAGCAGTCCCATGACGGCAATCAGTGCTATAGAAAAATACTTTTTCATATTCCGGTTACTATTAGTTGTCATTCATACTTTAACCTTAAATCATTAACCTTTACCCAATTAATACCCTTCATTCTGCGTAAGGTTGCCGTTGGCGTTGGTATCGCCGCTGGTGAGAGGATAGAGGTTCTTGTAGCTCTCGACAGCCTGGCCCTGCTGGACACCGCCCTTGAACTCCCAGAGGTACTTGTCGGTGGTGTAGTAGCCAAAGCGGATGAGGTCCTGACGACGGTGGCCTTCGAGGTAGAGCTCGCGGGCACGCTCGTCGAGGATATTGTCAAGCGTCAGCGTCAGTTCGCCGACACCGGCACGAAGACGGATGGTGTTGAGGTACTGCTGACCTTTGTTCTTATCAGCAGCATCACGAGCGGCGCACTCGGCATACATCAGGTAAGCATCGGCACTGCGGAAGACGGGGAAGTCGATATCCACGAAACCGGCAGCCTGAGCGGGTGTGCCGTCGTGGTTGACGTTACGGAATTTCATACTCTTCCAGCCGTTGCTGGCACCCACGTCGTCGCGAATCTGATCGATATACTGGGCAAAGCCACCCTTGAAGAAGGTAGCACGGAGGTCGTTGTCGGCAAACTTGCTGGTGAACGTACCCGTGAGGCTCAAGCCCGACCAACCGGAGGAGATACCCATGTCGCCAGCGGCGTCCATCGTGCGGGTATCGTCACCGGCCACACTCCACGTGCTGGCAAACACCAGGAAGTTGGTGCTTCCATAGGACTGGAGATGTACACCGTCCTGCGGAGCCACGAAGATGAGCTCATCGCCGTAAACATTGGTCTTATTCTTCGTCCAAAGGTGGTTGTCGGCAAGGAACAAATCACTCCAGACATTGTGGAGAGGATATTGGTTGATGATCGTCTCGCAGAGGGTAGCGCACTTGTCGTACATCTTCTCGCCCTTCCAGACTTCGGCATTCAGATAGAGCTTGGCGAGAATCATCTCAACCAGACCCTTGTCGGCACGGCCGTATTCATTCTGACCGACAGCGGCAAGGTCACTGCCGTCAAGCAACTCGGTAGCCTCCTTGACCATCCAGTCGAAGAGGTCGGCACGCTTAATCTGCTCAGGGCCGGTGGAACCGACCGTATTCTCCTCGGTCGTGAAGGGGACATTGCCGAACATATCGATGGCGTGATAATAAGAGAGCAGGCGCAGGGCGCGAGCCTCGGCGATGTAGGCCGCCTTATTGGTGTAGCCGTCGATCTCAGCAGCGTTGCTGCGGCGGATGAACTCGTTGCACAGACCGATCTGGTAGAAAATACGGTAGTACATCGAGAGGATGAACTCGTTCGAGCTGTTCCACGTCATGTTATGGATATCGGCCAGGTTACCGTCGTTCCAGCAGCAGGTGACCACGTCGGTGGAGACTTCCTGCAGGTTGACGATAGCACGCATGTACTGACCGTAGCCGCCATCGACACCGTCGATATCGGGGCCGCCGTCAGGACCGTACGAACCGGAGCAGCAGAGTCCCTGGTAGCACTTGGCCAGCAGGGCGGAATAGGCATCCTGATTGTTGAGGACGTCTTCAGGAAGCTGGATGTTCTCATCAATGGGCGTGACGTTGAGGTCACCGACGCAAGAGCTGAGGCCGAGGGCCATTGCTGCGCTTACTCCCAGAATTGCAAATATACTCTTTTTCATAGTTGTCATATCCGTTAAGCGATTAGAAATTATACTTCAGACCCAGCATATAGGTGCGGGGACGCGGATACATATTGTTGTCGATACCGCTGTAGATTTCGGGGTCGATGCCCTTGTAGGCGGTGAGGCAGGCAACGTTCTGGACAGTGCCGAAGACACTGAGGCTCTGACGTCCCTTGAGGTTGAAGAGATAGCTCAGGGTGACGTTGTCGAGCTTCAGGAACGAGGCGTTCTGGACATACATGTCGCTCTGGTACTGGGCGAAGTTCTTGAAGTTGTGCTCTTCGGCCGTACGATAGCGGTTGTTGACGAAGCCGTTGGTGGCAAGGTCGGTCAGCAGGTCGCCGTTGGAGGCGATGTTGTTATAGACGTAGTTGCCCACATTGGCGTGTGCGCTGGCAGCCAGCGTCCAGTTCTTGTAGCTGAGGTGGGTGTTGAAGCCGTAGGTAAAGTCGGGCGCAGCCTTCTGGTAGCAGTACTTGTCGGCATCGTCGATTTTTCCGTCTTTGTTCTTGTCCACATACATACCCTCGATGGGCTTACCCTCAGTGTCATAGACCTGCTGATAGACGAAGAAGCTGTAGGGCGACTGGCCGGTCTGGTGCACCTGGATGGTGTTGCCCGTACCGCCGCTGATACCGCCGGTGGTGACACCATAGTAATCGGGACGCTCGTCATCGCTGGTCAGACGGGTAACGGTGGTCTTGTTGTAAGCCACGTTGAAGCCCACGGTCCAGTTCCAGTCTTTCGTCTCGACGGGGATGGCGTTGAGTTCAAACTCGACACCTTCGTTCTCAAGGTCGCCGATGTTGGCGTTGAGGAAGTTGGTGAGGTTGGCACCTGCAGCCACGGGGGTGTAGTTGAGCAGGTCCTTGGTGAAGCGCTTGTAGGCGTCGATGCTACCGTAGATGCGGCCGCCGGCAAAGCCGTAGTCGAGACCGGCATTCCACGTCGTGGTGGTCTCCCACTTCAGGTCGGCGTTGTAGCCGTCGGGACGGATGGGGAAGAACCACGTGTTGCCGAAGATATACTGGCTTTGGTTGGTGTTCGTGGTGTAGGTAGCCAGCGTGGGATAGTTACCAGCCTGCAGATCCTGCTGACCCGTCTGGCCATAGCTGAGACGGAGCTTCAGGGCGCTGATGGCATCGGTGTCACGCAGGATGCCTTCGTTCTTGATGTTCCAGCCGAGGGCAACCGAGGGGAAGAGGCCCCACTTGTTGTTGGCGAAGCGGCTGGTACCGTCGCGGCGCAGCGTGGCGGTAATCATGTAGCGGTTGTCGAAGCTGAAGTTGGCGCGGCCGAAGAAGCTGACGAGGTAGTACTCGGTCTTGTCGGTCTTGGGGTCGCTGAGGTAGCGGCTGGCATCCGTAGCCATGTACTGCTCGTTGAACGACTCGGTGTAGAAATGCTGCCAGCTGTAACCGCCCATCAGGTCGAAGAACGCCTTGCCGAAGTCGTGGCTGTAGTCAGCGTAGGCCTCGAGGGTCTTGTCGGTGTGCTGCTGGGTGTAGTTGGTGTGGTAGCCCGAGCCGCTCTGCTTCGTATTGTGGAACGACTGCTCCGTGTTGGGAGCGACATCGACAGTACCCTCGGACGAGGTGTGGTCGAGACCGAGGTTCAGGTTGAGGCGCAGGTCCTCGAAGCCGTGAATCTTATAGTCGAACTGGGCATTGCCGATGAAGCGCTTGGCGTTGCTGCGGTCGTTCTTGTCGTTCAGCAGAGCCACGGGGTTCTGGTTCGCCATCGTGTTGCAGTTGGCGATGTCGTAGGTGCCGCGGCCGTAGTTCCACCAGCTGTAGCCGTTCAGACCGTTCTCGTCATAGACGGGCTTCGTGGGGTCGTACTGGACAGCCTGACCGATAGCGTCGGTATTGGCAAAGCGGGTATCCATGTTCATCAGCTTGGCATTGAGGCTGACGGTGAGGTGCTCGTCGAGCAGCGTCGGGGTAAGGTTGGCCGACACGGTCTCACGCGACATCTTCGAGGTCTTCAGCGTACCGCCCTGATTGAGGTAGCCGAAGCTGACGCGGTAGGGCATGTAGTTGTGCTTGTTGCCCACCGAGCCGCGGACGGAGGCGTTGGCCTCGTAGGTCTGGGCAAGCTGGAAGATTTCCTTCTGCCAGTTGGTCTCGGCGTCGGTAAGCAGGCGGTAAGCCTCTGAGTTCTCGCCGTAAGTCTTGGCCATGAGATCCTTCAGTTCGCCGGCGCTGAGCACATCGACGTACTTGGTGTTCTGGCTGATGGAGCTGGTGAAGTCGACATCGATATGGGGCATACCCGTGTCGAACTTGCTGCCCTTCTTGGTGGTAATCATGATGACACCGTTCGATGCACGGCTACCGTAGATAGCGGTGGCGGAGGCATCCTTCAGCACGGTGAAGCTCTCGATATCGCTGGGGTTGATCGACGAGAGTGCGCTGCTAGTACCGCTGATACCGTCGTTCGAGACGGGCAGGCCGTCGATGACGATCAACGGGTCGTTACTGGCCTTCAGTGACGAGCCGCCACGCACGCGGATGGTGGCCGAACTACCGGGAGCACCGTCGCCGCTGGTCAGCACGACACCGGCCGACTTACCCTTCAGCAGGTCGGTAGGCGAGGTCACGACACCCTTGTTCAGCTGGTCGGCCTTCACGGCAGCGACCGAGCCCGTAAGGTCGTTCTTCTTCACCGTACCGTAGCCGATGACGATGACGTCTTCGAGAAGCTCTGAGTCCTCCTCGAGGCTGACGGAAATGTTCGTTCTTCCGTTAAGGGCGACCTCCTTGGTCTGAAGGCCGATGTAGGAGAAGACGAGTGTCGCGTTGGGGTTCTGCACGCTCAACGTGAAACGGCCGTCGAAGTCGGTGGTCGTACCGTTGGTGACGTTACCCTTCTCGAAGACGCTGGCCCCGACGACGGGACCCATCTCGTCCGAAACTACTCCCTTAACCGTGTGTCCGCCCTGGGCGAACACGAGGGTGGTCATCAGGCAGAGTGCCACGACGGCCACGAGTCTTTTCTTGATTCTTTTCATAAGAAACCTTGGTTAATGAATAATTTAAGTTTAACAATATAGTATTACTTTTTCTTTTCCTTTATTAATAATACGGCAAAGCAGCCGAGCACGAGCAGCACGCCCGCAGCGATAAGCATCGAGGCCTGCGCTCCGCCGACAGCCTTCAGCAGCACGCCGCCCAGGGCAGCCGCCACAATCTGAGGCAGGCAGATGGTGCAGTTGAACAGGCCCAGGTATTCGCCCATGTGCTCGCCGCTCAGCGAGTTGGTCAGCAGGGTGAACGGCAGCGCCAGCATCGCCGCCCAGGCGAAGCCGATGAGGAAGAAGCTGCCGAACAGCACGTACTGGTCGTGGACGAAGGCCGCGCTCACGAAGCCGACGGCACCGAAGAGCAGGCTGACGATGTAGGCTGTCTTGAGGTTCTTGAAGCGGGGGATGAGCGTGGCCCAGAGGATCGAGCCCACCGCCTGCACGGCAAACAGCACGCCCACCCAGTTGCCGGCTGCCTGATAGCCTGCCGAGGCCACCTCGGTCGTGTTCCAGCAGTTCGCCGCCACCGTACCGTTCGTGTACGTCCACATGAACAGGAACGCCGCCCAGCAGAAGAACTGCACCAGGCCGACCGTCCAGAACGTCTTGGGCGCATGGGCCAGCAGCTTCACAAACCCTTCTTTCTTTTTGTCCTTTTGACCTTTAGACCTTTCGACCTTTTCAATCCCGTGGAACTCCGCATACTCCTGCGGGTTCATCTCCTTCACCTTCGCAAAGGTGAACAGC
>Ga0310696_10003643_pt1 | contig 19144 bp, 16 predicted proteins | sample AusTroGonzalo_MG_4_FD_203885 | JGI IMG/M metagenome (GOLD analysis project Ga0310696, IMG submission 203885) | Bovine rumen microbial communities from tropical cattle in Woodstock, Queensland, Australia - Gonzalo_02 (v2) (version 2) | ecosystem: Host-associated > Mammals > Digestive system >... | reverse complement strand
GGAGGATGCGGCGGGCGCCGATGTAGCGCATCATGAAGTAGGGGTGGGAGGAGGTTTGTTCCACCACGCCGTTGGAGACGGAGGCGTGGATGAAGGTGAAGCTGCCTTTTTCGCGGTCTACGGAGACGACGATGCCCACGTGGCCGATGGCGCGGACGCCGGCACGCTTGCCGAAGAAGACCAGGTCTCCTTTCTGCAGTTCGGAATAGCTGTTGACGGGGCGTCCTTCGCGGAACTGGACGGCGCTGTATGCCGTGAGTTCATAGCCGAAGTGCTTGTAGATATAGCGGGTATAGCTGGAACAGTCGAAGCGTTTGGGGCCGGAGGCGCCCAGCTTGTAGGGTGTTCCCAGGAACGAACGGGCATATTCCACGATCTGCTCACCGCTTGGAGGCGTCATGCCTTCTTCGAGCGTCTGGGCGCTGGCCGCCCCGCAGAACAGGACGGCCGAAAGGACCAGCAGATATGACAGGAGCCTTCGCACGCTCCTGCAAATTTACAAATTTTGTGCAAATGCGTCGAACCAGGCCCAGGCGGCCGTCTCGGTGCCGAAGGGCAATTCGATATAATAGGATCCGATCATCCGGCAAATGGGGGCGTCGGAACGATACACGTACAGGATCTGCTTTTCCCACTGGCTGCCTCCGCAGGCCTGGGGATGGCAGGCCACGTGGACGGTATTCCGGCCCGAAAAGCCGGTCAGAGGGCCGTCGTACTGCTCGGTGAAATTGTAGGGAAGGCCTTTCGCAGCCAACCACTCCAGCCATTGCGGGAACGGGTCCATGGGCCGGATGACCAGGGAATCATACGTGGTGTCCGACGGGAATAAACCTTTGAAAACCACCCTGTGAATAACGGCGGTTTCCAAATCGTAAGTCTTCTCCGATTCCGGAAAGGACAGGATGCAGGCGGGTTTTTGGTCGGCCTCCCAAACATCGACGGGGAAGAGCGGGATGTGCACTTCCTTTCCGTCGGCCAGGACCACGAAGGCCTGGGGTTCGATGACCGCGGGGGGAGTGGGCTCCTCCGTTGCGGGATCAATCGATTCCTGAGCTGGCTGCGGGAGCCTCCCGCAGCCACTCAGGACCAATAAAACAAAGAACCATTTTTTCATTACATCCATCTGCCTTCGATGTTTTGGTAAGTATGCAGGACAAAGAAACCACAGGAGGGGTATTCGCTGCTGTAGGCAAAAGTGGGCGCTCCGGCCGGATGCAGATAGACCAAATCCTCACTGATGCGGCTTATATAAGAGTATTTCGCCTTGGCTGCGGCGCGGGTGCAGAAGTAAATGCGGGGACCGCTATCATTTTGGTAACCGGCAAAGAAATCTTCATGACAGGAGAAGGTGTCCAGATAATAATGATTGTTCCAGCAATCGTCGGTAACCGTGAACAAAAGGTCTCCGGCCTTCTCGGCCTGCCGGTCTCCGGCGACGACATTTACTATGCACATCCCCTCATTGTCGAACATATGCGACTCGTAGTCGGACCAATGGATGGTGTACCGTCGGTTGGTGTGCCGGGTAGATATGTCGGGAAAAGCCACCCCCAGGCCATCGGCGCTGTAATCGGAGGCCCTCCCAACGTAATCGGCATGGACGTACATTTTGGTGACATCGTCAGATTTCATCACTGCCTTACCCTGAACCGCTCCGTGCAGGAACAGGCGTCCCTGGTAAAAGGCCTTGCGCCGTTTCTCCAGGCTGTGCCTGTTCTGAACGTAGGCGTATAGGGTGAAATAGCCCGCCGTGCGCAGCGTACGGCTGTAGGTGAAGCTGCTCCAGCTCACATCTCCGCCTGGCCCGCCGCTGAAGAGGGCGTTCATTTCGGCCGACGGATCCTGGCCATTGAGCGACGCTTCCACCCCTTTGCAGCCGCTTGCTGCGTATACTTGCGCGCAGGGGGTCGTGTACGTAACCACCGGAGTGTTGAACAGGTTGCTGCCGATGACGGAGAAATCCTGGATGTCCTTGCCGGTGTTAACGGCGGGCGTAGCGCCGAACTGGCTGAAAGGGTTCGCCGCTGCCAGGCCCTGCGAGAAGGGCGTTACGCCGGCTGCGCTGCTGCGGGCCGATAGTGTCAGGGTCCCCAGCGAAGCGCCCTGCGTGTCGGGGAAACTGACGCCGCCGCTTTCCAGGCAGGTAGCGTAGACGTGGAGGCTCCGCCGTCCGTCGCCGGAGAAGGAAAGCAGGGGAGAGTCCACCGCAGGGGTGATGTACAGCAGTTCGTCATAGAGGTCGGCCGCCAGGCTGTTTCCGACGGCAATGGCCGTAGCCGCTGTGGAGACCGGCGTGAGCGCGGTAATGCCGTCGTCCCGCAGATAATAGGGCTCCAGCGGATGCCCGGAAATCCCGTCGGTGCCCGAAGCGGCGTCGCTGCCGTCGGGGTTGCAGTAGTAGGGCGCGCCTGTGTCCCAGGCCTGCCGGAGCAGGGGCGCCGTCACGGTGAACTCAAAGTCGTCGTCCTGGCCGGTGGCCTCGCATTCGGCGTGGATAACCGCCGTGCCGGGGGAGAGGAAGGACACCATCTGCCGCTGCCCGTTAACCGCCGGTGCCAGCCGGACGCAGTCGCTGCCCGAGGTGACGGTATAGGTCACCGGCGCCGAGGAATCCTCGACAGCCCAGGGAAGCAGCATCCCCCGCTGGGCTACGTAGGTGGGCGCTCCCTCCTGCGACCAGCCCAGTTCCAGGGGCACTGAAACCCGGAGAGTGACTTCGTCGGAGCAGACTTTGCCATCGGCCGACCGTACCTGCAGCGTATGTTGGGTGCCGGCGGTGGCGCCGGCGGTAGGGGCTACGGTGAGGCGGTTGCCGTCGGCCTGCGAAAAGTTCCAGCCAATGTGGAGGGCCGATTCCCCGGCCGCGCCGTCCTGCCGGACCCCGTCGATGTACAGGTCCCAGCCGAAGGGCCAGCTGTCCAGATCCTTCCCGCCGCTGACCCAGCTGGCGCCGCCGTCGCGGGAGAAGTTCACGTACAGGCTTTTGCCCACGCTGCGGCGGACGTTGCCCAGCGAGAGGCCGGCGACGGCTTCCCCGCATCCGGGACTCTCGGACAGCACCAGGCGGCGCAGGTCGCTCAGGTCCCGGCCGTCGATGCTCCAGCCGTCGGCCTGCCACATAAGTCCGTTCCAGCTGAGGCTGAAAAGTGCCTGATACAGGACATTCCGCTGTACGCTGCCCAGGCTTCCGCGATAGACCAGATTGCCTTCTACACCATCCTGCGCGCCTATTTTTTCGCCGGAATACTCCAGGTAAGACGCCAGGGAATGCCCGTTAGGCACCCGGTTCTCCGGCACGTAGATGGCCAGGCTTCCGTGCTCCATGAAAGCCTTCTCAGACATCCCGAAACTATGATAGTCCAGGGGCTGGGGGAAGAGGTCGTCCTGGCTCAGCGCCTTGGATCCGCCGCTGGCAAAGGGGCACAGGCGCCGGTTGGCCTGCTGCAGTTTGATCTGGTTGGAAAGCAAGACCGGGGCTACCGTATTATCGGTAAGACCGTTCTTGTCCACGCTCACCTGTACCTTGGCGAACAGCCGTTTCAAGCTCAGGGAAAGGCTGTTTTGTCCTGGAACAAGCCTTGTCGCGATGCTGCCGGCCATGGGAAAGCCCGTCTGGGCCAGGTTGGCAGTGGGCGACAGCATGTAGACAAAGCCGGCAAAGTCGGGCTTTCCGTCGCTTCCGGGCGGGACGGTGACGTCGCCCATATTCGCCAGCGCGTATATCACGACGTCCCGCCCCGCGGGAAAGTTCAGGGTCGTGGTGGCCGAAAGCCCGTCGGCCGAACTCAAATAGGCTTTTCTCCAAAAGCCGGTTTCGTCTATCCCGTACACCGTGACATCGTGCAGCCGGTTAAAGCTTTCGTCGGTGTAGAGGGCCGATTTGGTGTCTTCCGTCTCGGCCGCGATGTCCAGGCGCAGCGTCTGTTCGCCCGCCTGCTCCACCACCGGAACGGGGATGGGGACAGGCAGGGAGCAGGAAACGCAGAGGAAGGCGGCGGCCCGGCAGAGGGCCCTTTTGCAAAAGTCAATACTCATAGTCTATTTCTTTATACTCCCAGGGCATTATCTGGACTTGGAAGTCACTGTCTTTGAAGTCGATGCCCACGAACACGTCGGGCAGATTCTTTTCCTGCCAGGTGACGCCGCCCAGCTCTGCGAGAATGCCGCCCAGATTGTAACTGTGGGCCGGTTCCCGGTTTTTGGAAGCGTCATCCCGGATATACAGCTCCATCAGCAGGTCTTCGTTGCCCTGCTGCCGGGGCAGGATGCATTGGAACAGACCGCGTTCCGGTTCCTGCGCCCAGCAGCTGAACGTTCCTTTCACCGGCGTTCCTGTAAGGACGTCCACCCCGCAGGAGCCCGATTTGATGGCTACGTCATAGGGGAAAACATTCTTTTCCTTGCTCCAGAACTGCGCGTTGACGAACTGGATGGAGATGCAGCAGAATTCCTTGACAAACTCCACCGGCACGGTGAAGAGCTCGGGCTCTACGATGCTCAGGTAGGAGAAGCGGAACAGGGAGTCGAACTGGCAGCCGGGCGGGACCGTCCAGTGGATGCCGTCCGGCGCCCGGCTGTTCCGGAACCCCAGCACGCCGCTGCCTCTTACGGCATCGGCCAGCCGGATGTTCAGGAAAAAGTCTTTGTCTGTCAGCGCCCGGATGGTGGTAGTGTCGCAGGCCAGGCTGGAACGGTCTGGGTAGCGGTACGCGTGGACGCATACCCGGTCCCGATTCCCGAAGGCCCCTGCATTGAAAACGTCAAAGTACAGGAGGCTGGGGCATGGTCCCCGCTCTTCCAGAACGGCTTTCCGGCAGGAAACCAGCATTACGAGCGCCGACAGGATGTAAACCAAGCGTTTCAATTACATATTGTATTCAATGTCTATGGTATCGTCCCAATCCACGATGGTAACGGTAGGCTGGGCCTGACCCGAAGTGGTCTTGGTATCGTCGTTGTCGTTCTCCTTGCCCAGCATGGAGATATTGACGGTAATACTGTATTTCTTGTTGGCTTCCAGCTGGGGCAGGTCGAAGGTATAGTAGAAGTCCTTGTCGGAGAAGGACATGGTAGTGTTGTTGCCGGTAGAAATGAGGCCGTGCAATACCAGACGGGTGTGTCGGGGCGAGAAGACAGTGGCGCTTCCGCCATCTTCGGGATCGGCTACAGTGGCGTTGGGATAGGCGTACAGGGTACGGGCGACCGTTACCGTGGTGGCGCCGTTTCCGGGAGCGCCCGTGGAGATGAACTGCGTGTTCAGGTTGCAGATGTCACGGGTCAGATAAACCGGCGTGCTTTCCAGCGTGAGCTTGTTATACCAGTAGTTCTTGTTGGTGCGGTCCTCGTTGGACAGCGGCAGCGGAATTCCGGCGGTCTCTGTTCCGTCGCCCTGGGTGGCTACGCCGTAAGGGGCGCGTCCCACCACGTTCTTCAAGTAAAACTCCTTGAGTTTAAACGTGCTGCCCTGCAGTTCGGTGTTCAGGAAATTCACCCGGACCTTGTTGAGCTGGACGGCCGCCGCCAGTTTCTTGACATAGATGACGAACTCTGTAGGCTCTCCGGTGTAGGGCGTGTAGTCCGTTACCTCGACGTTTTCTCTCTTGCCGCTCATAATCAGGTTGTCATCTGTATTATCATTCAGGTCCGAGAGAGTAGCCTCCAGATTGGCCAGTGTTCCGACTTTCGTGAGTTTGGGAGCGTTCACCAGGGCATAGACTGTCTTGCCCTCGCCGGTCTTGGTACGCATGGAGCAGACCACAGAAGTGGGTTCTTGGTCTTCAATGAATGCATACTTGCTGTTTTCCAGTACGCCGTCGGGGGTGAAGATGAAAAGTTGAACGCTGTTGATCATATTCTCCTCCATCTGGCCATCGGCAATCTTGGTCGAGGGAAGCGACTGGGCGAAGCGGACGCGCATAAGTCCGGAGCCTTCTTCCACCGACAGGTCGGCCGTGGCGGAAACGGAGGTCTTCTGACAGGAGAGGGCGGCGGCAAAACCGAGGGCCGCCAGGAAAAGATGAAATGATTTTTTCTTCATGATAATAAGGTATTAGTAATTCATGTCTGTTTCATCGTCCCGGTCAAGCCCGTATCGCTCGATGAGGACGTGTATTTCAGGGTCCAGATTCCCGCGGAAAAGCAGGGCGCGGTTTTCGCGGCAGGCGTCCAGGAAGTGCTGGACGGCCAGTTCGTCTTCCTGCCGACGTGCGTACAGCAGGGCCAGCAAGTAATTCACCGCCGGCGTGCGCTTCTGCTGCAGCAGGATGTCCAGGGCCGATGCATTGTAATCCAGCGCCAAATAGGCCAGGGCCGTATTGACGTCCCGGTAAGGACGCAACAGTTCCAGGGCGGCCGGATAGTCGCGGTCCCGGAGCAGGGCCACTGCGCGCCGGTACAGGGTGTCGGGTTCAGTGGTGTGCAAAGTGTCTTTCACCATCCCCTTGCGGCTGAGGTAGAAATCGAAGGTAACCAGCCGCAGGCGAGGGTAGAGCTGCTCCCGCAGATAGGGGTAGAAGGCCTCCTTGCGCAGGGCATCCTCCCGCTGGTCTTCCTGCAGTCCCGTCACCGACAGGAAAGAGGCTTTCTGGGCCGATGTGAGGCTGCTGTCACTCAGGACCAGCCTTTCCAGCAAGGTCCAGTTTTCCCCTTTGCTGTGGGAGAGGAAGCGGATGGGGGCGGGTTCCGCCGCCGTGAGCTTTTCACGGCCGTCCTCCGTAACAGTGATTCGGAAGCTTCGCACCGAATCCCGGTAGTGCTGGAGGAAGCGCTGGAAATAGCCAGCCACAGACGCAGCGCGCCGCTGGGTTAGAATCTGATTGGCCGCCAGGCTCCCCTCTGGGGAAGCCCACGCGGAAACCACTACGGAATCGGTCAAAAAAACGTCATTCTTTTCCAGCTCCAGGATGTTTTCCCGGATGCGGTCCATCTGGGCGCGGTTGTCTTCCAATTCGGGGTCCATCTCCCATTGCCCGGTCCGGAAAGCCAGTTCACAGGAAGTATGGCTGCTGGCCCGCCGTTCCACGATGCGTGTTACAAAGCGTTCGGTAGGGTCGGTGAGGTCCGACAGCGAACTCACGTAGAAGGCCAGCGGCTGCGTATGCGGCATCGAGTAAAGATGCCGCTCTTCCTGGAAGATCTCTCCGGAGAGCACCACTTCCACCTTCTTCAGGCGCGGACGCGTGCGCAGGGTCTGCGTGTATTCGTAGACGAAGTCGCCATTGGCATCCTGCAGAACGGTGTCCAGCCGCACCCCCTCTGTAAGGATGGGCGAGGGGACATAGTGCGCGAAAACCTTCTCCCGCGCATCCCATTTGCTTTTATGGTAACGCTTGAGCATCTTCCGGGTATAGTGCAGCAGGGCCTCCTGCTCGTCGGGCCCGAAGTTGTGGCTAAGGTTCCGGTCTATCCAGATCTTCAGATTGCGCCAGTCCACAAAGCGGGTGCTGTCCGTGATGATGGAACCCAGGTATCGTTCGTACAGGCGGTAGCCCCGCAACTGCTCCTTCCGGTAGTCGGCTCCGGTGACAATGACCGCCTGGAGCGGGAGGGTATCGGCCTGTACATATAGCTGGGGATACAGCCTGAGCTGCCATTTGGCATCCTGCATGGCTGCCGGCACGCATACGTCGAAGCGGATGTCGATCTGTCCCAGGCGTTCGGCGATGTTGCGGAAGCGGGCGGTCACCACGGCGGCGTCGATGACCTCATTGGCCACCATCTCGCCGGTTTCCTCGTCCCGGATGGCCTTCATCACAATGATTTCCCGGTCTCCGTCGCGAAGGGTGAGGGTATCCCGCGTGCCCGAGCGGATGATGCTGCGCTCCTCTTCCCATTCCTGCTGGGAAAGGGAGAGGCGGGCCGATAATTCCTGCTGCTTCACGCGGCGCATCTTGGCGCCGCTTCCGCAGCCACACAGCAGCAGAAGCAGGAGGAGGATCCACGGAGTGCGTGCTTTCATACTCAGAATACGAATTGGATGGCGATGCGGGCGTCGGGAAGCCAGAAGAGCTTTTCCCCCTGTTCGGTGGTAATTCCGCACATCGGACAGGCATAGCGGGTATACTTTTTCCAGCCGCCCCAGGCGCCCAGACCCAGGTCCAGGTTCCACAGGCTGTTGATCATGACGGAGTAGCCGCCCCACAGCCCCATCCCATAGGCGTCTCCCTCTTCGGCCTCCCGCTGGATGATACCGCCGCCGTTATACACGGAATAGCGAAGGTCGGCGCCCATCCACCAGCCGGAATAGACGTGCCAGGGCCAGTAGCGCAGCCCTCCCCACCACGAGTTGTGCCGCATCTGCAGCTGTGTGTCGGGATTGCCGGCGCGGAAGGTCCAGGGATTCAGTTCGGCGCCCACGTGGACAGACAGTTTCGTCCCCAACGCGGCCGAAGCCTCGGCGTTGAGGGTTCCCAAGCAGAGCCAGTCTACGGCATTGGTGCCCACGGTGAACCGCTGGGCCCGGGCCGGCAGGAGCAAAACCCCGGACAGAAGGATCAGAAGAAGGAAACGCTTCATGGGAATCAGTTTTAATAGTCGCGTTGAGGCTGCATAGGTTCGCGGTCTTCCCCTCTGGGGATGATCTCTACCAGGCGGGCCGGGATTTCGATGGAACTGCGTTCCTCGTTATCCTGGGTGACGTATTTTCGTACGCGCAGGCGCCCGACCACGTGGATCCACATTCCTTTCTGGATCAGGCCCAGGTCCTCGATCCCTTTCACGCCGGACCAGGCCGACACATTGAACCAGGTAGGCTCTACCGTAGAGCTTCCGCTGCGGTCGTAGGCCGATGCTTCGGTAACCACGGAGAAGTTGCACACCTGGTTGCCGTTGTAGGAGTTCACGTCGGCCCGGCCGACGACACCCCTCAGTTCGATTCTGTTCAGAAATTCCATACAATAGTACATTAGCGTTGAACTTGCGCCGGGAGGGCGGTGCGCGCTACCGTTCCCGGCAGGTGCAAAGTAAAGCGGCAAAAATCCCTTTTCCATGGCTCCGGGGCCTTCAGGATGCAGATTTTTGTCTTTCGTCGAAGGATTGTATGTTTTGACCGCAGTTTCAGACAAAAAAAACACGCAGCGGCCGTTTTATTGTCCGATGCGTGTTTTGTGCGGTTCGGCTAAAAAGGAAAAAACTGCACTATCTTTTAGCCGATGCTTGGATTTGCCGATTTCAAATCCCATTTTTGCTGCAAACCGTGCCGTAATGCTGCATTTCGAAGAGAATATCGACCACGTAAGCCGCTGCCCCCAGTGCGGGCGTGTCTTTGATTACGGAAGGGTAGACCGCCGCTTCTGCAGCATGACCTGCAAGAACCTCTGGCACAACCGGCAGCGTTATCCTTCCAAGGAGAAGGAAGTAAGGCGGGTGCTGCGCATCCTGGACAACAATCGGGATGTGCTGGAGAAACTCATGAAAATGGGTGTAAACAGCATCGACCGCCTCACCGTCATCCATTTGGGCTTTAATATGAATTACTTCACCTCCCTGGAGCGGGTGCGCCACCGTTGGGTGTATACTTGCCTGGATATCAGTTACGAATTGACCCCCACCCGGATTAAGAACCTGAAGTACTTGTGGGAGGGGGTCAATGAGGAGAATCAGTAGGAGACGGCTACTGGACGGCCGGCTTCTTCTGGGAATCCTGGAAGAGGAAGAAGAAGGCGATGGCAACCACCAGGGCGTAACCCGCAAAGATGAACCAGGAAGTGGGCCAGCCGGCGGCATCCACCACGTAACCGGCGATGTAGGAACCGATGAAGGCTCCCAGGCCGTTGGTCATAAGCATAAACACGCCCTGGGCGCTGGCGCTGATGGACTTGTCGGTCTCCTGCTCTACGAAGAGGGCGCCGGAGATGTTGAAGAAGTCGAAGGCCATGCCGTATACAATCATGGACAGGATGAACATCCACACGCCGGAACCGGGGTTACCGGTACCCAGCAGGGCAAAGCGGAGGACCCAGGCGATCATGGAGATGAGCATCACCTTCTTGATACCCAGCTTCTTGAGGAAGAACGGGATGAGCAGGATGCATAGGGTCTCGGAAATCTGGCTCAGGGAGATGAGCATGGTGGAATGGTCTACGCCGAAGGTGCCCACATACTTGGTGTCGAACAGCGGGGAAGTGGGATCACCGAATCCCTTGATGTAGCCGTCGGCAAAGGTATTGGTGATCTGCAGGGCCATACCCAGCAGGGCCGAGAAGATGAAGAAGATGGCCATCTTCTTCTGTTTGAACAGGTTGAAAGCCTTGAGGCCCAGTTTCTCCACCAGAGTGCCGCCGCTGTTCTTGTTGATGCCGCAGGCGGGCAGGGTAAAGGAATACAGGCCCAGCACGATGCTGATGCCGGCCGAGAGCCAAAGCTGCTTGTTGGTGATATTGAAGCCCGTGAGGTCTACGGCCCACATGGCGGCGATGAAGCCGATGGTGCCGAAAACGCGGATGGGCGGGAAATCCTTGACAGTGTCCATGCCGGCCTTATTCAATGCGTTGAAGGCCACGGTGTTGGACAGGGAGATGGTGGGCATGTAGAAGCATACGGCGCCCAGCATCAGGGGATAGATTCCGGAATAGGTGGTTTGGAACGAAGCCGCGATGAGGAAGCAGGCGCAGAGGAAGTGCGAGAGTCCCAGCGTCTTCTGGGCCGGAATGTATTTGTCGGCCACAATGCCCAGGAGGGCGGGCATAAACAGGGAAGCGATACCCTGCAGGGCATAGAAGCTGGCTACCTCAATGGGGGAGAATCCCAGTACGCTGCCCAGGTAGGCACCCAGCGAGATGAGCCAGGAACCCCAGGCTGCATACTGCAGGAAGTTCATCACAATGAGGCGGATGGTCAAGGTTTTGTTTTTCATATTGATTGGATTTGTTTTTCGCGTTGGTACAACCTCACAAAAATACGCAAAAATCTGATAAAAATGCTATCTTTGCACGATAAATATGTCCCAGTTCAAACGCATAGCCTCCGATCCCCAGTCCGCTGCCCGGGCTGGCGTGCTCACCACGGATCACGGAGAAATCCAGACTCCCATCTTCATGCCCGTGGGCACGGTGGGCTCTGTCAAGGGCGTATACCACCGGGATCTCACGGCCGATATCAAGGCCCAGATCATCCTGGGCAACACGTACCACCTGTATCTCCGTCCCGGCCTGGATACCCTGTACAAGGCCGGCGGCCTGCACAAGTTCGAACATTGGGACAAACCCATCCTCACCGACAGCGGCGGCTTCCAGGTCTTTTCCCTGGCTCCCATCCGCAAGCTCACCGAGGAAGGCTGCAAGTTCTCCTCGCACATCGACGGCAGCAAGCACATCTTTACGCCGGAGAATAACGTAGATACCCAGCGCATCATCGGGGCCGATATCGTGATGGCCCTGGACGAGTGCTGCCCCGGAGATGCCGATTACCGCTATGCGGCCAAATCCCTCAAGCTCACGCAGGGCTGGCTGGAGCGCTACGCGAAGCATTTCGACGAAACCGAACCCCTGTACGGTTATTCCCAGACCATGTTCCCCATCATCCAGGGCTGCGTCTATCCGGATCTGCGTCAGCAGGCCGTGGAGCACGCGCTCAAGCTGGACAACGCCAACCGCGGCGGCTACGCCGTAGGCGGCCTGGCGGTAGGGGAGCCCACCGAGAAGATGTACGAGATGCTGGAGGTTACCTGCCCGCTGCTGCCGCAGGACAAACCCCGCTACCTGATGGGCGTGGGCACGCCGGCCAATATCCTGGAAGGCATTGCCCGCGGCATCGATATGTTCGACTGCGTGATGCCCACCCGCAACGGCCGCAACGGCATGCTCTTCACCTGGGACGGCATCATGAATATGCGCAACTCCAAATGGACCGACGACTTCGGCCCGCTGGACCCGCTGGGTACGTCTTTTGTAGACAGCTATTACACCAGGGCCTATATCCACCACCTGTTCATCGCCAAGGAAATGTTCGCCGCCATGGTGGCGTCGGAGCATAACCTGGCCTTCTACCTGGATCTGGTGCGGGTGGCCCGGGAGCACATTATCGCAGGGGATTTCCTGGCCTGGAAAAACGCCATTGTCCCCAAACTGATGCAACGTCTATGATGGGAATCGGGAAGCTGGATCTCTATATCATCCGCAAGTTCATGGTGACATTCTTCATGTCGCTGCTGTTCCTTGTGGCCATCACCATCATCTTCGACGTGAGTGAGAAAATCGAGGACTTCGTGCGTCACGAGGTCCCGGTGCGCAGCATCATCCTGGACTATTACGTGAACTTCATCCCGTACTTCGTGAACCGGTACTCGCCGATGTTCGTATTCCTGACGGTCATCTTCTTTACCTCCAAGATGACGCAGGATTCCGAGGTCGTGGCCATGCTCTCCAGCGGCATCAGTTACCATCGGCTCATGGTCCCTTATCTGGTATCGGCCTTCCTCATCGCCGCATTATCGCTGTGGATGGGTATGTGGATAATCCCGCGTGCCAACGACAAGCGTGTAGACTTTGAGATGAAGTACAATTCCTACATGAAGATGCAGGTGAAACAGGGCCACGATATGCACTACAAGCTGGAGGACGACCATTTTGTGTATTTCGAATCCTTTAGCGCCTATAACAATACGGCCTACAACTTTACGCTGGAAGACCTTACCGGCGGTACCCTGCACTCCAAGATCACGGCCGAATCGGCCCAGTACGATACTGTGAGCGGTGTCTGGAAGCTGCGCAACTACTTCGTACGGGATTTTGACGGGGGACTGCAGGACCACATTCGCAGCGGACGTCAGATGGATACGCTCTTAAGCCTGACGCGGGACGATTTCTTCATCAACCGCTTTACCATCGAGAAACTGAACAAGCGGGAACTGGACCAGCTAATCGAAACCCAGATCCACCGCGGAGACGCATCGGTAAGCGACGCCATTATGGAAAAGCACAACCGCTATTCCATGCCGTTCTCCGTGTTCATCCTTACTATTATAGGTGTATCCCTGTGCACCAAGAAAAAGCGTGGGGGTATGGGCTGGAACCTGGCGGCCGGTACGGCGCTGGGCTTTTCTTACGTCCTGTTCATGCAATTCAGCAAGATGTTCGTGGTAACGGATACTCTCCCGGCAGCCGTTGCTGTCTGGCTGCCAAACGTCCTCTATGCCATAATTGCAGTTGCGCTGTATATAAAAGCTCCTAAATAATGAAAGTTCAGATAGTTAACAAATCTAAGTATCCCTGCCCGGCCTATGCTACTCCGCAGTCGGCCGGCCTGGATCTCAAGGCCAATCTGGAGCAGCCGGTGGTGCTGAAACCCCTGCAGCGGGCCCTCATTCCTACAGGTCTCTATATGGCCCTTCCGGCCGGATATGAGGCCCAGGTGCGTCCCCGCAGCGGCCTGGCCGCCAAGCACGGTATCACGGTGCTCAATACGCCCGGCACCATCGACGCCGATTACCGGGGAGAGATTTGCGTGATTCTGGTTAACCTGTCGGACCAGCCCTTCGAGGTTGTTCCCGGAGAGCGCATCGCCCAGATGGTGATTGCCCGTCACGAACAGGTAGAATGGGAGCAGGTAGAGGAACTGGACGCCACCGAGCGTGGCGCCGGCGGTTTCGGCTCTACCGGCCGCTAGGCCCTTGTCATTCTGAGCGAAGCGAAGAATCTATGGAAATCAAAGATTTATACCAATTATACCTGCGCTGCGCAGGTATCAATACCGATACCCGGACCATCCGGGAAGGCCAGTTATTCCTGGCACTGAAAGGGGAGAACTTCGACGGCAACGCCTTTGCGATGCAGGCCCTGGAGGCCGGTGCTGCCTACGCTGTGGTCAACGAGAGCGTCCAGGCCGATGACCCCCGCCTCATCAAGGTTCCCGACACCCTGGCTGCCCTGCAGCAGCTGGCAGCCTGCCATCGGCAGCACTTCGACATTCCGGTGATCGGCCTCACGGGGACTAACGGCAAAACCACCACCAAGGAGCTCATCCGCACGGTGCTGGCTGCAAAATACCGTGTCACGGCCACCGAGGGCAATCTGAACAACGACATTGGCGTGCCGCTCACGGTGCTGCGCATTTCCGAAGAGACGGAGATTGCCATCATCGAGATGGGCGCCAGTCACCCCGACGATTTAAAACCGCTGCTGGCGGTGGCCCAGCCTACGCACGGGCTCATCACCAACGTGGGGAAGGCCCATCTGCTGGGCTTCGGCAGCTTCGAGGGCGTGAAATACGCCAAGGGCCAGCTGTACGACTGGCTGCAGGCGCACGAAGGTGTGGCCTTTGCCAACGCCGACGATGCCGTGCTGCAGGAAATGCTGTGGGAGCGCGGCCTGGGCTGCATCCCTTACGGCATGGACGGCGTAACGCTGCTGCCTACTTCGGCCAGCCAGCCTTTCCTCTGCCTGCAATGGGCCGATGGCACTGTCCTGAATACGAAACTGGTTGGCGCCTACAATGCCAACAATGTGCTGGCCGCCCTTAAGATTGGTTGGTTCTTCCAGGTTCCGGAAGCCGACGCCCGGCAGGCCGTTGCTTCATACGTTCCTTCCAATAACCGCTCGCAATTACTTGTAACAGAAAAGAATACGGTTATCATTGACGCCTATAACGCCAACCCCTCTTCGATGGCGGTAGCGCTGGATAACCTGGCCCTGGCCTCGGGCCGCAAGGTGGCCCTGCTGGGAGATATGCGGGAACTGGGGGCCGATTCGGCCGCCGAACACAAGAAGGTGGTAGACCGTCTTTGTCATTCTGAGCGAAGCGAAGAATCTCTTGCTTTCCTGGTCGGCGAAGAATTTACCAAGGCCGCCGCTGGCACGGGCATCCGCTGCTTCGCCACCTCGGACGACCTGGCCGCCTGGCTGCAGGAAAACCCGCTCCAGGGCTGCACCATTCTGGTAAAAGGATCCCGCGGAACGCGGATGGAGAAGGTTATAGACCGGCTTTAACCACAATCTTGCGCGCCAGGAAGGCGAACAGACAGCCAATTCCAAAACCTATGAGGGCACCCGCCAGGATGTCGCCCAGAAAATGGGCGCCCATGATGATGCGGCTGATGCTCATGAGCGTAGCCCAGATAAAGACCACCCAGCCGTAAATCTTGAAATTGCTCTGGGGGCTGAACCACTTGAATAAACAATAGGTAACGGCGGCAAAGCCGAAACTGTTTCCGGCGTGCGCGCTGAAGAATCCGTATTTGGCGGTGGTGGGCAGGCCGTAGGGGAGACGCAGGCCGTTGCAGTTCATCCAATAGTCGAAGCAGGGACGCAGACGCCCTACGGTGGCCTTGATAAAATTGTCTCCCTGGTCGATGACTACGACGCTCAGGGCAACCGTCAGGATCAGGGCCAAACCCCGCTTCCAGCCCAGCTTCCACAGGGCGAAGATGCCAATGGCGATGTAGACGGGGAACCAGGGACGCGTGGCCGACATAAACCACCAGAAACTGTCCGTTGCCGGAGTGGCTAAGTTGTTAATCCACAGCGTCGCTGCCTTGTCTAATTGAATGATAGATTCAAATATCGTCATTTATTCAGGGATTTCCAGAGTTCTTCCTTCAGCTCGTTCAGTCCGATGCCCGCCACCGACGAAATGAATACGTGGGGAAGGTCTTTGGGCAGCTTCTTCTCAATCTTGGCCTTCTCTTTCTCGTCAATGAGGTCGGTCTTGGTGACGGCCAGCACACGGTCCTTCACCAGAAGCTCGGGATTGTACTCCTCAAGCTCGTTCAGCAGCACTTTATAGCCCTTGGTGACATCGGGTTCGTCGGCCGCAACCATAAACAGCAGCACGGAATTGCGCTCGATGTGCCGCAGGAAGCGCATTCCGATGCCCTTTCCCTCGTGCGCACCCTCGATGATGCCGGGGATATCGGCCATCACGAAGGAACGGTCGTCGTAGTAACGTACGATGCCCAGGTTGGGCTCCAGGGTGGTGAATGCGTAGTTGGCAATCTTGGGTTTGGCCGAGGTGATGGCGGCCAGCAGCGTGCTCTTGCCGGCGTTGGGGAAGCCCACCAGGCCTACATCGGCCAGTACTTTCAGTTCCAGGATGAACCAGCCTTCCACGCCTTCCTCTCCCGGCTGGGCGTAGCGCGGGGTCTGGTTGGTGGCACTCTTGAAATGGTCGTTGCCCCAGCCGCCGCGGCCGCCGGGGCAGAGGATGTACTCCTGGCCCGGTTCTACCAGCTCGGTAATCACTTCTTCGGTCTCGGCATCCTTCACCACCACGCCCTGGGGCACTTCCAGCACGATGTCCTGGCCGTTTTTGCCGCGCTTGAGGGCTTCGGCGCCGTTGCCGCCGTTCTCGGCCTTCACCACCTTGCGGTAGCGCAGGTGGATGAGGGTCCACAGCTGGGGATTCACCCGCAGGATGATGTGGCCGCCCCGGCCGCCGTCTCCGCCGTCGGGACCGCCTTTGGGCACGTATTTGGCGCGGTGCAGATGGGCGCTGCCGGCGCCTCCGTGTCCGCTGGCGCAAAAGATGCGTACGTAATCTATGAAGTTGGATTCTGCCATACTATAGGGAATGAAGCAGCACTTGTTTCAGGCCCAGCCAGCAAAGATGGCGGGACTGTTCGTCGGGAAGATCCTGGTAGGGAACCAGGTTGCAGACTTTCTTGTTCAGTTCGTCCTGTTTGCCGGCGCCGTCAATGTAGCCCGCGGTTACCAGGGAAGTCATCCAGTGCAGGTGCTCGCCGGCGGCCAGATACTCCAGAATCTGGTAATTGGCCTTGCTGCCGGTATAATGGACGGGATTCTGGGGATCCAGGACATCCGGGATGTTCTCGGCCTCTTTGCGCAATTTCTCGGGGCAAAGCTGGACCAGAGTAGGGGCGAAGAGGCTGCGGGCGATGTCCCCGGCCTGCTTGCGCAGGAGCTCCTGGCGGTTGAGCAGCGAGTTGCCGCCGCGGCCGCGGATGATCTTGCTCCTCTCTTTCCACCACTGGGCGGGTTTCTGGCCGTCGGGGCCCAGCGGCATGTTGTCGATGGCGCGGGCCTTGAGGCTCTTGCCGCTTACGACATCCTGGTTCCAGATGCGGTCCGGAAGGCCGAAGGGATGGATGACCGCGACGCCCTCGGGGCAGTAGCTGCGGTTGTAGAAGTCAATAATCTCCAGCATCTGCTTGTCTGCGCGGGTGGCGCGCACCAGGATGCAGAGGTGCGTGAGGTCTTTCCCGTAGCGGGCGGCCTCCTGCAGCAGCTGGACGGCGATTTCCACGTTGCGGGAGCCTTTGTCCACCGACACGATCACATAGGTGAGGGACGGCAGCGTCATGGCAAACTCCAGCCAGAACTTGGATTCTCCCATGCTGGCCGTGGACCACTCGATGTTGGCGTCGTAGCGCAGGGCCGGCGTGCGGTTCAGGAATTCACCCTTGATGGATTCGATGTTGGGGTCATATACCTTGAAGGTATTGGGAATGGGCTGCATGTCCTTGCCGATGAACGAGCCAAACTCGTAGACGTAGCGAAGGGCTTCCTGTCCCATCTCTCCAAAGCCGATGAGCATAGACGTGCAGGCGCTATTGACATAGCCCAGGGGCTCTCCCTTGGAGTTGCGGGCGATGTCGGCGAAATGGATGGGGTGCAGGTGCGGCTGATTATGCTTGATTTCGGTGAAGGACATCTCGGCCAGGTTCAGGACGCGGATGCGGTCTCCCATCGCAGCCAGCAGGGAAGTGTAGCTGTTAACCCTGTGGCTGTAGCACATGATTTTGGCCTTGACCGTATTGTCGGTGGCCAGGTACTTGAGCAGCCGGACGTTGGTTTCTTCGTCGGGGGAGACCAGGTACAGCGTGGTGCGGGAGTTTTCCAGCCAGGGAGACAGGCGGGACAGGCCGATGGCATTGCAAAGCTGGCCCTTGACGTGGTTTTCCTGCGGCAGGTTGCCCTTGAGGAGGACGAAGCGGTGGCTGCCCAGCTGATTTTCCAGGGACTGCTCCTTGCGGCGGCCAAAGATGTTGGAGATGAGTTCGCCGATGGAAAGCTCCGAGTGCTGAGTTTCGGCCGTGGGGAAATCGACCAGGATAATCTCTCCCTGGTCGGACTGGTCCTTGGCGCTTTCCCATTCCTCCATGATGGATTTGGCGAAGGCCTTGGAATGGTTGTCCACACCCAGGAAGATGTGGTTCTTGCGGTTCCTGCGGGCGTCATGCGCGTGGGAGACCAGCCAGGTGCGGTCCCGCAGGCGGCGCGGCATGATGAGCAGGACCATGCTCAGGGTAAAGCTGACGATGAAGAGGAAGATGCTGATATAGGCCAGCAACAGGCCGGGTTCGTGGAAGACCACGGCGGCGATGATGTCGTCGAAGACCACGGTGTGGCCGATGAACATTTCCAGGGCTGCCACCAGGGATACCACTACCAGTTGGATCCAGTTACCGTCGGTGACGGTGTGGGACGACTGGGTGAGCATGACCACGTGGATGGCCGTGCCGGCTGCCAGCAGGAGGCCGAAGATTCCTACGATGGAGAAGCGGCGTCCCTTGCGGTTAAGCGTGACCAGCAACTGGACGAAGCCGCCGATGACGGCCAGGAGGATGAGCACCCAGATGATCATCACAGGAGTGCTGATGGGAAAGTTCGAAACGGGGGTATGATGCATCTTGCTCTATACTATAATTTATATCACACAAAGATAAGAAAAATACTGGAAAGATAAGAAAGATGAGGGGCCACACAGACTATTTCATTATCGATTTACGATATTAACATTTTTGTTATTAGTCAAAACAAATCTGTTTCATCAATTGAAATATAATGAAGTTTACAAAAATGAAGCAGAAATGCCGGGATTGGGGAAAGAAAGGGCGGACTCTTGTATTGTATCTCGAAATTCACTATCTTTGAAAGATGAAAGACGTCCTGGTAGCAGACTTTTCCGGCATGGTGCAGGCGCAGGAATTCCTGCCCTGGCTCCAGGCGCAGGAGGGGAGCGTAACCTACAGGGACTGGACCTCGCTGGAGGGGACGCACTGCTATTGCGACCCTGCCGCAAGGGAGCAGATCCTGGCCTCCTTCCCGGAACAGTTGCCCCGGCTTCGCTGGATAGACAGCGGGGACTTCCACTACCTGAGTCTCCTGCTGGCCTCCCGGGAAACCGAGCCCTTTCACCTGGTTTTGCTGGACCACCATCCCGACAACCAGGAGCCGGCCTTCGGCGGGGTGCT
>Ga0310696_10003642_pt1 | contig 19151 bp, 15 predicted proteins | sample AusTroGonzalo_MG_4_FD_203885 | JGI IMG/M metagenome (GOLD analysis project Ga0310696, IMG submission 203885) | Bovine rumen microbial communities from tropical cattle in Woodstock, Queensland, Australia - Gonzalo_02 (v2) (version 2) | ecosystem: Host-associated > Mammals > Digestive system >... | reverse complement strand
AAGGATTTTTTCAATAAGAACTTATATAATATTAAATTCATTACTACAGGCTATTGGCCTAATAAGATTTCAAAACTTGCTGGTGTGGCTGGCTGTTGTGATACATTAGCAGAAATTGCAGGTGGTACTAAAGGTAGACAAGATTGTGTTGCTCTTATTGAATTTGAAAAAGAAGTAACACCTACTGAATTACTTTCTCTAATTAACGTGGCTCCGACTGCCAATTATAAGTATGCAGTATGTACATATCCTGCTGGTTTATATTCATTACCTACTGCAGAAAATGTAGAGGAAGTTATGCCTGGCTCATTTGGTTATTTAATGGCTTTTGCTAGAAGTGTAAGAACAAATGCTAACTGGTTTGCTGCTTCAGGTATCATCAGAGGTGTTATTCCTAATTTGATTTCTACTAATTATGATATTGGTGAATCAATGATGCAATTATTACAAGATGGTGTCGAAGAAGATGGCAAAGTTATTGAATGCTGGAAAATTAACCCTATCATGCAGACAGGTACTTATGGCTTAAGATTATGGGGTAACAGAGTTGTTGCTAGTGGCTCTAACTTTGGTGTCTCAAAATTAACATTCTCTGATTTCTTAAACGTAAGAATGTTATTATGTGATTTAAAGAAACAGGTATATCATGCTTCTTTAAGAAGTACATTCGAACCTAATGATGATATTACTTGGATAAACTTCAAGAAATTATGTAATACTTTATTAGACCAGATGCAGTCAGGTCGTGGTATTAGTTGGTATTCTTGGAAGAAAGAAAAGGTTACTGCTAAAGCTACTATCAAGGCTGTCTTAACTATTAAGCCAATTGAAGCTGTTGAATACTTCGATATTACTATTAACTTATCTGATGAAGAAGTAAGTATTGAAGAACCTGTAGTTTAAGAGGAGGAAATAGAATATGTCAGAATTTGGAACATACCATTTAGCGGATAACCCTACCGTTTATCAGCCAGTTAGGTCTAATAACTTTAGATTCATCGTTTCTGGCCTTGATAATTTATTAAGAGTTGCTGAAAATCCAGATGATATTACTTCTTATATTACAAATGCTCAGGAAGTAATTGACTTCTCAGTTGTTTCATTCCAGCCACCTCATTTTAGTCAGCGGGAAATTGAAATTAAGCGTGGTAATAGTACCGTATACTATGCCGGTGTACCTACATTCTCAGAAAATCAGTTAGTTATCAATGACTTTGTTGGTGCTGATGGTAAATCAGTATTATTAGCTTGGCAGGCATTATCATATGATATTATCAATGATACAATTCCTAGTTCAGATAAGTACAAAGTTGATGCAACAGTTCTTGAATACTTACCAGACAATACATTGGTTCGTTATTGGGACTTAAAAGGTTGCTGGGTAAAAGGTATTACTGAAACTGCCTGGGATAATGAGAACGCTGGTAAGAAAACAGTTACAGCAACAATTCGTTACGATAGTGCAATCCCTCACCTTCCAGATTAATATATAAAATATTTGATGTATATTATAATCTAAGGGAGGCTTTGCCACATGGATAATATAATTACAATTCAAGAAGAATACACTTTACCTTCAAAGGGTTTATTATATGGTAAACCTTTTGACCCGGTAGTTAAATTAAGGAGTATGACTGTAGCCGAAGAAATGAAACGTCTTACGGCTACAGATAGCCCTTATAAAGCGATGTCTGAAATTATTGAAGACTGTTTATTAACTAAGTTACCTATCCCGGTATATGATTTATGCTTAGGAGATTATCAGTATCTTTTACACAAATTAAGAGTAGTTACTTATGGGCCAGATTATAAGTTATCTATAATGTGCCCGTTTTGTGGTGAGATATTTGACCACAGTATTAACTTAGATGAATTAAAAGTAAATGAGTTTACTGAAGATGTTTTAGATTTATTAACAGTATTATTACCTGTAACAGGTAAAACAGTTGGCTTAAAATTTCAAACTCCTAGAGATTTAGATAATATTGCTAGGAAGAAAAAAGAGATGAAGAAGCAATTTCCAGATATGAAGGAAGACCCTTCTTTATTATTAAATCTGGAATCTCTAATTAAAACTATTGATGGTCAACCTGTTAACCCTGCAATTATTCAGAATACTTTAAAGAAATTACCTTTAAAGGACTCTTTAGTAATTATTAGACGTGCTGAGAAAATTAATGAAAAGGTGGGTATAGATACAGATATTGTTGGTAATTGCCCAGAATGCCACAATGATGTACATACTACATTTCGCTTCACAAGTGAATTTTTTGGACCCGAAGTTGACTAGTGATGGTAAACCTTATGGTCCGCATAGATTTAAAGAAATAGTAAAAGAATGCTATTTAATAGCTAAAAACTGTAATACTTCTTATGTAGATTTATTAAAGATAACTCCCATCGAGAGAGATTATTTGTATGAATTTATATTAGAAGAATATCAGAAGACAGAAGAATTGATTAAAAAGAATGACGCAAATAGGACAACTAAAATTTCCGACATGAGGTCAATGAGGTAAATTAAGAAGGAGGTCATCAGATAATGGCAACTGCATCAACAGAGTATCAGCTTAAAGGTGATGACCTTAGACAAAAATTAGCTGAAAATAGAAGGCAGCTAGAAAAACTTACTGAGCAAAAAACTGAGTTAGAGAAAAAAGCTTCTGATAAGGCAAACAAAGAAAATAAGAAAAAAATTAAAGAATTATTAAAATTCGAATTTGAAGAACGTAAAAAGCTTCAAGAAAATTATTTTAAACTAAGGTTAGCTGAAATAGAAGAGATTACAGATTTAGAAGAAAAAGCAGCTAAAGCAAGAGAACTTGAACTTGAAGCCCGTAAAGAAGATTTTCGTGGTGGTTTTGGCTTAGAAGATTGATTTACTAAATTTAAAAAAGATTTACCTAAGCAAATAAATAAATTTACTGGTGACCTTAATGACAGCCTCAAGAAGATAATGGACTCTTTTATCTCTTCACAGGAGAGAATGGCTTATGGACTTGAAGGCTCAACTAGAACTTTATCTGGTATTACCGAAAGTTTAAGTAAGGCTATTAATGGTTCTGGTCTGATTAAGCAAGAAGCTGTCTATAATAATTTATCAAAATTAGTAGATGCTGGTATTGTTTATAATGTTGAGCAAAGAGCTTTTTTACAAACAATAGCAGATGACCTTGGTGCTGTATTTGATAGTTCATCAGGTTCTTTACCTAGATTAATTAATTTACAGAGACAAGATATTTCTTCAAATAGATTAGCTATACAGTCATCTTTAAAAGAATTCTTAAATCAGAACTATGAGACTAGCCAATATATAAAAAATGGCTTCCAGGATGTAAGTAATGCTTTATTAGAAGCACAGTCATTAATGGATAGTAAATCAGCCATGGCTATGGAAGCTGTTTTACAGCAATGGTTAGGCTCCTTATCCAGTGTTGGTATGAGTGAGTCTACTATTCAGTCATTGGCCACAGCTATTGGGCAAGCTGGTTCTGGTAATATTTCGGCCTTAAGTAATAGCAATATGCAGAACCTTATTGTTATGGGTGCTGCCAGACAAAATTTATCTTATGGTCAAATTTTAACAGAAGGTGTTTCAGATGATGTAGCTAATCAATTAATGCAAGGAATTGTTGATTACATTTCTGAAATAGGTAAGAATACTAGTAACGTAGTTAAGTCTGAGTATGCTAGAATATTTGGTTTAAGTGTATCAGATTTAGTTGCTGCAGCCCAGGTCGGTAATCCTACTGAAAAAGGAATAGTATCTGATGATATAACTAATCTTTTAGGTAAAATGGACAATTATGTTTATTTTAATCAAAAGATTGAAAATATGCTTTCTAACTTATTATATGGTTGGGGAACTAACGTAGCTTCAGATGAAGCAAATTATACTGCTTATAGAATTGTTGATGTATTATCTTCAGTGGGTTCTAGCGTAGTATCTGGCCTTACTACTTCAAACAGTTTTTTAGGACAAGGTATTCAAACAGTTCTATCAACGGTATTAAATATGGCTCCTCTTTTAGCTACATTACCTGGATTAATTAAATCATTTTCTGGTGGAAATTTTTTAAGTAATGCTCGGGATTCATTAACTGCTGGTGGTCAAGGTGCCATTAATATATTTAACCGGTTAAATGGTAGGGAAGATGGCCAATATATTAGGAATGTTGGCAATGTTACAGGATTTACTAGAACTTCAGGCTTACAAACTTCTGGCTCAGTAGTAATTGCTAACTCAGATACAGATGATATTGTAAAGACTGCCAAAAATAGTTCTTCAGATTATGCTAAAGAAAATTTAATCGATAATGATGTAGAATATTATGATACAACAGATATCTATAAATGGTTAGATGGTACTTATTTCAATGAGTACTTAAAACCTACTATGGATGATAATTTATTACAAGTTAAGGATATTAATAGTGTATTGAAGACTGATACAAACACTGTTCTTGGCCAGATAAGAAGTTTAATTGATGAAGATATTAGGCATAGTCTTTATTTAATAAACGAAAATATTGAATCTTTACCACTACAGCAATATTCAACTATTTCTGAATTAAATAGCAATGCATCTAATACTGTAACTATTAGAAATGACCTAACAATGTTACAGGATTTGATGACTATAAATGCTATGAATGTTCAGAATATTTATGCCATCTTATATTCTAAATTTGTTGAAGGTGCCGGTGCTGCTAACTTAATAGACTTAAACGAATTTGAATCTGGTGATAATTCCTGGACTAACCGGGGAGCATTATCCTGGGCCGGTGATATACAGGCGATAGAAGCTCCTGCATCTACTACATTCTAAAGGAGGTAAATTCAAGTGTATTATAGATTTAATGAAACTAATAATATGACTGGGTATATAAAAGAATTACTCAAAGAATTTAATCTCCCTATATTTAGTGTTTATAGAGAAGATAAACCTATTTATAAAGATAAATTTTATATAAAAGATAAGGGTATTTATAAAGGTGTTGATTCTAACGGGTCAACATCCTTAAAGCAAGTAAATAGCTTCTATTATAATCAAAAGCAGATAAATATGACTAAGAATTTGATTATAAATTCTTCTATTTACGATTCATACACTCACAATTATTTGGGTAATTACCTCAGGTTTATTAGAGATTATAAAGGCTTAGATTTGATGCCTTTATATAATTGTTTTAGTAATGAAACTATTACTGAAATAAATACCTCTGCTAAGATAAATGATAATTCAGTATTTGATATTAATACCAATGATACTAAATTTAAGTATTATATAGTACCAGTAAAATTTAATGAAAAATATACTATAGCTATTGATTCAGATGCTCCATACGAATTAGCCTGCTTAATATATACTACTTCTGATTTGACCGATGAATCATATAAGTTAATACAGAAAACTTATAAGCAAATATCTGGTTCAAAATTTAATAAGCCTTTTATTTATTCTACTGATATTGATGCCTCTGGGTTCTGGCAATTTGAAAAGAATTTAAAACTTCTTATTAAATTACCTATGAACAATAAGAGTTCAATTACCATTTTAGAGGGCGACTATTCATATAATGATAGTATTTGCCAGAATGTTTTAATGGCAAATCTTAAATTACCTGAAGATAATAAGAGTAATAAAACAATCTGTAAATTATCCTTATTAAGTGTTAACGATAATGTTTCATATCCATTTGCTGATAGATTAGTAGAATATTTATTGGGGCAAGCTATCACTTCTTTAGAAACTATACCTAATAATATAGGCAGATTACAACGAGCTTTATATAAAAAATTAAATATGTCTTTTAAAGGATATAATGATATATGGGGTAGTGAAATAAAGGATTATATTTTTAAATCTTTACAGATTAAAACTAATAAGAGAACAGGTGTATCAATAATTGCAGAAAATGACCAGTCAAAATCATTGGTTAATAGCAAATTAAAATTTATTGATACTAAGTATGATTTATTGAGTTATGGTGATAAAGATGTAGAAACATTCTTAGGGGTAGCAAAATGATAATAGAGAAACCTAGATTAATACCTAATTATATTTATTTTTATCACTTAGATAAGTTCTGTGTATTACCATTATATCCTGAATCTATAAATGATAATATGTCAACCTCATTTACTCCTACTAATGCTTTATCTAGGTCTGCTCCAGTATTTACATTTTCTAACTCAGGTCCTAGAACAGTGCAGATTAACATTGACCTTCATAGAGATATGATGAACGATGTTAATACCAACGTAAGTAATATAAAACCTAACGTAGTTGATTTTAAAACAGATGACTATGTGGATGTGTTGATTAATTACTTACAGGCAGCTGCTTTACCTAAGTATAATATTTATAATAATGGAGCCAAGGCAGTAGAACCTCCTATGGTAGCCATTAGATTTGGTAATGAGGTTTTTATTAAAGGTGTTGTAAATAGCGGTATTCAGGTTACTTATAAAAAGCCTATATTAGCTAATAATAAATATGCTCAAGTAAATATTAGTTTTACTGTTTACGAGACAGACCCATATGATGCTCCTACAGTAGTTAAAGAAGGGTCCTTCAGAGGTGCTGCTGGAACATTTAAGAGTGGTATTTACAGAACTATAAATGATGTAAATTATGCCCAGAGTTATGATAGAAATGGTCCTAATTCATCAGGTACTGTAACTCAGCAAGACAATCAAAATGACAAGATAGAAAGTACTGTTTACAATAATGGCATGGATGTCCCACAAGATAAAATGCCAAGGGTAGATTTTAGTAAAACATATAAAGCATAGGAGGTATTAAGATGAATGTATTATCAGATAAATCAATAAAGACGTATGATTATACTTCTAGATATGCCCCTTTCCCTTATTATTTTAATAACAATGACGATAAATATGTATATGGTTTAACTAGCCAGTTAAGCTTAAATACTGAATATCTTATACACATGGTAGAAGATGTAGATACTCTAGATTCTTTAGCTTTGAAATATTATGGTAGGCCAGATTTATTTTGAGTTATAGCCGATTTCAATAGAATTCAAGACCCTTATATTAATCTATTAGAAAACTATAACTTCTTATATATACCTACTCTATCAGGAATAAGGTTTAAATAATGGCTAAAGTAGCAAAAGACCCAAGTGGTGGCGATGGTGGAATCTCCACTTCTGGAAAAAGTAAAAAAGCAGATAATAGGATAGGGTCCCTATTATCTACCACATCTAGAGTTGAAGCACCTTTTATTAGAGTTAAAATTGGTGGCTATACCTTTGGTGTATATGAAGAAAGACAATCTGGGATAGGAAATAATGGATTATATAAAAATGTTTCCACTAAATATCCTAACTTTGTTCAATCACTTGAAGTTAAAAAAATTAATGGTACAGTAAATCAGTATACCTTAGGAATTTCATATCCAGTTATTGCTGGAAGCGACCCTAACTTCTTTGAGAAGATTTTTAGCTCTATTTCTAAAACAAGATTAATTACCATAGATTATGGTGATTTTTCTATTCCTGAATATATTTATAGAGAAGAAGAGGCAATTATAACTAATGTAACAACTAGTTTTAATATGCAAACTTCAGTAATCAATTATACAGTTAGTGCTACAAGTACAGCTTCCTTGACCTTAAGTGGTTGCTATCTATTCCCTACTAAAGAGGTTAAACCTAGTGAAGAAATAAAGCGTATTTTATATGATGAAACATACCACTTAATTGATGTCTTTGTTGGTATGAAAGATAAGGCATTAGTTGAACAAGAAGGTCTTATAGCTGGAGATGACAAAACTGTTATTGTCCCTACATGTACTAATATATCAGTATTAGATTATATAGCCCTTTTAGTATCTTATATGACTCCGTCAGGTAGTTCAGGTACAGAGGCTAAGAAAACTAATGTATATTCATTAACTACCTACGAAGATACTACTGGTAAATATGGTGGCCCTTATTTCAAGGTACAAAAGATTCAAAGTGCTTCAAACACTTTAAATAAACTTTGTACTTATGAAGTCGATATTGGTTATCAGACCTCTAATATAGTAACTAACTTTTCTTTGAAAAATAACTCAAACTGGTCAATACTTTATGATTACAACAGTTCACTTGGAAATTCAGACTATGTAAAAAGAATTAATAATGATGGAGAACTTGAATACGAATTCTCACCATTAATTCATGGCACTAAGTTTGACCTGAATGAAGCTGATAAATCATGGTGGACAAAAGTTACCGGATTCCCTATCCAAGCTACTATGACTATTAGAGGATTATTAAAGCCAGCAATATTAATGAATTATATAAAGGTTAATGTATGGTTTTATGGTCATAAGTATAATGCTAGTGGTTACTATATTATAACTTCTCAGGTTGATACAATTGACATGGGTGGTTACAGAACAAGGCTAGAACTAACTAGAGTAGCTCCTGACGAGGAAATGTTATAGTATGATATTTAAAGCTTATATTAAAGAATTACCAGAAAATGATTCTAATTTATTTAAAGTAAGAGTACCTTTTTTAGAAGACAATACTAAAAAAGAAGTACTTTTTGATGCTTTATTATGTAATCAGCCAGGAGAATACAGTGGTTATAAAAAGGGAGACTGTGTATTTGTAGTCTTTGAAAATGATAAATTAAATACTCCAGTTATTTTAGGTAAATTATATACGGGAGTAACAGAAGATATATCTTCTTATCACGTAGTAAATAATCTAAATGTTACTGGTACTGTGAAACTTCCAAAAAATACAGCCCTGGGTGAATACTCTGCTCGGGATATATTTTCACTTTTACAGCAAGCATCGGGTGAAGGTGGAGGTGGAGGAAGTAACTTTAATTATATACTTTATGCCGAATGAGAAGATTCCACAAGCGGAGGTACTGTTTAATGAGGTCTATTAAATTCCCTAACATGTTTTCAAACACTGTTACTAATATTGTTGAAGACTATGATGCTACATTACAAAACCTTAAAATGTTATTATATTCAGAAAAGGGAGAATTATTTGGCGACCCTTATTATGGTACTAATTTAAGAAAATTTTTGTATGACCAGAATGATGCAATATTAAGAGATTTATTAATAGATGATATTTATACTGCTATAGCTACCTTTATGCCGCAGGTGAAGGTCAACAGAAAAGATATAATAATAACTAGTGATGGTGCTAAAATTACTATAAACATAATTGCTCTAAATAGAGTAAATTTTCAAACCGATTTGTATAGTATAGCACTACTCGATACAATTATTTAATATATATTATTATGTAAAGGAGAGTTAAAAAATGATTAATGATACAGATATTCAATTATCAAAAATGTCATTTACTGATAAAGACTTTGCCTCTCTATACCCTGATTTATTAGATTTAGCTAGGCAGTTAACTAATGAGTGGGACCCAGGGCAGGCTACTAATGAATCTGACCCAGGTGTAGTCTTATTAAAAGAAGGGGCTTTTATCGCCGACCATAATAACTATAATATTGATAAGAATATTTTGGAGGCTTTCTTACCTTCAGCTACACAAGATAAGTCTGTAAGAAATATTACAGAAATGAATGGCTATACGCCTAGATATTATGTGTCAGCTACTGGTAAGGTAACCTTTAATTATAACCCAGAAACTGATGAAGACTTTCAGCCATTTACAATTCCGGCTTATACAATAGTAGTTACTGACAAAGAAGGTAACTATGCTTTTACACAAGCAGAAGATTTAACAATAAATAAAAATAATATTGCTTCAAGTTGTTTATTCATTGAAGGTACTTTAAATACATTATCTGTTAATGGTGAAGATACTATTTTATTGGATAACCTTGATGATAATAATAGATTATATTTACCTAATAAATATGTTGCTCAAAATGGTATTTATATTATAAATAAATCACAAAGTGGTAAAGATAACTGGAGTACTAGTGAATTATGAAAGAAAAATAATTATTTACTTACTCAGCCACTTGGTTCAAAAATTTATAAATTCGATTACGATTCATCAGTAAATTTACCTTACATTGAATTCCCTAGTGATATTGCCAATATTATTGGTAATGGTTTAAAGATTAGATATCTTTCATCTACTGGTACTTTAGGTAATATTCCTACTAATACTCTTACTAATATAACTACTCCAGATACGTTTAAATCTGAGGCATTCGGAGTAGAAATTAGCATGAGTGATTTTGAATTGTCAAATCAATCATCTTTTGAGAATGGTAAAAATCCTGAAACTATTGATGAGATGTATCGTTCATTCAAAAAGATTGTCGGGACATTCGATACATTAGTTACTTGTAGGGACTATTCAAATGCTATATATTCATTAGAAGATGAACTTAACAACCCGGTTATTTCTAATGGTGTTGTTACCGATATCAGAGATGATTATAATCATGCTCTTAAAGTTATAACCTACGATAAATATGGTGAATATTTTGAAAATATAAGTTTAAATGCTTCCACAGGTATTACAGAATATCACTTTGTTGATGCTACAGCACAAGGCTATACTCCAGCAAAGGGTGATATAAAATTTGAAATTAATACATTTAAAGTTTATGATGGTAGTACTTGGTCTGTAATTACTTCATTATCCTATAATGATTTCGTAGATGCAGCTGAGACTATGACTCAGTATGACTTATATATTTATGCTTTACAAGCATTTAGCATGGCTGATTACCTGGATGATAAACCGTGGGCAGCCTTAAATAAATCATTTACTCCTGTTACAACTCCAACGGTAAATAAGATAAAAAATGCTTTACATGAGTTCAAGTGTATTAGTCATGAATTTAAAGACCCTACTAGTGATGATGTTTACTGTTTCAAAAACTATGTACCATTAAATATTATTGTTACTCCTTATTCAAAAGTTAATCTTAAAGTAAAGAATGAGATAGTCCAGAATATTTATAAGGCTATCACCGAAAACTTTAATGCCAGAATGATTGATTTTGGTGAAGAATTAAATTATGATGAAGTTGTAAAAGTCATCTTAAATTCAGATGATAGAATTAAGAATATAAGACTTGAAGACTTTGATTATACTCCTAAGGCAGTAAAAGTTAATAATATTGGTGAAGTTACAGAGAAGGAAGTTTATCAAAATCAAGAATTATTGGTTGACTTAGTGGCCAAGAATGTATTGGCTGGTAGATTATGTTTATTTAACTTTGATGATGATTTTTCATATAGATTCGGACAAGAAGAATTAACAGTATATGATGATATTATTGAAGTTGAAACAGAATCAATAATTAGTATGAATACTAACCCTGAATCTGAGACCATTGAATCATCAACTGGAAACAGTGTAAGATTTAACGAATCTGTAAAATTACAGGTAATTGGAGACTGGCCATCTGGTGTAAGTATCACAATTCCTGCTAATGGCCAATATACTTTACCGAATGAGTCCTTTACTTCAGGAAGTGTTACAATTGTTGTTGAGAGTGATTCAAGTACTGGTTCTATTTCTAGGTCTTATACTCCAATAACTACTAAAACTTATTCATTAAAGAACTTATCTTCTTCAGATGTAACTTTAGCAGACCAAACTGCAGTAGCTGTATTTGCTACAAATCAGCTGGAAATTTCAGAATTAGTAGTTACTAGTAATAACGTTTCTACTAACTTAAATTATACTGTTAGAGAAAATGAATATATTCAGATAGCTTATCCGAACTATTATTCTACTACTATTTATCCTACTTATGTTTATTATTACTTTGAAAGCCCTGAACAGTCTACTAAGACAGGTGTTATAGCTTATGCAGATGCTGAATATACATTACAGTCAGGTGAACAAATAGTATTTATTTACAAGAGTGATAATGTTCAAAAAGTAGATTATTATAACGCTGGTACTACAATAAAACCTAACTTTGATTTAAAGTATACGGTTAATACAACTGGTACTGGAGTTAATAAGACGTGGTCTTATACTGGAATTGATAGTAGAACAGATAGATTTATGGCTTTAAGTGCTAGCCAGCAAATTGCTATTAGAGATATTTTGGAAACTCAATTAACTAGTGTAAGTACTCCTTGTTACTGGATAATGAATAATACTGGTAACATATTATTTAATGAAAATGAAACTACACTTATCTTGAATTCTGGAGAATATTTCATCTATAGTAACAATACTTACGACGGAATGGTTATTCTTGGAGCTGGTACTAAATTAACTAGGTCAGATAGTGATTTAAGCCAGTGGGCCATTGGCTCATCTAATGTAAGCATGTATTCAATAAATAATAATGGTTACGAAGCCGATATAAAGTGGCAGCTGAAAGATTTCTCTAATGGAAAAACCTTCAGGGTTCAGGAAATGAATATTGTTACTTTAGGTAATGGTGATTCAATCACTATCCAAGGTATTGATACAGGCGACAGCTCTTATAGTGGAGAGATTGACAATACTTGGCGTGTTTTACCACAAGGCAGTGGATTTAAAATTCAATATTCAATTAATGGTTCTTCGGCTACTTTAAACTATAGTTCATCTTATGACTACCTCATTAGAAGTAGATTAGATATTGTTATTGACTCATTAAATGACCAAGTGTTATTAAGTGGCCAAACAGTTAAGCTAGTTACTAGCCGGTCTAGTGAACCTATTGAAATTGAAACTGGTGTTGGAGAAAATACTTTCATTCAAGCTTCTGTACCGTTAGATATTACTGGTAGTGATTCAGTAAGTATGGATGCTTATAATAGTAATGATGTTATGGTTAACTTGATGTCTTACAGTGTTAAGTCTCCTACACTTACTACTTATGATTTCACCGTAATTCCTGATACTACTACCAGAAATCAGATTTCTACAAACTACTTAGCTCAAAATAAGACAGTATATTGTTTAACAGCTTCTGGTATATACTTAGAAGTTACACGGAGTAACTTAAATGAACTGATGCCTACTTCTAGTACAACAATTGCTCAGACTGGTTTATCATTCTATACGGCTGAACCTAATGTTGAGCCATTAGAAGAAAACAATGGTAAGTATGTATTCTTAGTCTCAGGTGGTTCTGGCTATGCTGAATTCCCTTTAGGTTATAATGTTACTTTTGATTCATTAAGTGAAGAATATAAAGAATATATTTTACCGATGTTCTTGTTAAAAGAATCAACTGGTGCTGACATTACAGTTAGCATTAAGGATGAGAATGATAACATAATTAAGATTAAAGACTATAACTACACAGAGCCTGCAGATAGTATTACTCTTACAGATGAGTATATGTACTTATTAAGTCCGGCTGTGCCTAACCCTTATGCTGAAAGTAGTGAAAGTTCAGAACAGGCAGGCAGCACTACAGTTATAAAGAACTTAACTATAACTGTTTCTTGGAATACGATGCCTGTTGGTAGTGAGATTGTAACTCTATTAAACCCTGAGGTTATTGATGGTATTAATGAAAATATGAGTGAAATAAGTTTAACTCAGGTATTAAATAGAATTTCTGAATTAATTAGTAATTCTAATAAACCTAATGTAAAACCTTATTATATTCATAAACCTAGTAATGATTTAGCTATACAGGATGAGGATATTATGAACCCTAATATCTTCTGGGATAAAAACAATGTGGCTAATATTATCACAATACCTCAAATAGATATAAGTAATTCTTCTATAGAAATAGCTAAATCTATGAGAAACTATGTTGATGCTGATTCCAAGAATAGAGGTGCTTATAATTGATAGACGTAATTAAGCAAACTCCTATTGAATATAGTAAGCAGTCAAGAGATTATCAAACTATTTCAAGATTGTATACAGCAATATATAACATTTCAAAAATGTATATTGATGATATGAGTATTTGGAATGGAGATATTGATAATAAGCTTACTACTCTTAGGTCTAAAACATTAAACTTTATACCAAAACACTCATGAGACTTAGATGACCTTGACTCTGCTGTATCATGCTTCAAATATATTCTAAGGAGTAAGGGCACAATTCAGGCTTTGGAATTTTGCCTAACTATTCTCCTTAGAATGAGGAAGATTGATGGTAAAATTAGTGAACGGCTAGGTACTCTAGAAATTAGAGACAATATTATATTTGTAAAAATTCCACAGCAATTAGCTAGTGCAGGTGTTGTTGAAGATTTATTCGATTATTTAATTCCAGCCGGTATGGACTATAGAATTATCGAATACTCAGAATCTGATTTAGGTAATCAGAATATTACTAGCTTGGTTTATTCTGATGAAGAATCACATACTACTATTAATAAATTTGATATGGGTATTAATGATGAGGCTAACGGCTCAGGAAATCAGGCCACTACAATTTACAAAAATGCTGTTCAAGATTTTGAACACAGTACTACTTAAGAGGTAATTTATGGACAATAAAACTAATATAAAAGTAAAAGATGTTACTCGGTTATATTCGGGCGAAGCAACAGTAGTATTAAAACAAAATGGTTTAACGTATAACGTTATTAAACAGCATAATGCTGGGACAACTGAATTCTTTAATTTTATTTTAAATTGTATAATGGGTAATGTAATACCTAATAAGAGACCTGCTTATTTATACATTTATTCAAATATGAATTCAGCTCCAGTTATAAATTTCCCTATATTATATGAGGGAGCTGAGGTAACTACAGTTGGTAGTACCGGTGTATCTAGTTGTGATTTCACTTTCTTGGTACCTAACTCTATTTTACCTGAAACCCAGCTTGCAGGTTTTAAAATAAACCGGTTGGATTCAACTGATTACACTAATAAAATTTATGCTGTAGTAGAATTTGATTCTCCTATTTCAATAGCACAGAATACTAACTTATATATTACTTGGCATCTTGAAATAGGAAACAAAGATTCTGAGGCAGAAGTTGAGGAGGTATAGTAAATGGCTTATATAAATTCTAGTGCATTAGAAGTTTTCCCATCAGCACTTAGGTCGCAATCTTATAAAGGTAGATTTACATCAGAAACAAACTTAACTGGCATTGTTAGGTCTGTAACTGATAAAGAAAAGTATGTAATTTCTTGGGAGCCAGGAGATTATAAAATAGTCATCAATGGTTATTATTTTACTTTTTCAACTTTACCTGATAGCTTAGGTAATACCATCTATGCTCATATCAGAACCGATTCATCAAATAGGTTAGTAAGTTATAATACTGGTAGTACATCTCTTGATGATAGCTCGGGATTTTTAGGATTATTACTTGATGGTAACCCTACCACTACTCCTTCAACCCAAAATACAGATTTATTATATCATTTACATATATTAAATAATGGTGTAGTTGTTAATAGAGAGAAAATTAATGCTTCAAGTATTTCTGCTGAAACTACATATGACCCTACTTCTACGGCACCGATTTCAGGACAAGGTGTTGCTGATGCTTTAGATTTATCTTCAGTAACAATAGGCTCAGGTGATTCCATTGTAATAGTTGATTCAAGTGATTCAGATACTTTACATAAAAGTAGTATTTCATTTGATGGTAGTACTACTACAAAAGCTTTAACTCAAAAGGGTACTTGAGAAACATTTAACAATTATGTCCATCCATCTGGTGATGGTAACTTACATATTCCAGCAACAGGTACTTCTAATAATGGAAAATTCTTAAAGGCTGGTTCATCTGCAGGAAGTGTTTCATGGGCTAATGTTACCAAAAGTGATGTTGGCTTAGGTAATGTTTCTAATATTGATTTAAGTACTTGAACTGGTTCTTCAAGTATCACTACTATTGGTACTATTTCAACAGGTACTGTGCCGTTAAATAATATTAGTGGTGCTGATGATTTAAAAGCTATTGAGGCCTTAAGTGGTACTTCTGGTATATTAAAGAAAACTGGAGCTAATACTTGGGCATTAGATACCACAAATTATACTACTGCTTCAGGTACTGTTACAAGTGTTAGAGTTCGGGCTACTTCTCCTGTTCAGTCTAGCCAAAATGCTGCACAATCAACAACATTAAGTACAACTATTTCATTGGCTGATGGTTATGGCGACACAAAGAACCCTTACGGTGCTAAAACACATAATTATGTATTAGCTGGGCCAGCTGACCCTAATGCAGTTGATGCAGCACCTACATTTAGAAGTATAGCTGCAGCTGATATACCGTCATTAGGCGCAGGTAAAATTACTTCTGGAACATTTGATGCTGCAAGAATACCTAACTTAAATACTAGTAAATTAACTGCTGGTACACTAGGTCTTGCTAGAGGTGGTACAGGATTATCTCCTACCAGTGTTTATAATGGTTCAAATAATTACGAGAAATTTAAAACAGATGTGTGTAGAATTTTCTGGGGTACAGTTTTGGGAACTGCCTCTAATGCTACAGGAGTTACATACCAAAACGGTGATATATTCTTTGTTTTAAAATCTTAGTCTATAAATACTGTGTGTATTTATTTTATATATAGGTGAACATCTCAGGATGTTCACTTTTTTCTAGTTTATTTTTACCTTAATATCTTGTATAATATAAGTGATGGAGGACGTATAGATGGAAGATAAATCACCAGTAGTTACATGTCCTGTTTGTGGACAAGTTTATCACCCAGCTGAAATATTTATACCGAAAGAGTTCTTTGGAGACCCTAAGGAAATTATTAGAACAACTTCAGGAAAGATTGATTTTATCACAGGTAAAGATATGTGTTTAGATGAAACTTATGTTTGTGATAATTGTTTAACTCCTTTAAGAGTTCATGCTAATTTAAGTTTTACAGTAACTTCTTTCCCTGATAAGAATTTCAGTGAAGACTATGTATCACCTTATAAGAAATTAGAAAAGTTAAAGTTAGAAGAAACCTCTTTATTCGATGATTAATTTTATTGAAAAACCTAGTTTAAAGACAGTAGGCAAAACTTCTTTGTTTATCTATTTTGATTATGACCAAAAGGTAATAGATACAATAAAGAGTTGTGGTAACTGTGTATATCATAAAAATAGTAAAGCTTGGGAATCTCCTATTTCCAATCTTGCTTTTTTAATTGACAATCTAACTTACTTAGATGATATACAAATTACACCTATGCCTGAAAAGGAAGTAGAAAAATTATCATTGACTCAAGAGTATAAAACTAAGCCATTTGATTATCAGCTAGATGGTATTAGTTGGTTAATAAATCACCCTAATTCTCTTTTATTAGATGCTCCTGGCTTGGGTAAATCAATTCAAATTATTTACACTGCTTCTGAATTAAAAGAACAGGAAAATATTGAACATTGTTTGATTATATGTGGAATTAATACTTTAAAGAATAACTGGAAAAAGGAAATACAAAAACACTCTGACTTAGATTGTATTATTATTGGAGAAAGAGTAAATAGTAAAGGTAGAATAACTTATGCTACTGTAAAAGAAAGAGCTGAACAGTTATATAAACCTATTAATGAATTTTTTGTTATTGTTAATATTGAAACATTGAGAGATAATACAGTTATTGATGCTATTCGAAACAGTAAGAATAAATTTGATATGATTGTATTAGATGAATGCCATAAAGCTAAATCACCTACAAGTGACCAGGGTAAAAATCTTCTAAAGCTAGCAAAAATTGGAAAGTATCATTATGGACTTACAGGTACTGTTTTAGTCAATAGCCCACTTGATGCTTATGTTCCTTTAAAGTTTATTGGTGAAGAAAAATCAACTTATACTAATTTTAAACAATACTATTGTGTCTTCCAGAATTTATTTGGTCATCAACAAATAATAGGGTATAAAAATATTGATATATTAAAGGAAGAACTAGCACAATGTTCCTTAAGAAGAACTAAAGATTTACTGAACTTACCTCCAAAGGTGATAGTACCTGAATATATAGACTTACCTGATGCTCATAATAAATTCTATGAGGATATTAAAAGTGGAGTGCTAGTTGAAGCTGACAGAATTAATATTAAAACTAGTTCTTTATTGGGTTTAGTTACCAGATTAAGGGAGGCTGCAACGTGTCCTTCTATTATTACTACCAAAGAATTGGGTAACGCTAAATTAGATAGGGCATTAGACCTAGTAGATGAAATCTATTCTAATGGAGAAAAGGTAGTAATATTTTCTACCTTTAAAGAACCTTTATATCAACTAGAAAAATACCTTTCAGGCCATAATTATAAAGTATTGTTATGTACCGGAGACCAGGATGATGACGATATAAATAAAAATATCGAGATATTCCAAAATGATGACAAATATAAGATAATGCTATGTACAACTTCAAAGATGGGCACTGGCATTACATTAACAGCTGCTAGTTATGAAATATTCATTGATAGCAACTGGACTTACCGGTTAGAAGAACAATGCGAAGATAGGTGCTATAGGGTGGGCACTAACAAAGCTGTAATTGTTTATAAGTTAATTGCTAGAAATACCATTGATGAAAGAATACAAAATATACTAGAACGAAAACGAGGTATATCAGATTATATCATTGATGATAAAAACATGGAAGAAGAAGAGATAAGAGAGTTATTAGGAATTTAGGAAGTAACTTAGTTTACTTCCTTTTTATATTGACATATAATTATAATGTAAAAAGGAGGTAAGCACATGAGTAATGTATTAGTAATTCACCCTTCAGATAAGAGCACAGACTTCTTAAAAAAGGTGTATGAAGGAAAAGGTTATGACGTTATTAATGATTGCAGAATTTCTGAATTTGATTTATTATATGAAATTGTTCATCACGATAAGATAATCATGATGGGACATGGTACTCCAGCTGGCTTAATTAACCCAGAATACTTTGGAAGGAATTTCTTTAGTAAAAGATATGAAAACAGAGTATATGAACCTTTAAGACCTTATATCATCGATGATAGGTTTGCTCCTTTCCTGGCAGACAAGGAAACAATTTCTATTTGGTGCAATTCAGATAAGTATTATGAACATAATAATTTAAGTGATGGAAATCTTCATACAGGCATGATTATTAGTGAAGTTGCCGAGGAGATGTATATCTTAAAGGATGTTCCATTAGATGAAGAAGAAATATTAGAAAACATGAACTTATTTGCCGAGGCTATTCATGATAGCTTAGATATGGAGCCAGAGGAAATGATTAAAAATATTCTTAGCATCTATGATGGAGATGATGATGTAACACTTTACAATA
>Ga0310696_10003639_pt1 | contig 19157 bp, 14 predicted proteins | sample AusTroGonzalo_MG_4_FD_203885 | JGI IMG/M metagenome (GOLD analysis project Ga0310696, IMG submission 203885) | Bovine rumen microbial communities from tropical cattle in Woodstock, Queensland, Australia - Gonzalo_02 (v2) (version 2) | ecosystem: Host-associated > Mammals > Digestive system >... | reverse complement strand
TAGTCGATGGCTTCAGGAGAAATTACATCTAACGTCGCCCGCTCCTGAACGACGTCATCCCACGACAGCCCCATCTTCCGGAAAAGAAACTGTTGAAGCGCGGCCCCCTTAAGCTCCTGCTTGGTGCTGCCCGACCGCACATATTAGGCTCCATGGTAAGCGATCGGAATATTCGACGGCGACACCACGATCTCAAGATAATCCAATCCGTTTTCGGAGATCAGGTTGACCTCGGGAACAATTCCCAGAGTCGTCACGATCTTGTTGGGGATGTCTTCGAGGAGTCTCTTGGCGTTGGCGACGCCGACCACCTTTTCGGAATCATCGACTCCGATATAGAGCTTGCCGCCCTGCGCGTTGGCAAAGCCGCATATCCACTTGAGGTATTCGTCGCTCCAAGTTTCCTTCCACTCAATATTCTGGCATTCCTTCACGGGACACCCCTTATTGTTCATTGTACCCGAATCGCAGTAATATACCGCTGAAACCGGCAAATTCAACCCCGGCTCTTGTCCTTGCCGATTCGATCGTGCCTGGCGAAGTTACGGTTGCCGGAATATGCCGTGCCCATGGTAGTGAGCAATTTTGGTTGTGCGTCTTCACAAATGAAGCCGAAATGGGGGCGCGCCCCTCTTTTTTACCCCCCGTTTTTTGAGGGTAAATGTCCCAAAAATTGGTCTGACTCGGTGATATGGAAGGTGAGGAGACGAAAATTCTGACAAAGCGGAATGGCGAGGCAGATGGGGTGCGGGATTCTCTGTTTTCGGCATCAGATCGGCGGGGAAACACACTCTTGAGCCCGGAATTTCTCTGTTTGGAGCCTAATGTGTGTTTGCGTCGAGCTACAGAGAATTTTACAACCATTTGCGTGTCAAACGGTTTTTGCCGATCATCGGCGAAAAATCATTCTGGAGTCAGACACTTCAGAGAAACGATCGATCAGACGAGGTTCGAACCGGAGACCTCTGGCGACAGTCAGTGGTGAAGACATGGTGATCCATCGCCGGAAAAACGGCATCCGCGCGGCGGCCGTGAAAAAAATTCGAATTTTTTTTGAGAAGGTGGTGTTTTGATATGCAACATTTTAAGGGGGCACTTGCGATAGTCAGTGGTGGAGACGAGTCGCATTTTGAGAAATAGCTTGCACCATTTTCGATAGTCATTGCGATATCAGGGGTGAAGAGACGTTTTTTCGCCGTCTCCATGCGGCGGCGCGGATTTCTGAAAAAGTTAATACAGGGCTTGGGAGAATGGGTCTCCCGCCCGGGTGCTCAGTAAGCACCCCCCTTGGGCGATGAACACACGACCATCGCCTTTCCCGACGGTCGATCCGAACACGGTGCGCAGAAAATAAACATCGTCTCACCTCGCTTTGGCGATGTGGAAATCAGCGCTGTCGGCGATAATTGAGAAGGGGGGGCGCGATTCACGCCCCCCATGCCAAAAACGAAGGGGGGGGGCATATTATGCACACCCTTTGGCAACACACACGGCGGCTGCTGAACGCAGGCCGCTGTAATGTAAAAAGCGATATAAGCGCTTATCTTTCTCGCTGGCGCCGCAAAAGGGGGGCGGGGAAAAGCGCCGGGGCGTTTCCCCGCGGGGCGCGGCGTCTGCCGCGCCATAAAGCCCTGCATCAATAATAGTTGAGTTCTGATTTAAGCGTTGAATCAGACAGCCTTTCGCTTTGCAGCAGAAAAATCCCGAGGCAAGATTTGCATTTTTCCGTTCGTGGCGGTAGGTTATGAATCGTCTATTTCCGGCGCTCCGCGCGCCGGGGCTGATTGAAAACCGTTATATTTTGCGCTGATGCACATCGAAAACCGCCAAGTTTAAAATCATTCGCGCAACGACCTTAAGGTGAAATGTACCGGTAGGATTGTGTCTTCACATCTTACCGGGCGCTTCTTTGCATGGTCGTTGCGGGCTCTTGGCGGGGCCTTGATGTGCAGTGCTTGGGGGCGTTCGGTTCTTTTTATCCTTTGACTTTCCTCTCTTCAACGCTCTCATCGGCTTACGTGCTTGCGACGCCCACTCCGGGCGGGGCGCAAAAATGCGGGTTTTCTTGCCCGGAAACGCAAAAGATTGCAAAAAACACGAATTTTTTGCGGACGGTATAGTTGGATATAGGAAAAAACAAAACGGCAGGAGACGGGAGATCATGAAAAAGTGTCCTTTTTGCGCGGAAATGATCCAGGACGAGGCGGTCAAGTGCCGTCACTGCGGCAGCATGCTGTACGGGGAAGTGCAGAACACTCCGCCGCAGGTTATTCCAAACTCAGAGCGCCCTTCGCGCCCAGTTGTAGCTCTGATTGTTTCGTTAGGGTGGGTGCTCTATGCGGTGTCGGCGGGGCTCTTCTGGTGGGCGTGCAGCCGCATCCATGCTCTCGTTGCCGGATTGATTGGTTCTGCCGCCAGAAGCGATCTCGGTTTGGAGATGAGATTTTTCTTTAAGGCGCTTGAACATCACAATAAGTTTCACGGGCAATTTTTGGGGAGTGCGGATCTCAACAGTGTGAATCCGCTTGTGTCGTTGATCATCTATATCTCCGCGGTGATCTGCTGCGGTATCGCCGTGCGGTTGCGGCGCAAGGAAAATCCCAGTCAGGCTCCTTACGAGCTGCTTGGATACATCGGAATCATTATTCTGATGGGCTTGTTGTATTTCAACGGTGCAGTGTTGCTACTCAACTTCATATTCATTTTGTTCGCTTTGTTGGAATTGTCATTTGCCACTTTCGGATCGACCAAAGGCTCAATTGTAGCGCTGTTTTTTGTGATATGTCCTCCGGTTGGTCTGCTATTGGCGATCATCTTTTTGATCAGCGTTTGTCGCAGAAAAAAGTCTGCCGCCGAAGCAAAATCGGGAGAACAGTCTAGAGGCGACGTCATTCCGCAGTCCTCGCCGCCGCGACAGTGACTCTTCGCTTCATAATCGGCGTCATTGGAAACTCGGCAATGCGCTTGGCGAAGCTCCACGCCGATGTGACACGCGGGCGTTTGCGGTGGTTGCAAGGCGCGAGGGCGTTTTGACGCCGCCTCCGCCCCCCGTTTTTTCAAGGGCGGCGTGATTTATGCGATTTTGCATTGCCCAATCGCACCCCGCCGTTGTGTTCCCACACGGCGTTGTCCAGCCGCAGCCCGAAGGGGTTCCTCTTCGCTGGCGGGGGGCGAAAAGAACGGACTATACGAATGTATGTGGTCGTTATGCTTAATCACGCACACCCGGCACTTGCGGTGCGGGTCGCAATCGTCCCAATGGTCCTGCTTGTCCTAATGGCTTGTCGGCGGCGGAGGAAGAAACTCGTAATCGAATAGTGCTCCGGCGAATGAGGCGGGGGAGGGGCGTTCGTTCACCTTGCGGAAGCCGGCGCGCTCGTACATTTTCTGCGCGGGCAGCAGCGACGCGTTGGTCGTGACGACGATCCGTCGCGGGCGGTCGAGCAGGATCCGCCGCACCGCTTCGCGCAGCTGCAGCGTGCCGTAGCCGCGGCGCTTGTACCGGGCGAGGATGCAGTTGTGCCCGATCTCCTCGTATTCGGGGCGATGCCGGGGATCCCAGCTGATGAAGCCGACCGGTTCGTCGTCGACGACCGTGACGAAGCCGTACTTTTCCGCTATCGCCGGGTTGTCGAAGAAGAAGCTGTCTAAACTCCGCCAATCTTCCAGATGCTCCGCCGCCCAGCGCGGGTCGAATCCGTACGCGTCGGCAAGCATGTCTGCCAACGTGCCGCGCGGGAATTGGTTGATCTCTTCGAACTCGATCTTCATGTTGCCGCCTCGAAGTGTTAATATAGTGCGGAACGCTTCATTGTCAAGCGGGCAGGGCGGTGTTCGATATTTTGCAACGACGATTTGCGGATTGGGGCTTTGAAATTTTCCGGACGGGTGCTATATTCTCATCGGACATGAAGTTGCAAATGTAAAAATAGAAAAAAGTTCTGTATGTTTCCTTATCGGCTTCTGTTTTTTTTGAAATCAGATCCAAGACCAAATCGATTCGGGTGGGATAGCTGTCTGTCTCGGAATTGGTAAGGAATCCCCAAAACTCATCGTTGTGCAGCTCTTTTTCCATATTATCCCATTCTAGCGACTATTCTTCCTCAAATTTTGAAGTGGCGGGGAATGGACGAGGCGAAGCCGAAGTGTCGGGAGCGTTAGCGATATCTATTCTTCCTCAAATTTTGAAGTGGCGGGGAATGGACGAGGCGAAGCCGAAGAGCGTACGGCGCAAGCCGGACGCAATCGCCCCGCAAATGCCCCGCATTTGACGGGGCGATTAAGCAAACCGTGGTCGGCGGTTTTATGCAATAAAAAACGCCGAACCGCGTTTGCGAGCTTCGGCGTCATGTCAAATTGGTAGCGGAAACATCACTCGTATAAAAAGCGTCTATTTTCGGCACTTTTCGGGGCAAAAACCGCCTTTTTTTACCCCATTTTTCCGCCGATTTTTGTCTAAAAGTCCTCATCCAAACAGCCCACTTTTCAGCGGCGAATTTTTACACCATGTAGGTTTGAAATTACACTTTTAACGATTCACGACACGAACTCACTTCACGAGCTTCAAAAGGTCGGTATAGCAGGATATGTGGTCGTACTCGACCGCATCCGTACTGATGGCCTTGAAATGCTTTCTCGCGCATTGGATCTTTGCTTTTTCGATCTCGCGCAGCTGCAGCGATGACAGGTCGCCCTTGGTCTCCGCCACGAAATAGACATGCTTCACCTTTTCCGAATCGAACGTGATGGCCCAGTCGGGATTGTATTTGCCGACGGGGGTGTTGATGTAAAAGCCGCTCGGAAGTTTCACATATAGCACGACCTCGGTGGCGGCTTCCAGCTCCTCGGCGAACTTCTGCTCGGTATCCTTGGAGTCGAAGAGCAGATAGTCGTAGAGGTTCTTCGCCGTTTCCATAGCGTTGACGCCGAGCTGCCCCTTCATCTCGTGTTGGGTGAAGATGCTGGTGTCGAAACTCTCGTCCAGTTTGTTGTAGACGATCTGCTGGACGATGATGGTCGCCTTCTGTTCGTTTATCAGCGTCGACGCCTTGATGATGAACTCTTCCGGGTTGACCTTGAACATCGCAAACTTGTCGGCGTTGATCCCCTTCAGTATTTTTACAACGGCGTCGCGGGTCAATCCGGTCTCCGAAACGATTTTGCCGATCAGGTCGTACTTGACTCGTGTGCTCGCCAGCGAATCGAAATTATCGTCGGTGTCGCGCGTGGCCTTGGAAAACGCCGAGCCTTCGAGCAGCGCCTCCTTGGATTTGATGTTTCCCATCGCCCCGGACTCGATGACGGCGAATATTTTGGAGACTCTCAAATCGGCGTTGATCGCCTGAATGGACTTGCGGATAAGCTCGTCGGTATCGAAATCGACGATGTATGCGGTCTTGGTGTTGATGCGCTTCCAGAGTTCCTGAAACTCGCGCCGCTTGAGCTTTTCCTCGTCAAGATGAAGCGTGACGTTGTTGTCGCGGGAGTTCTCCGGTTTGACTCGCGTGGGATCGTATATGCTGTCGACGATCTTGATGATGTCGTCGCGAAACTCTGCCATGCTCTCTGGCATCGCCAATTTCCCGGCGGTCTTGTCGTCATAGTACTTGTCGGTCAGCATCTTCTTGCGCGGGTCGATATACTGGTTACCCGCCATGAAGAAGATAATCTCGCTGGCATCCTCGTTGGAAAGTATTTTTTCCTCGCCGCGGGCGTTGTGCACGACTTTGCCGATGAACAGTTCGTCGGTGATCTGACGCGGACGATCCGCCACCGCCTCGGCGTATTCGGTCTGGAGCGCCTTTGCGAAGCTGTCGTAGGATTCGCTGGCGACGACCGTCAGAACGTTTATCTTCTGGACTTCGCCGCCCAGCACGGAGACATCCTGCCGCTCGCCGGCTTGATTCACGCAGAGCCGCAGCCCGCGACCGACCTCCTGCCGCTTGCGAACGTCGGCGGAGCTTTGCTTCAACGTGCAGATCTGGAACACGTTGGGGTTGTCCCAGCCCTCGCGCAGCGCGGAGTGTGAAAATATGAAGCGCACCGGCTCCTCGAAACTGAGCAGCCGTTCCTTGTTCTTCATGATGAGGTCGTATGCGTCGGTATCGTCGGAGCGGTTCTCCTTTTTGTCGATCTTGCCGTTGATGATCTGCTTGCTCTTTTTGTCGATGGAGAAATACCCGGCGTGGGTCGCCTCGGCGGTAATGCCGCGCAGATAAGCCTTGTACGCCTCGCTCGTGACCATGTCGTCGATGAACTCCTGGACGGCGATGCGGTATTCCTCTTCGAAGATGTCGGCATATTTGCCGTTCATCGGCGTGGAGCCTTCGTACACCTTGTAATTGGCGACCTCGTCGATGAAGAACAGCGACAGCACCTTGATCTCGCGCTGGAAAAGCTCCCGCTCCCGCTGAAGGTGGGTGATGATCGTCTCGCGGATCTGCAGCCGCCTGATATATTCGTCGGTTTCGTCGATGCCGCTGGCGTCCCCCGCATACAGTTTTATGCCGTTGACGAATTCCACGGAGTTGTCGCGCCCGTCGATGCTCTTTATCACATAGCGGTCGCGGTAAGCCTCGATGCCGTCGGACTCGCGGTTGTATTGCGACAGCTCGTAAATGTTGTCGCCCTCGTTGAGCCGCCGTACTTCGCGCCGGATCTTGTCCTTGCCGCGCACCTCGAATTCCAGCACCGCCTGCGGCGGCTTGGAGGGAGACAGCACCAGATCCTGCAAGTAGAGGTACGCGGACGTTCCGGTCGTGCCGGTGGTGTGGACGGCCTTTACCGCGATCTTCTTTACCAGCTGCTGATTGTAGGCCTCCACCGCGTCGAGGCGGTAGACCATGTTGTAGATGCTGTCCGCGCGGTGCGTGGCGGAGTAGCGCAGCGTCATGAGCGGATTGAATTCCCGCAGCCGCTCCTTGGTCTGCTTGCCCTCGACCGACTGCGGCTCGTCGATTATCAGTATCGGATTGGTGCGGGCGATGACGTCGATGGGCTTGCGGCTGCGAAACTCGTCCAGCTCCATGTAGATGCGGCGGGCGTCCGCGCCCTTGGCATTGAACGCCTGACTGTTGATGATCATGCAGTTGATGGCGCTGTCCTGCGCGAAGTGCGAGATGTCCGAGAGCTTCGCGGAGTTGTAGATGAAGAAACGGATCTTTTTGTTGTACTCGGCGTTGAAGTGCTCCTGCGTGACCTGAAACGATTTATAGACGCCCTCGCGGATGGCGATACTGGGAACGACGATTATGAACTTGCACCAGCCGTAGAGCTTGTTCAGCTCGTAAATGGTCTTTATGTACGTATAGGTCTTGCCGACGCCGGTCTCCATCTCGATGGTCAGGTTGATGCCGGGACCGATCAACGCCTCGGAGGGCTTGATTTGCTGCTCGCGCTGCATTTTGGTGATGCGCGAAAGCATGACCTCCGGGGTGAGCGAGTTGACCAGCGGCTCGTTGGCGAACCCTTCGATGTTTATCAAGGTCCCCTGACCGTCGGCGCTTTTGCCGGGGTCGACGACGTAGGAGCGGCTGGCCAACGGCTGCCCGGAGAAGACATCGCAGACCGCGCGCGCCGCGTCTTCCTGAAATTTCTGATGTTTGAATTGGAGTTTCATCGCTTATCCCCGTCGGAACTTGCAACCGGTTGCAAGTTTATTGCAAGTTCGTTGCAAGTTTTATACCGCTTTCCCCTATGACTTTTTCTCTTTCTTGCTTTTCTGCTTGCCGCGCAGCTTGCTTTCGCTGCCGTCTGCCAAACCGGGTAGTTCGCTCTGGGGCAGATAGTTTCCCGAGCTTATGATGGATCGCCCCAATTCCCTTTCGGTCTCTTTACGGGCGTTCCCGGCGACCCTGCCGCCGCGACGCGCTACGGATTTGTGTCCGGGCATGGAGGATGGCCTTTCCTGCTTGGAAAGTTCCGTCGTTACCCGTTCGCCCAACATGGTGAAGATCAACTCCAAGTCCGTCATGTGGTCGCGCAGATTTTGATTCGGCGACTCCAACCCCTTGTAGGCTTTATATGCGGAAGGTGTCATGCCGAAGGTCGCCTTGCTGATTTCGGCGGTCAGGATGGCGAAGTCGCGCTCCTCGGTGATGCCGCGCTCCTTCCACTCATCGGTCAGGTTCTGGCGGATGGCGATGCCGCGCAGCCTTTTGTCGATCCAGTCCTTGGGATAGCCCTTCTGTTCGTAGAGTTCTTTCATGCGCTCCTGCGCGAGTTCCGGGTTTTCGATCTCCAATACCCGGTCGTAACCGACCTGCGCCAGCCACTGCTTGAACGGCTCCGCTTTCGGCGATGGGATGGACTGGATGATGCGGAACATCCCCTTGACATTTGCGCAGTCTGTTTTATATTTTTTGCCATCGGCGGCAGGGAGTTTCAGTTCGTGACAAAACGTCACGACCTGACTTCCCTCTGAGGTCAGGCGCTGCTTGAGTTTGCGCCAGTAGGCTCCGGGATTAGGGCTGTCGGTCAATGCCGCCACCACATCGACCACGGAGAAAAACCATTCATCGTTCACCAAGGTCCGGCGAATGGTCTTGTCCTGAAAAACGATCAGTTTGTTTTGAGACTTTTCCATATTTAAATAACTTGTTTATAATTTATGTATCAAAGTTTTTGTAACTGCTCCTGCAGGGTTATGATTCTTTTTTGGTTGTCTTCAATACTTTTTTTTAATATCGCATTTACGTTATTAATATCATTTAAGATTTTGTGTTGAAATCGCTCATATTGCTGCGGCGTCCACTTGCTAATTTCGTTGGGAAATGAGAGCAGTGAAACATTTTGAACAAAATCTGACAGAACTTTATAGTCAATATCGCTTCGGTTGACATATCGGATCAGCGGAGCGATCCTGACAAAATATAGTCGATAATCATCTAGCATCATGCAAATAAAATTCTTCTCATCAAAAGAAAAGTACGATGTTTGCTCCATGAACTTCTTTTTTGTTATCTCAAAATTTGATTTTAATGAGCCCATGCTTAAAACAGAAAGATAGCCTGATGACAATTTTGCGTTGACAGCGTCCAATCTCTTTATTTCTTCTTCAATTGCCGCTCGCTTTAATTGCTTTTCGACTAACTGTATGTTCTTTTGCGAGATTGCGTTTGCTTGTTCCGCTGTTTGCAATGCCTGTTTTGAAACTTCTGCTTGGCTTTCAGAAATTTTTGCTTGTTTTAAATTAACAGAATAAGTTTGTTTTGCCACCCACGCCTGCCACCCGGCAAATGCAGCGGCGAAAAGCGAAATTGCAAGGCTGATCCATGTCACCGTCATCGAAATACGACTTGGGGCATCTTTTTGTTGGTAACAAAGGTGCGAACGTTTTGTTAAAGGCTTTTTCATAATATCACTTTGCATGTTCCAGCGTGTCTGTCACTTCCCATTAAAGGTCGATTCGCTTTCGTGTATTTTAAAATCCAAACCGAAGCGTTCTTTGGCGATTTCCGCGAGCAGATGGTTTTGCTCCACATCACCGTGCGGCGAGACACAAACTCCCTTTATACACTTCGCCAGTTCCGGCAAAGGGATTTTTATTCTCGGCTTGTTTCCGATATATTCAATTTGCGTACGCAAATCGCCGCCAGTCACGACCAAACGGTGTTCACTTTCCACTTCGAAAGATGGATTTTTAAATACCGGGCATTGAGCTTGCAATTCAAACGCCACGAAAAACCTATCCCGTAGTAGGCTCAATAAAGTTGGCGATTTCTCATTCAAAAACTTTATTGCTCCTGAAAAATGATCTGATTTCGTTTTAGAAACAGCTTGATCTAGTAGAGATTTATCATCCGCAGATAAGTCTTCTATGGCTTTTTTAAATTCCGCCGTTGCTTCGCTTATAAAAACAGCAATATCATCTTCTGTCTTATATTGACACTGAACAAGATGGTAGTTCGGAAAACTTCCGTCTTTCAACTTCTCCACATCATATTCGATATTATTAAGCAGATCACACATTTCATTATGAGAGAACCCTATGCTGAATCCTCCTTGTGGTGTATAAGAACGCCAGTGATATAAATTATCTTGATCCTCAGAGAAACACCATAGGAAAAAATCTCTTTTTTGAAGATCGTTTATCACAAATTGCAAATCCGCCAGACTTTTTTCGTCTTCTAAAAATCGTTTATAAACCATCAGTCCATGTACAATTTCTGCGGAGTCATTCATGAAACGATAATGCGTGGCATAAAATTCGCCGGACAGCATCTTCCACAGTACCGCCGGGGATGTATAATGCCACAATGTTATATCGGGGTCTTTTTTCTTGATGTTACTGGCTTTAAATTTCATATCACCGGCTCCATCCTTATATCACCTTGATGGTCGTGCTGGGGGAGAGGAGCTTGAAGATCTCTTCCACGTTGATCTTCTGCGGGGCGCTGGCGAAGGAGCTGTCGCGGAAGACCGCGCGGAGCGGTTGACGCTTGGCGATGGTGCGGATCGCGCTCTCCGGGATGTTCGGGTTGAAGCAGGCGATCAGGTCGCCGCCGTTGACCGTGTGGACGGTCACGCCGTCGATCTTCTCGCTCGTGTGCGGCAGCGAAAGCTCCACGCCCCACTCCAGCAGACAGCCGTAGAGCAGATCAAGGTCGGTGCGGTCTTCCTTGATGTTGGTTATGAAATCGTCCAGACTCTCCTGCTTATACTCGGCGGCGGAGTAGTAGACGTCCTTCATGTTGCTGTCGGCGACCTTGAACACTCGGAATCCGACATCCAGATCGGCGGCGGTCAAGCCTGCCTCTTCCTTGATCTTCTCGCCAGCGCGGCGGATACGCTCTTTACCGATCTCGCAGATATTTGCGTAACCGGCTTTCGCGGCTTCGGAGTCGGGAGGACATTCCTCTGGCAGTTGCACCATGATGAACTTGCGTTTGCCGCCATCCTCGGCGTTCAGCTTCATAACCGCGTGAGCAGTGGTGGCAGAGCCTGAAAAGAAGTCAAGACAAACGCTGTCTTTTTCACTTCCCAATAATGCACATCGATGGATTAGTGTCGACGGTTTGGGGAACGGAAAGATATCACCTTCGGGAAAAAGAGCTCGCATTTCTTTTTTTGCGGAGTCGTTTGAACCTACCGCATCGTGTAACCATAGGGATTTGCACTTTACACCCTGTTTTAATTCGGATAGAAATCTTTTTGAATTCGGTAGAGCATTCCCGTCCCTGCCAAAATAAATTCTATCATCTCGCAGCATTTCCATCAAAGTTTCTTGAGAGTATCTCCAGTGTGAGTCTATTGGTGGGAAATGGGTCTTTCCGGTTAACGGAGATATTATAGGATACCGTCCATTCTTGCTCTCGCCTTGTGCATAAAGGGGGATCGGTTTCCAAGCGCCGCGAGGATCATTATCGGGGTTTGAATACCTTGAATCCATTTCTTGAGTTCTAGCCAATAATCCCCAATGGCATGAAAAAATATTTTTCGCATAAGCAACAATATATTCATGGCTATTGGAAACAAATGAAGCGTCATTTTTGGTGGTGTACATTTTTTCCCACACAAAAACGGATATGAAATTTTGTGCTCCCAAAATGTCATCGCATAATTTTCGAATATTTACGATTTCATTTTCATCAATAGATATGAAAATCACGCCATCATCCGACAGTAAATCTCTTGCAACATACAGACGCATATAGATCATCGAACACCAATCGGAGTGGAAACGCCCATTCGCTTCGGTGTTTCTGAACATACGGGTCTTTTCACCGGTTTCCTCGTCTTCGAAGAGCTCTCCGCTATCCACTGCCCACTGATCACTTCCCACTTTGAAGTCGTCGCGATAGACGAAGTCGTTACCGGTGTTGTACGGCGGATCGATGTAGATCATCTTGACCTTGCCGAGATAGGACTCCTGCAGGAGCTTCAGGACTTCGAGGTTGTCGCCCTCGATGTAGAGGTTTTCGGTGGTGTCGTCCCAGTCCTTGCTCTCCGCCTTGCAGGGACGCAGCGTCTTGCGGATGGGGCGCGCGGCTTCGGCTATCGCCGCCCGCTTGCCCGGCCAGGTGAAGTCGTAGCATTCTCCGCCCTCGACGTATTCGCCGGAGAGCAGCTCCTTGAGGATGTCCCACTTGACGGCGCGGGTGATTTTTCCGTCTTCGCCCTTGACCTCGGTCACCACCTGCGGAAACATCGCGGCGATCTTGTCCACATTCCGGACCACCCCGCTCTCCGTCTCACACTTCATCTTGTCCATCACTCACCTCGAACCACGAATTAACACCAATATACACAAATTTTATTTAACCACGAAAACCACGAATCACACAAAAAAACTTTTTAAACCACGGAACATACAGAAAACACGAATTTTTGAGGATCATTCTCCGTCCCCTCTAAACTTCCAAGGATATAGCTCAATAAAAAACTCTCTATATTTCCTATAAAGCGCTAAGTTTTTGGTGCCGAGAATTTCCTTAATTTCTTTCCCGTAAACGAAACGGTCATCTGGCGTTGCCGATTTTTTTATCGCTGCTTTTGCAAGAATTACTACCTGGGGATCTACACGGTTTAATGCAACAAAAAAGTAGTTGATCATATTAACAATCTCTAATTGCTCTTCTCCGACAGAATAATTTAGTTTGTGGTCAAATGCTATTATAAATCCTGCAACAGCACTTACTTTTGTTCTATTATCATTTGAGTTGTCGTGAATGTGTAAAAACAATACCCCCGATGCATCATAGCTCGTCGCTACGGCAGAATTTATTTCTTTAGTTTGTTCCTCTATGTCTTTTATTTTTTTATTGGCATATGTGATTTTATTGAGCTCTCTTTTGTTGAACTTGTACTGAGCGAACGCGACGACCAGCGGCCATGCGATGCCAAAAATCGTCAGAACCGTCAGCAGGGTGATAAACTTATCATTATATTCATTCGTCGCACGTGCTTCGACTGCGACCAGAGCCTCTGCCAACTCCTTCTTTACGGTTGCTTCGCACACCTTTTCGCTATATACATTGCCAAGTTTGATTTCATAGACCACCTTCTCAGGAAGTCGTGTCGGTAAAAATGTGCGAACGACAAACCCAGCAACAATAATAAAACCTAAAATGCAAAATAGCCACGCAATCAATGGAATTGATATTTTGTCTTTCTTCATATCAGCAATATCCTTTCTCATTTCCTTAATGACCGCACATCCGATTTTGTCGTCTTCTGGCAATGTGGTATTGCTTTTCATATATCAACATCCATTTTTGTATATACATTTACATTTGCTATATTTATTGAGATTTGGCACGCGGTAATTCATATTTGCATTAATGTGATTTGCAACAATTGCGCTGTTTGCAAAAAACATTATCCGCAAGCCGCTTTATAGTTTCTGCATCTTGTATTTTTAATGACTGAAATTTATCCCAATCAACTCCCTCAATGGCAAATGTTTTTTGTTCTTCTGATAATTTTTGCATTTTGTTCAAATAACCAATTGTAATGCCCACCTTTGAATTCGCTTGCCCGATTTCTCCAGATAGCGCGAAATAATAAATCGTTTTTATGAGGGCTCTTGCAAGACATTTCATGCCGTGCATTTCGGCATTAGTATTCTTGGCTTTTTTTTCATGGGCCATTTTATTCCCCCAAAATACGGCGTTCAGATAATAGTTTTCCGCAATGGTGTAATACACTTCTTTGCTTAATTTTTCATTCTCTTCCATTGCCATTCGGGAATTGTCTTTGGCTCTTGATATTTCGTCTAATTCTTTGTCATTTATCCTGTATTGAATAAGTCCAACAATGACAGGCCACGCGATGCCGAAGATGGTAAGGATAGTTAACAATGTGGAAAAGTTTTTGTCATATTCTTTCTGCGCATCTTTGCGTGCCGTATAAGCAGATTGAAGCAATGCGTTTTCAAGTGTTTTTAGGGATATTTGCACTTCGCCGCCAGCCGCTTTGCTCTTTTCAGCAGAAAAATTAATTGAAATTAAGCTTTCACGAGTTTCCCGCGGCCAAGTATTATAAATTAGTACTCCAGCGAATGCCAAAAACAGTATTACAGCAATGGTTGCAAATGTGAAACGAGCTCTTTGCATTTTTCAAAATCTCCTTCTGTGCATTCAGTGACTACGCATTATTGAACAGTGTTTCAAATTCTCTTATCCGCTCGGCTTTTATTATAATTCCAAGATTTATCGGCAGTTTGGTTACAGGGGTTGGAATGTTTGGCAACTCTGAAAATTTCAGGGTCCCGTTTACTTCAAATTCTGGTCCCCCGTATAGTATGCCGAGAAGAAAAATACGCGGTGGTAAACTCATCGTGAAACCGTTAGGCGTTGAATAGGTCCCTTGATTAAGAATAAATACCGGCGATCCACTTGATCCAGGAAAGGCGGCAATATCCAACAATATTTCCTTTTTTCCCTGATAGTCGTTCTTCGGGTGGGTAGCGGTGACTCCACGGCGCATTATTGGTTTGTGATTATGAAAGTCTTCAAGTCCCTTCGGATAGCCGACCATGACCACTTCTTCCAATGCCATTATTGTTTCAATCGTTTCAGCACTCGGAATTAGGCTTTGAGCGAGAGAAACCCAAAATGGTGCAACACCTTGAAGTGTCGCTATATTCAATAATGCACCCAAAGGGGTACAACACAAATCCACATTGGGGTCTGGATGATCAATCCATTGGTTTCGCGTTATTGAAAAGGGGATTGCATCAGTATCTATTGGATTTCTGTTTTCGTCGGCCCGGCAGAGTTCAAAAGACACATGAGTTGTATCGGCAACGACGTGCTTGTTCGTCACCAAAAAGGGTTCGCCACCCTTTTTTTCTTTATTCTCGCGTAGATTTATGATAAATCCAGTTCCGCTACCGGTGAATTTATCGGCGTTAAACCGCCGTATCTGTACAGTAGAGTATGTCAACTGTTCAGACAGGCTCATTTTTCGCCTTTTATCTGAAGCCTTATCTTCTGGCATTTTATATCCCTTTTCTCTTTTTTCGTGTATTCCGTGTGTTCTGTGGTTTCTCACTAATCACTGCCCACTATCCACTAGCCGCGTGATCTCGGCGCGGAGCTCCAACTGCTTCTTGAACTGCTTTTCGTGGAGCAGTTTGTTTTCCAGCTGGGCGATGCGCTTCTGGAGCTTTTCGCGCTCGCGGGCATCGGCAAGGTCGGTTTTCAGATCGCCGGGGTTCTCGGTCGACAAATCGCCGTGGATCTGGCGGATGAAGTTGTCGCAGACCTCGTCCATCGTCAGCCCGACGATCTGCAGCGGCAATTCGTCGACCGGCAGCCACTCGGTACGGAAATACTCCTTCACCGCCGCGGATTCGGTCTCTTTGTACCCCATGCACGCCTGATATTCGTCTTCGCGCTTCAGCAGAAAAAGCAACTGGTACGGAATGCCGCGGTCAATCGCTTTCAGCACCGCTTCGTTCAGTTCGCCGCGCTTCAATTCGATCTCCAGCACCTCCAGCTCGCTCACCCGGCTGCCCGGCTGGACGTTCAGCGTCGCAGGAGCGAGTTTGTTCCGCCAGACGATCTGCGCGATCTCATTGACGAAGGCGCGTTTGACCGCGGGCGAAACCGGAAGTTTTTCGTAAAACTTCGCCTTGGGTATCACCCTGCCAAACCGCGTGTCTGCCGGAAACTCAAGCATCAATCATCATCCCTGTTTGAGCTTAACAAGGTAAGCGGCTATGGAAACTATTACTGCGATGACAATCCCAAGCGCCCACCAAATCCAATTGGCTATCAGCGATTGCAAAATCGGTTTCCAAAAGGAGCTTTTCTCTCCAGAATTTTCCACGGTGTTATTGCTGCCGATTACCGCATTATTGGCATCCCCGCCGATAGATACATGCTGTGATTGATCTATGTAAGTTCCAATGGCAACGGTCTTGTTCGGCGGGTTGGTTGTCTCATTGACGGCAATGTTGTATGAGCGTTCCAACGCTATAAGGATGTCTTTTGAAGGGGAAGATATTTTCAATTCCCAATTCTCATATTTTAACAATGAAAGAGTTGCTGTTGCATCTTTCTCAATTGATGAACAAACGATACACAACATGCGGTGAAGATAAAAATCTGTCTGTCCAAAAATTTCACGTATGAATTCGTTTCTGTCTACCCCTAAACAGTGTATGTTGCCAATGCGAAATTCGAAGCTATATATTAGTCGTCGTTGAAGTATTTCATCGATTAATGGCTTTAAGATTTTCTCCATCACCTCAAGAGCCCGTTTTGCATCTTCTGGATTATTGATGGGGAATGGAAATTTTACACTGATATCATATTGCATAATATCTAAGCATCTCCCTTTACTACCAGAAAGCAGATCAGTTCGAAGTCGTTGAGGCCGGAGATGGTGTTCTCCAGCGCGGAGGTGCCGCCGGTCGAAAACAGGCTGTCGATGTCGCTTTCTTCCTTTTTGTGAATGATGGAGCTGATGGCGTCGCCCAGCAGCTTGGAATAGCGGTCCATTTTCTTGCCGTCGCGCGTCTCGCGGTTGAACTCCTTGCATAGAGCCTTCAGCGGTTCGGTTTTGCCCTTGCACAGCAAGCGCATCGTATCGAGCAGTTTCTTGGGCGCGAGGTGGTGGCAGACCACTTCGCCAGCCTCGCTCAAATACACCATGTAGAAGGGGTGCAGACGGTTCTGCTTGTCGATGTTCACGCCCTGATTCACGTTGCGCAGCACGAATATCACCCCCGGCGGGCATCCCTCGGCAGCCGGGACTACCGCGTGGAGTCCCTTCGGAGCGCGGTTGCAGCTGTCGTCGCTTTTCACATAATCCAAGAGGTCGAGGCGGAATTCGTTCAGCCCGAGGTCCATGATCGTGATGCCGGTGTTCATCTCCTCGATGTCCACGACCTCGCTCTGCAAGCGCTCCAACTGGCGGCGGCGGTACTCCAAGTCGACGGTGTCCTCTTCGTTGATCGGATCGTCGTCGCCGGTGGCGGTCATGATCGTGATCTTCATGCGCGTCTCGACCCGGTCCTTGAGCTGGATGTAGTCGTCGAGCGTCATATCCGGCCAGTAGTTCACCAGTTTGATGTATTCGTTCTGGCTGCCGATGCGGTCGATGCGCCCGAAGCGCTGGATCAGCCGCACCGGGTTCCAATGGATGTCGTAATTGATCAGGTAGTCGCAGTCTTGCAGGTTCTGCCCCTCGGAGATGCAGTCGGTGGCGATCAAAACGTCGATCTCGTCATGGTTGTCCGGGTAGATCAGATGCTTCTCCTTGGAGACCGGCGAAAAGAGCGTCAGCACCGTGTTGATATCCATGCGGAGCTTCGGCACGGTCGATCTGCCGTCCGCATCGCCGGTGATCATCGCCGTGTGCAGACCGTGGCGTTTCGTCACATGGGCGCTGACGTATTTATAGAGGTACTCCGCCGTATCCGAAAAAGCGGTGAAAATGATGATCTTCCTGTTGCCGGGGTTGATCGGATGGGCGATCTTGTCGTCGATGCGCGCCAAGAGGTTCTGCAATTTGTTGTCATATTCCGGCGTGATGTCCTTGATCATCGAGATCAGCAGATCGAGGGTCTCCACGTCTTTGCGCAGATATTTCCGCCATAAGACGAAATCCATGTCGCCGAGGTCGATCCTGACCTTGCGCCCGACCGTGAACAGATCGCCAGCATCCTCGTCCGACTCCTGCGCCGCCTCCGCCGCAAGATCGGAAAATTCGAAGAGATCCGCTTCGCGGCATTTCTCGTAGCGGTCGATGACGCGGATCGTCTGCGTATTGAGTTCCCGAATGCGCTCCAACGTCAGCCGGAACGAATACACGGAGCTTTCCAGACGCTTCAGCAAGCCCACGCTCATCAGGTGGTGGATGCCCATTTCCCGACCGAGCTGTGAAAGATTACCGCCCTCGGAGTCTTCGCTGATGCCGTATTTATCCCGCGCGCTCGGGAAGATGAACTTGGACGGCAGATAGATCATCAGCGACAGCTCCTGCTGCTGGCCGTAGATCTCGTTGTAGTTGATCGCCCCCGGCAAAGTCGTGAGCGCCGGACGCGGACTATCCGGCGCGAGCCGGGTCGGGAACTTGCCGATGGCTGCAGTGTCGTAATACTTTTCGATGTGCTTGCGCGATCTGGCGATGGTCACCGAGTCGAGCAGTTCGAAGAAGTCGAAGTCCAGCCGGTCCAGCAGCGCGTCCGCGGTGCGCTCCTCTGCGGGGAGTTTGCTCCAGGCGTTGAACTCCTTCTGCGCCTGACGGAATATTTCGTCGATGGAGTGCGTGGTGGAGAGCTTGTCATCCCACTGCTCGGCTCTGCCCTCGTAGGCCAAGGCGATCTGGTTCTTGAGGTCGTTGAAGCGGTTGTTGACCGGCGTCGCCGAGAGCATCAGCACCTTGGTACGCACTCCGGGGCGGATCACCCGATTCATCAGCCGGGCGTAGCGGTTCTCCCTGCGGGTATCGTCGTCGTCATCGTCGTCGATGCCGTTGCCGCCGTTGCGGAAGTTGTGCGACTCGTCGATCACGATCAGGTCGTAGGTGTCCCAGCGCAGACGCCCCAGTTCGATGCCGTTGGACATCCCGGAGGTGCGCGAAAGATCCGTGTGGTACAGCACGTCGTAGCGCAGACGGTCGCCAGCGATGGGGTTGTTGACGTAATTGCCCTTGAAGGTGTTCCAGTTGCTCGCGAGCTTCTTGGGGCAGAGCACCAGCACGTTCTTGTTGCGGTTCTCGTAGTATTTTATCACCGCCAGCGCCGAGAAGGTCTTGCCGAGGCCGACGCTGTCCGCAAGGATGCACCCGTTGTATTTTTCCAATTTGTTGATGATCGCCAGCGCGGCATCTTTCTGGAAGTCGTAGAGCTTGTTCCAGATCAGGCTTTCGCGGAACCCCACGCCCTCGTTGGGCAGCACGTCTTCGGAAATATCTTCCAGAAATTCGCTGAAGATGTTGTAGAGCGTAACGAAATAAATGAACTCCGGGGCGTTTTCGCGGTAGGCGACCGAGATGTTGTCGATCACCACGTCGGTGACGTCCTGCATCTTGGCCGGATCGTTCCAAAGCGAGTTGAAGGTCTGGAGAAACATCTGACTCTGCGGCGCGTCCAGCTTGACGACAAGATTGAAGGCGTTGTTGCCGCGTTCGCAGCCCAAGTCGACGGTAGTGAACCCCGCAAAGGGCTGATAGGTGCAGTTCGTCTCATTGGCGACGTTCACGAA
>Ga0310696_10003636_pt1 | contig 19160 bp, 19 predicted proteins | sample AusTroGonzalo_MG_4_FD_203885 | JGI IMG/M metagenome (GOLD analysis project Ga0310696, IMG submission 203885) | Bovine rumen microbial communities from tropical cattle in Woodstock, Queensland, Australia - Gonzalo_02 (v2) (version 2) | ecosystem: Host-associated > Mammals > Digestive system >... | reverse complement strand
ACGCAAATTCTCACATTTCATAGTTGGCAGACAATTTATAAAAAAGAATATTGTCATTAAAATCGTAAAAGGTACCATATAAAATAAAAATGGTTTAATGTTTTTTACTTTTATGTTAGTTGTTTTTGCTTCAATCAGATTTTTTGTAACGTAAATTATAATTATTCCTAAGATTAAAAAGCCTGCGGTATACGAGCAAAGAACAAGTATTGACGAAAATATGCTCAGCAAAAACATTTCATGGTTTGAAAGTTTTTTATCTTTCAGTAAAATTGCGGATAACAAAACAAGTACAGTAAAAAAGCAGTCTGAAACATATTGTTTAAAAAACATTTGCTGAAATATGCACCATTCTGATAATGAGAATGCAAATACTGAAAGAAGTACTCCAATTTTGTTATTAATAACTTTTGCCGATAAAATGACAAATAATAACAGTGAAGCGACTGAAAAAGTAAAGGGTAAAATTCTTAACCACAAATTATCCACGCCGAATATTGAATATAAAATTTTCCCTAAAATCAGGAAAACAGGCGGACAGCACTGAAAACCATCGGGAGCAAGAAATAACTGAAGATAGTTTCTGCCTATAATATTATGTAATAATTGACCTTCATCACCGAATAAATTTTCAGTATGCTGCCATGCGTAAATTCGGATAAACATACCTATTAGGCATACAAAAAATATGCTTATGTAAAAAATTATATTTATTACTTTTTTATTCCTTAAACTGCTTTTCATTCTTTATTACTTTCGGTTATTTTTTTGCATTTGATAAAATGTCCTGTATATGAACCTGTATCATCAAATATTGAGTATTGTATTTCGCACTCATTATCAATAAATTTCTTCATACTCGCATATTCTCTGTAATAATCACCGTAATATTCGTCAGATAAATATAAAAATATATTTTTTCCTTTTGGTATATCTTTTAACATATCCTGATGAATAATTTGTTCATTTGCATTTTTGATTTTTAAAGTGTTGTTGAAATTATAAAGCCTTATTTCTAAAGGTATATACCAGCAAATGTAATCTGTCGGTTTGAAATCTGAATGTTTAAGAAGTTTATAGTAGTATTTTGCAGGCGACCCCTCTCCACATTGAGGATTTTTCATTTTTGTCATAAAAGAATTGTATAAATCATTGTAATTGATTAAAAATGAAAACAGTACAAATACAATCAATGACAGTATTTTTTTTCTGTAAAAAGTAATGTCAAACATTTTTGACATAAGAATATAAAATAACGGACAAAGATACAATATCACTCTTTGCGGTGTTATAGGGTAAATTTTTAATAATGCCAGTAAAATTATTACAGGTATTAATGTTATATAGAAATAAAACAGAAATCTGTCTGTTTTATAAAATATAACTAATGCACCCAATAATAAAGCTCCAAGAATAAATAAATTACAGTTAATAGGATATGAAGTCATTAATACATCTGCGACATTTTGCCAAATGGTATTGCTATATGTCTGAATAGTTAAAGTTTCGACGGCGTATGTGTCTGAAAACCAATAATCATAGAAAAACCCTTCCATTTTTAGCGGAATAATTACAAATATAACCAGATAAATCAAATAACAAAATACCGGTAACGAATAACAAATATAACTTTTAATTTTAACTTTATTGTTTGTATATTTATCGTACAGAATTTTAGCTAAAAATATTCCTGCGATTACAATATCTGCGGTATAAGAAATCAGGGAAATAAAACAAGTTGCAATGCCGAGGAGAAAAGCATTTTTACAGGAATATTCTTTATTCTTAATTTTTATTGCAAAAATTAAAAGGATTATGCTCAACATAATATCTGTTGCATATTGTTTATAAAAAAACGTATATTCAAACAGACTGTAATTAGTAACAAATAAAATAAGCGCAAAAATAATTCCAAATCTGTTTTTCAGAATCTTAAATTCCAAAATAGTAAATAACACAATTGATAAGAGAGTTATCACTAAAGGAAATAATCTGAAATATTGTTCATTTAATTGAAAAGTATTTACAATAATTTTGGTTATTAGTGAAAATACTGGTGGAGTGCATTGTAAATTGGGAAGAAATTGAAAAAGTTTATACCAGGGTAATAATGAATTTGTTACCAAACAGCATTCATCAATAACGAAACCGTTTGAAGCGTTAAAAATATATATATTAATATGGTAATATACGGCAAGTAAAAGAATAATTCCAACAGCTGTTCCAAACAAAATATTATATATTTTTACAAATATATTCCTGTTAGTCATTGCTCTTTTATAACATAAATTTTATCCGAATAACATGATTTATAAATAATTGTAAATATAAAATAAATTAATCATTTTGCTCTTTTTTGGAAAAAAGCAACCCTAATTCAAATAACAAATATGTGGGTATGAACATCAAAATTTGGCTTACAATATCCGGTGGAGTCAAAAGAGCTGATATAATCAGCAAAATTACAATAACATAACGCCTTTTTGAGCTTACTGCATCATAAGAAATTATATCTGCTTTTATTAAGGCATGTGTAATCAGAGGAACTTGAAACATTAGTCCGAAAGTGAATGCCAGTGTCAGCGACAGGCTCATTAAATTTGATATACCCCACATAGGACTTACCTGCTGACTTCCAAATGAAATACCAAAATTTATAATTAAAGGCAAAATTATAAATAAGCAGAAAATTATGCCTGATAAAAACAAGCAGCTTGAAATAATAACTGTTGACTGAATAAGCTTTCTTTCGTGTTCGTAAAGCGCCGGAACAACAAAGTCCCAGATATTTTTGATAATATATGGAAATGCGGCTGAAACGGCTAACAGTAAAGCCAATTTAATCTGCAATATGAATATTTCCATCGGGGCAAAGTAATTAAGAGTAATATTGTTATCTGATATCAAAATCTTTATGAGAAAATTCAAGACTTTCGGACTAAAATAAAAAGCAAAGGGCAAAACAATCCCAACAGCAACGAAGCACTTTATAAGTGTTGTTCTCAATGCTTCTAAGTGAGACACCAAACTTTCTTCTTTTTCTTCTTTAATCTCAGACATTGTTCCTCTGATTTATGTGTATTAGTTGTCGGAATTATCTGCCACCGTTGTTGTATCTTTTACTTCTTCAGTAATTTCATCAACCTCTTTTTTTATGCTTTCTTTTGCTTTTTTGAATTCATAAGTTGCTCTTCCGAGAGCTTTTGCAAGTTCCGGTATTCTTTTTCCGCCGAATAAAAGTATTATTATTATTAAAATTACGATTATTTCAGGCATTCCTATTGACATAATTTCTCCTTTTTTTATTTCGGGTTATGATTGTATTATATAACATTTTGCTCATCTACGGCAAATATTTTTATTGAATGAGCCGGACAATTTGCTGCACATCTTCCGCACCCGATACACTTTTTGTTATCAATAATTGCCTGTCTGTCATCATTAATGATAATAGCACCCGTCGGACAAAGTCTTTCACACATATAACAGCCTATACAGCTTTTGTCTGCTGATGCCGATGCTATTTTTGTTTTTTGCTTTTCCTTTAGTGATATTTTTTTTATTGCACCCGATGGGCAGACCGACGAGCATTTATTGCAGTCATATTCACAGAACCTCTTTCCTTTTGAATAATCAATGTGAACGGCGGGGAATTTTTCGTCTGCTTTTGTGAGTATTTTGTTCGGACAGTTTTTTATACATAAGTTGCAATTTAAACAGAGATTTGCCATTCTTTCTGTGTTTACCGCTCCGGCAGGAAGAATAATGTCTTTAACCTTTTTGACAACACTTTTTGCAAATGATATTCCTGCTGAATATCCTGCTCCAAGCAAAGCTATTGCGCCGAGTCCAAAAATTAAATTTCTTCTTTTCAGATTAAATTTGACAGGTTGTCTGCTGAATTTTATTGCATTGTTCGGACATACCGTAAGACATTTAAAACACTTTAAACAGGTTTCATTATCAATATTTAACGGTTCGTTCATTCCTGTTAACGGTATGCCTGCAGGTTTTATTATGCTGTATGAGGGACAATTACCCGCGCAAATGCCGCATTTTACACAGTTATTATCGTCTATATTGATTTTGTAAACTGAAAATTTAGAAATTATGCCTAATATGGTTCCGACAGGACAAAAATTTGCGCAGAAAAACCGGTTTTTGTAAAAGAGAGATATTAAAGTTACTATCGTAAAAATTATGCCAAATATTGAAAATGTTACTGTTGCTCCAAAAATAGAGTACGGTTCAAAATACCTTATTAAAAGAGCAGTTCCTCCGAACATTGTTCCGAATAATATTCCTGCTATCAAATATCTGTACGGAATCTCATCCCACTTTGACCGGCTCCATTTGTTGGGAAAATAACCTTTTCCTGCTTTATGAATTAATTTTGAGCAAAATTCCTGTAAAATTCCAAACGGACAAAATGAAGAACAGTATATTCTTCCGCATATCAGAGCCGTAATAACCATCAATGCGGATAATATTACTGCAATTATTGAAAAGTCAGTCAGTACTCTTTGTAATAAGGGTGCAAATTGTAAATCCATCAGTTTTAACGGATAAAATACCCCGTAAAAACCAAGTATGACCAAAATTAGTATTATTGCTGAAAATATTAATCTGAATTTATATAAGTTTATTTTCATTTTATCTTTCCTTTTTAAAAACCTCAAAGACTGATGTGACTTGAGGTTTTTAAATTTTATATTCGGAATTAACTAACAACACAATTCTTTGTACATGTTAAAGTATTCTTTTGCGCTCTTATCCCATGAATAATCATAATTCATTGCGGACTTAACCATTGCATGTCTTGTTGCTTCATTATGGTAAACACCGATTGCACAATAAATTGCCTGCATCATATCCCAAGAATCATACCGCCAGAACTTAAATCCGTTGCTGTCGTTTAAAGGATAACCAACAATCGTGTTATCAAGTCCGCCTGTTGCCCTTACTATCGGAAGTGAACCGTATTTAAGAGCCACTAACTGGCTTAAACCGCAGGGTTCAAATTTAGACGGCATTAAGAACATGTCTGAACCTGCATAAATCTTGTTTGCAAGGGTTCCGTTATATCCGATGTAAACCCTGATATTATCTGAGGTTTTGCACAACCAGTCAAGGTATTCTTCATATCGTTTTTCTCCGGAACCCAAAATGACAAGCTGGGCATCCATATAACGAAGCTCGTGTTCGGCTGCATAGAACAAATCAAGTCCCTTTTGGTCAACGAGTCTTGAAACAAAACCTATAACTGGTTTTCCGGGAATATAATTCAGGTTAAATTCTTTGCAAAGGTCCTGCTTGCATTTTTCTTTGTTTTTAATAAAGGTTTTAGTTGTGTATTTCGCTGCAATGCCCTTATCGTGAGCGGGGTCAAATACGCTGTAGTCTATGCCGTTTAAAATACCTTTGATTTTATGTGAATTACATCTCAGAGTATAATCCATACCTTCGCCGTATTCTGCCGTAAGTATTTCTTCTGCATATTTTGGTGATACGGCAACTATTTTATCAGCATAATTGATAGCGCCTTTTAACCAGTTGAGATGTCCGAAATGCTCAGTTCCGTAACTATGGAATACATCGCAAATATACATGTTTGCAAAGTTCAGAATGTCGTACGCATACTGTCCCTGATATGCAAGGTTGTGTATGGACAAAACACATTTTGTGTTTGAATAAAAACTGTCGTATCTGTAATTGTTTTTCAGATAAATCGGAATCATTGCCGTATGCCAGTCATTTACGTGAAAAATGTCAGGCTTAAAGTTTAATTTTTTTGCATATTCCAGGCAGGCAAGAGAAAAACAGATAAATCTCTCCTGTTCATATCTGTGGTCAATATTCTTAGGGTATACCTCATGTGTGCATCCGAAATATTTGTAATTTTCTATAAAGTAAACGGGAATATCTGTATTCGGCAAATTAGTTGTTCTTAATGTAAAAGTATATCTTTCGTTTCCGAACTGAATAGTCATTTCTGACCCCGGAACCTCTTTAATTCCGTATTTTTCCTGGTTGATAGAACCGATAAAAGGTGCAAATATTTTTATATTACATCCCAACTTCCTCAATGCTTTGGGCATACTTCCCATTACATCTGCAAGTCCTCCGACCTTTGTAAACGGTGCAATTTCAAATGTTGAATACAAAATATTCATGTTTTTCTCCTTTATATTTCTATTGATTTGCCAAATACCTTAATGATGCACTTAATATATCTTCCGAAGTTTTCTTTAAATCGGGAATGTTTATTGCATTTTTTATACTTTGTTCAATTTCTTCTTTGGAATATCCCAGTGAATATAATACATTCTTTGCTTCCTGTGCATAATCGGGAATATCGGTATTTAATACTTCACTTTCCGGCAGCAGATAATCTTGCCTTGCAACAAGTTTGTCTTTTAATTCCAGTACAATTTTTTGTGCGGATTTTAAACCTATACCTTTTGCTCTTGAAAGTTCTCTGAAATTTTCCGAAATTACAACTCCCATAAGTTCGGAAACGCTGAATTCATCAGTAAGTGTTAATGCCGCTTTCATTCCTACTCCGGAAACGGTCAACAAAATCTCAAAGATATCTCTTTCTTCTCTTTTTAAAAATCCGCATAAATTCATTGAGTCTTCTTTGTGCAGAAGTGATACAAAAACTTTAATTTCAGAGTTTTTGACGGGTAATTCACGGAGAGTTCTTTCGGTTGTTAATATGGAATAACCTATGCCGCCTGCTTCAACTGTTATCAAGTTCCCCGTCGGCAGCCGCTTTTCCTGAATAAATATACCCTTAATATAATCGTACATTTTTACTCCTGATACAATCAATATTATACGATTAGGGGTATTTTGGCAATCTAATTAACATTATTTTTTAATTGATTATAAATATCTAATATTTTTTGTGCCTGTTTGTTCTTATTCATTTTTTTATAGGTAAGAGCAAGATTATAATAAAAATCCGCATCATTGTTTATGACGGATATCGCTTTTTTATATGCCGATTTTGCATGATTGTATTCTTCCAGCTGGAAGTACGCATTCCCCATGTTATACCAGCCGTATGCAAAATTCGGATTGTATCTTACGCATTTTTTATAGTTAACAATTGCAGAATTGTATTTGTTTTCTTTTAAATAAATGTTCCCTAAATTATAATATGCCTTGTAGTATTTTGGGTCGGATGAAATTGCTTTTTGCAGCAAATATATTGTGTCTAAATCTCTTCCGTAATCTTGTGTTATATTAGCCGCAAGCATCCAAATTTCAGCATCTCTTAAATTTTCATCCATTTGGGATATTAGCTGATATGCTTCTTTTAGTCTGTTTGTGTTGTAAAGCACTTTAATATTATTTTTTGTTTCCTGAAAATTATCCAGCGCAAAACAATCTTGCGAAAGAAATAATAAACATAAAATTGATAGAATTAATTTAGATATTTTGTTCATAGCAATATTATAATCAATATGTTATTATTAGAACAATTAATGTAAAGAATTGTAAAAAAATAATCTTAAATCGTATATACTTTGTAAAGAAAATCGGTCAGCCCGTGTTTATTATAATATATTCGGAGACTTAAAGCACACATGATTACGTTAGATGTAAATCACCTATATCTTTCAAAAATGTTTGGTATCAACACCAGCCGTATAAACAAGGCAGGTTTGAAAACCATTGATGAATTCATGCAGGCTGAAGCAATGCAGGGAAATACTCAGGCTGCTAAATTTGAAGATGAAATTTTTAATTCTCCGGAACAGGTTTTACGTTTATATCAGCTTACGAGTCCTAAAAACAGATTTTTAATTCTCAGAAACATGAAGCAGGATGACCTTTGTTTCATAATGCAGTTTCTTGGAGATAAGGCATTATATGATGCGTTAAAGTTCATACCGCACGAAAAATTACACAAAATGGTCAGCGAGCTTCCGAAAGCTAAGCTTGCAACAATCGTATTCAATCATTTTACGGTTGAACAATTCTTAAAGGTTGTTCCGGAAAAGGCAATGAATAAGTTTTTCGAGTCTCCGAAAATCGAAAAACCGAAAATTATGAATGCGGTTGACGGTCTTGACCAAAGTAAATTGCAGGGAATTATGGAAAATTTAACCGGTCAGCCCTGCAAACACTGTGATTCTCGTGAAGTTAAAGCAAAATTGGCTGAACTTGATGATAAGAAGTTCCAAAAAGCAATTGTTTCAATGACTCCTGAAACCAAAGCTGCTTTAATTCAGGGTATGGCAGAAGACAATCCGAAATGTCTGCTTGAATTTTCATCGGAAGCCATGATGACTCCGCTGAACCAGCTTCAAAAACCTCAGTTCCTGAAGTGTCTGGATGTTCTTGAACCGCAGGATTATCTTGGTATGTTAACCGAATTACCTAAAGACATTATGCCTTTGGTTTGTACTCAGATTGACCCAGCTGTATTCTCGGAAATACTGAGTTCTAAATTCCAGGATATATTAAAGGAAATTTCAATCTAATCGGCATGCCATTTTTTCTTTAGTTCTTCAAGTGAGCCGTCTGTTCTCATTTCTTTTAATGTATTATTTATGCCGCTTTTGAGATTTGCTGCATCTTCGGAATTTTTGAATGCAATACCGTATTGTTCTACAGATAGTCTGTATGGTAATATTTTAAACTGAGGATTATCGTTAATAAAGTCTTTAAGAAATACATCATCCATAATCATAGCATCACCCTGACCGTTTTTTAGAGCTTCAAAGGCGGGAATACTGTTTTTGTATCCGAGTAAAATTGCGGATGGTGAAATTTTTTTAGGAATTTTTTCTGCGGTAGTGGCAAGTTGAACGATTACTTTTTTCTTGTTCAGGTCTTTGATTTTTTGAATTTTACTGTCTTTTTTTACTATTATAGCTTGTCCTGCAGTAAAATAACTGTCTGAAAAATCAACGACCATTTGTCTTTGGGGAGTAATTGTAATTGCCGCTATTGCAAAATCAATTTCACTTTTATTAATTTTTGAAATCAAATCCGAATATCTTACATCTACAAAATGAATTGCATTTTCATCTCCCAATAAGTTTTTTGCTATTCGTCTTGCAATATCGACATCAAGCCCTACAAATTTATTATTGCTATCGAAAAAACAAAACGGCTTGGAGTCACTGCTTACACCAACAAGGAATTTTCCTCTTTCTTTTGCCATACTGAGAACATCTGCGTTTTTATCTTCAACTTCATCAATACAGCCTGTTAATATAAAAAGTGCGGATAATAATATTAATGATATAAGCTTTTTCATAACTACTCCGTTTTTTTATATTAAACCACAAAAATAATAATCACATATCTGATATATGACTTTAGTTAAAATAAATGTATAATTTAAATATGAAAAAGATTTATTTATTGGTATTTATAATATTAATTACGACGGGCGCCGGATATGAGGGGAAACTACCCGACTTAGAGGCTGACATGTCTTATAAAATTAAGTATGAAACAATTCAAAACACTCCTTTTAAAAAGCAAAAGGATTCTGTTATAAAAGAAACTGATTTGAAAAAAGTTCCTACAGAGAATAAGGAATACGTAGATATTATTATCAAAAAAGACAGAACACCGGAATATTTTAAGGATATTCAGCCTGTTATAGAACTGCTTGAGAAATTTAAAAATTATATTGAAGATGATGTAAATACACAGATGTTTAATGCCTGTGCGAATTCTTATATTGATTACGCATCTTATATACAGCTGAAATATAAAAACAGACACGAACGATATTATGCGTCTTATCGTGCAATCACCGGAATAATTGAAGATACGAGAAATGCTGCGCAGCTAAGAGCAGAAGCTGCCGAATACAGAAAGTTTTTACCATATTCAGGTGCGGGTGAAAAGTATACAAAACAAAATCTGGATGAAAGCTCCAAAAATCTTTTGAAAAAGATTTATGATACTTTATATGTTTTGAAAAACCTTGACTGATAACCTTGTGGTGAATGTAAAAAATCATAATATAAACTAATTTCTTATTATGATTTACATAAAAAAATTTATACTGATATTATTTCTGATTATTACTGTTCAGAATGTATATGCTTATGATAATTATTCGTCGGACGCATTAGATAAACTTTCTTTTATAGAAAGAAGTTTATTTGGGAGTACCGGTTCGGGGTATGATTATGAAACAAGACTGAAAAATGCTGAGAGAAAGGTTTTTGGCGCTTCTCAATCCGGCGATTTTAATGCAAGAATTAATCTGTTGTCAAATATTATTGATTCATCAAATCAAAACTATAATTACACATTCAGCACAAAAGGTTACACTACTAATACTCCTTTCAGAATAATAAGGAATGCCCTTATTCAAAGGCAGGGTGTTATAACAGGATTTACACCTCCGCTATATCCTGTATATACACAAAATTCTCCCGAAAGGCGTTATTATCATACACGAGTGCATAAAAAATTCCCACCAAAAAATCGTTAATCAGTGGGAATTTAAAACATAAATTTTTTAATTAATTAATCAAAAACGTATGAAAGTAAAGATGCTTCTCTTGCTCTCTTAATTGCACGGGCGAGCATTCTTTGGTGTGCAGCACAGTTTCCTGTAATTCTTCTCGGAAGAATTTTTCCTGCTTCTGTCAGGTATTTACGAAGTTTTTGAACATCTTTGTAATCGATAACTTCAACTTTGTCAGCGCAGAAGCTGCAATTTTTACGTTTTTTCTTGTCTTGTGATTCTCTTGCCATTTTTATTTCCTTTTCTTTCTAATTATCCGTTAAAAGGGGATTTCTTCTTCGCCGAGCAGGTCATCTGAGTAGTCCTGTTCGTCAAATTGTACTAACTTGTCGGGAGCAGAGCCTTTTGCCTCTCCTCCGATTTTTTCAAATGAGGATAAGTCAAGCTCCATAATACGCTTTTCCAAGCCGTCCTCATCTTTAACAACAGAAATTTTTAATCTTCCGTCCACAACTATTCTGTCATTTTTGGATATGTTTTGTGAAACAGTTTCTGCTGCTTTTCCCATGGAAACCACTCTTACCAGTAATTCCTCTTTCCCGTCAACATTTAATGTGAAGAAAGTAATAGGAATATTGTTCTGGGTGGCTCTTTTTTCGGGTCCTCGAAAGACTGTTCCTGAGAATGTCGCTTTACAAATTGTCATTCTTGGCTACACTCTTACTTTTGAAATTTCCATAAACATCATTCTTATGATGCTGTCATTTAACTTAAGCTGTCTTTTGAATTCAGCAACTTTATCAGCAGGAACTTCCATTCTGATAACAGCCATATAAGCATCTCTGAAATTTTGGATATCGTATGATAATTTTTTGCGACCCATCATTTCGTTGTCAACAACCTTACCGCCTAATGCTTCAACAGATTCGCCGATTTTGTTAACAACATTTTGAACTTCATCCGAATCAATATTCGGTTTTATCATTGTTAATAATTCGTAAGTTTTCAAAATATTTCTCCTTGAAATTAATAATTTTACGAAGCAATGCTAACATGAACAAATTCATATTTCAAATACTAATTATCAAAAATATTTATATATCTTATGATAATCTGTTCACAAGATATTTGACCGCACCCCTGTTTTCTTCAAAAACCTGTCCTGCTGCAATTGAAACTGCTTCATATTTGGTTTTATCGCCAAGCCAGCCGCATATTGTGTCATAAAATTCCTGTTCATTATTTGCAACAACGGCTGCGGATTTTTCTGTCAGAATTTTGTAAATATCTTTGAAATTTGCGACATTATATCCCGAAACGACAGGTTTGTTCCAAATGTTTGCCTCTAAAGGATTATGTCCTCCGGGGCCGTAAAAACTTCCTCCGATAAAGGCAATTTTGCAAAATGAAAAGAATTTTGCAAGTTCGCCCATTGTATCACCCAAAAGAATATCAGCTTCGTCAAAGTTCTTATTTTCACTTACTCTTCCTGTTGAAAAAGGCTCTGCCTGTATCAGTTCATATACTTTATCAAATCTTTGCGGGTGTCTGGGTGCAATTAAAAGCTTCAGGTCCGGAAATTTTTCTTTTAACTTTCTGTAAGTCCTCAAAACAATTTCGTCTTCTCCAGAGTGAGTGCTTGCCGCTATAAGGATTTCTTTGTCAAAAGCTTTAAATCTTTCTTTTAAAATGTTTTGTTCGTCTGCCGTCAGGTTTACGGTTATATCAAACTTTAAATTTCCCATAAATTCGACTTTTTCTTCAGGCGCACCAATATCTCTTATCCTTTGGGCATCAGCTTTTGTTTGCATAAGAATTTTTTTGTAAAGAGGTAAAATTTGTTTAAATACAAATGAAAATTTTTTGTATCCGGTATATGAGTGAGGTGAAATTCTGCCGTTTGCAATATAAACATCAATACCTCTTTTATGTGCTTCTTTCACAAAACAAGGCCATATTTCGGTTTCGACTATTACTACTCTGTCTGGTTTATAAGCATTAAAAAATGAATTTACCGAGAAAGAAAAATCAAAAGGAAAATATGTAATATCGTCCGCAACGGATGATAAAACTTTTTTTGATATTTCGTGACCTGTTTTTGTCGTGTTTGTAACTACTACTTTTCTGTCGGGATATTTTTGTTTATATGCTTTTACGGCATCTGCAACCGCATTTGTTTCGCCGACCGAAACTGCATGAAAAACTGTTAATGATTCGCCGTTTGATTTGTATTTGTAAAAACCGAGTTTTCTGAAAAAACCTGCCCTGAATTTTGGCTTTATAATCATTGCAATAATTATTACGGGAAGTAATATTAATGCAATAACAGGTGTTAAAAATTTATATATCAGATACATTTTTATACCCTTCTTTGTTTACCGCAGCAGTTTTTGTATTTTTTGCCGCTTCCGCAGGGACAGAACGAATCAGGTGAGATTTTGTTTTCTGTTTCTTCGGGGTGATTTTCTTCGGCATTTTCAAATATATCCGGCGGAGTTGACGGATTAACAATCTGTATACCGAATTTTGAACGGAATAAGTGCATTACGGTTTCGCTTTGAATTTCAAACATCATTTTGTTAAACAAATCATAAGCTTCTTTTTTATATTCTATAAGGGGGTCTTTTTGCCCGTAAGCACGAAGCCCTATGCCCTCTCTCAGCATATCGTTATTGTGCAGATGGTCAATCCACTTGTTATCAATTACTCTCAGAAGAATATCTCTTTCAAGCGAACGCATTACGTTGTCTGCTCCGAAAGGCTCCTGAGGAGTGAAGTCCTCTTCGTATTTTGAAACAATATCGTTATAGAAATTAACGATTTGAATTTCGTGGTTTTTGTATGCGTCTGTTACTGCATCTTTGATTTTTTCATAAATATTTTCATATCTGAGATTTTTTATATCTTCAGGCTTGATTTGTCCTGCAAGCTGAGGTGTCAGAGAATACAATTCTCTGATTAAATTTTTTATATCGTCCTCCTGATATTCGTCAGGATTCATTCCGGGGGCAATGTAACTTTTAATCAGTCTTTCGACTTCGCATTCAATCATATAAACAATATCTTCTGAAAGATTTTCTCCCTCTAAAACACGGCGTCTTTGAGCGTAGAATTTTTCTCTCTGAATGTTCATAACATCATCATATTCAAGGACATTTTTTCTTATGTCAAAGTGGTATGTTTCCACTTTTTTCTGAGAGGATTTGATTTGCCTTGTAATAAGAGGTGATTCAATCGCCATATCTTCGGCAACATTTAATCTTTCCATAATAGCTATTACTTTGTCGCCGCCGAATATTCTCATAAGATTATCTTCAAGTGATAAGAAAAATCTTGTTGAACCGGGGTCGCCCTGTCTGCCCGCACGTCCTCTTAACTGATTGTCGATACGTCTTGATTCGTGTCTTTCGGTTCCTATTACGTGAAGTCCGCCAAGTTCAACAACTTTTGAATGCTCCTGCTCGGTCATTTTTCTTATTCTGGTCATTGCTTCATTTTTCAGTTCTTCGTAATCAGGATTTTCCGGTGTGATATTTTTCTTTGACAATTCTTCAAAAGCAAGATATTCCGGGTTTCCGCCGAGAAGAATGTCTGTTCCTCTTCCTGCCATGTTTGTTGCAATTGTTACAGCACCCAATCTGCCCGCCTGTGCAATTATGAATGCTTCTTTTTCGTGGTGTTTTGCGTTCAGAATATTATGTTTTACCCCTTTTTTCTTCAAGAGCGAGGATAAATATTCTGATTTTTCTATACTTATTGTTCCGACAAGGACAGGTCTGCCGATTTCATTCATTTCAATTATTTCGTCAACAACCGCATTGTATTTTTGAAATTCATTTTTATAGACCACATCAGGTAAATCTTTTCTTATATCGGTTCTGTTTGTCGGAATTACCGTTACGGGAAGATTATAAATTTTCCCGAATTCTGCTTCTTCTGTTATGGCAGTACCGGTCATGCCCGATAATTTTGGATACAGTCTGAATAAATTCTGGAAAGTAATACTTGCCAGCGTTTGGGTTTCATCCTGAATTTTTAAGTGTTCTTTTGCTTCAATTGCCTGATGAAGTCCGTCAGACCAGCGTCTGCCCTCCATAATACGACCTGTAAATTCATCTACAATCATAACCTCGCCGTTTTTAACTACATAGTCGGTATCGGGTTTGTAGAGTTCTTTTGCCTTTAATGCCTGCAAAAGATGGTGTGCGTATTGATTTGATATATCAAACAAGTCTTTAATATTAAGTAAATTTTGTGCTTTATCAATACCGTCCTCTGTTAATATTATGTTTTTATTCTTTTCATCAATTTCGTAATCTTCAACAGGATTTAACTGTGGAGCAATTTTTGCCATCGTCACGTATAACTCTGCGGATTTATCAAGTCTGCCGCTGATAATTAAAGGAGTTCTTGCTTCATCAATAAGGATACTGTCTACTTCGTCTATAATGGCATAATTATAAGGTCTTTGCACCATGTGTTCCAGAGAAGTTGCCATATTATCTCTTAAATAGTCAAAACCGAACTCGTTGTTCGTTCCGTAAGTAATATCACAGTTATATGCTTCTTTTTTCTTGTAAAAATCGTCGTATGCGTTCTGAGATAGTACTACGCCAACAGTAAGACCCAAAAATTTAAAGATTTTTCCCATCCAGTCGCTGTCACGTTTTGCAAGGTAGTCGTTAACTGTTACAATATGGACACCTTTTCCCGTAAGAGCATTCAGATAGGCAGGAAGAGTCGCAACGAGTGTTTTTCCCTCACCTGTTCTCATTTCGGCAATATGTCCTTCGTGGAGAAAAATTCCGCCAATTAACTGAACGTCAAAGTGGCGCATGTTCAAAACTCTTTTCCCAGCTTCTCTTACAACTGCAAAAGCATAGGGAAGAATTTTATCTAAAGCCTCTTTCTCAAGTTTTTTGTCCTCATCTTTATTGGCTGAGGTTTTTCTTTTTGACAGTTCCTCTTTGAATTCGTCTGTTTTTGCTCTGAGTTCTTCGTCAGAAAGCTTTGTCATCTGCTCTTCCAGAGAATTTATAAAATCAATTGTGGGATTATATTTTTTAATTTTCTTTTCGTTAGGGTCGCCAAGCAACTTTAATAACATATTAATCATGAATGTTGTCCTCTCATATATCAAAGTTTAACATGAATATGATATAATTTATCTTATGATAGGATTGTCAAAAAGGCTAAATTTTAAAAAATTTAATATTATTTGAGGTGTATATGAATATTTTGGGGCATGAATTTGCAAAAAGTTACGACGAAATTGCAAAAATATTTAATTCGATTGCTACTTCATTCTGGTTTGATTTGGCTGTAATAATATTTCTTCTGATTTTTTTGATAAAAATTACAGACGTTATTATCGGCAAAATTCAAAAACACTGGGTTGCAAAAGCAGATTCTTTTGAAACAAGAAAACAAACAGTTACTATGCTTAGTCTTGTGAAAAATATTATATTCACATTGATAGCCATATTGTTTATACTGTCTTTGCTTGATAAATTCGGAATTAATATTAAACCGCTTCTTGCGACCGCAGGTGTTGCCGGACTGGCAATCGGTTTTGCTTCCAAAAGATTTGTTGAAGATATCATTGCCGGTTTTATTATTATTACTTCGGGTCAGTTAAGAATTGGCGATTATGTTGAAATAAACGGGAAAAAAGGTACTGTTGAAAAGCTCGATTTAAAAATGGTTACTCTCCGTGATGTTAACGGATATGTACATTTCATAAGATGCGGACTTATTGAGATTATTACAAATTATACTTCACAATATTCCGTTGCATATATGGAACTTTCTGTTGCCTATAATGAAAATCCCGACAGAGTTATTGAAGTTTTAAAAGATATTTTCCATAACCAGCTTAAAACACAACCCGATATGCGCGAAAAAATTATAGAAGATATTGTTGTTTCGGGTCTTACTTCTTTTGAAGATTCTTCAATTAAAATCAGAACTATGATAAAAACTCAGCCAAAAATGCAGTGGGCAGTTCAGTTTGAATTTAATAAACTTATTCTTGAAAGATTTAAGAAAGAAAATATAGAAATTCCATATAATTATATTAATGCAATAGTAAGAAACAACTAAAAATTATATGTTTTAAGAAATATAATCAAGTATATTGACGTCAAAAACCACCAACTTAAGCCTTTATAGGATAGGATAGGATAGGAGCCAATCTATGCTTTTATTTGTTTTGTAAGTATGCTATATTATTTCTATGAAAAATGCATTTTCACAATTTAAACAAGCATTCACCCTTGCAGAAGTTCTCATAACGCTTGTTATTATCGGCGTAATTGCTGCAATGACTATTCCGACATTGATTAACAAAACTCAGGACCAGGAGTTTAAATCGCAATTTTCAAAAGCATTTTCTACGGTTTCTCAGGCTATTTATAAAACTGAAACTAATGATTTTTACGGGTATGCAAAATGTTATTATCCAAAGCCGCGTTTAGACGGTATGGACCAGTATTATTTTCAGGATTGTTCCAGTTTTTTCAGTAAGTTAATAAAAAATCTTCAGGTACAGAAAATTTGTAATAATAATGCACTGTCAGGCGGGTGCGTTCCTGTTTATGATTATACTCCTAACGGTGGGTGCAGTGGTTTTAGCAAAAATTCAATTGAAAATACTGATAAAGCAATTGTTTTGTCAAACGGACAAATTATAATTCCTTATACTTTAAGTGGCACCACTTATCCGTTATTTCTGATTGATATTAACGGTCAAAAAGGTCCGAATGCTTATGGAAAAGACTTGTTTGCTTTTTTAATATTCAGAGATGTTGATGCGGGCATGTATGCCGGTAACGACGGCAGATGCGATGCTCCCGTCAGTGGTGGCAGAACAACTGAAGAAATGATAAAATATTCCCTCGCAGGAATAAAATAACAGTAAATATATCAATCAGTTTTCAAATTAAATTAAGCTTCTATACCACTGTTGTCAGAGAAAGACATGCTGTCACTGTAACATTCCGACTGGGTAAAAATGGATAAATCATCGACCTGACCGCCGACACCCTTTTTGCCGAAAATTGACTCATCCTCAATAACTTCCTGTGAACTAAACGCAGGTGCCGTATTGACTTGCGGTGTATAATTATTGTTTGATGCGGACATTCCCGACAAAGATGATACCATTTTAATTTCCTTTAATTAATTTACAATTATTTTATCGGTATTAATTCCGAAAACTTTAATTGATTTTAAGAATTGTTATCATTATTCTCTTTATGTTCAATTTTTGTAATGTCAACAACGTTGTTAAGTTCTGCGAGCGGCTTGAAATGTTCACAGGAGTCCATAACCATTGTTTCAGGCTGAACATCTCCCGTCATTTTTTCTTTATTGCTGCATAAGCCTTTTTGCGGATTGTTGCCGCAATTCGGTCTGAATCCGAAATGTGCGCAATCGGAACAAATTTTCATTGTCAATCCGCTGTCCCTCAATCTTTTTGCAAGCTCATTTATTGCCTTTTGTGTCGTAATCTGGACAGAGCTTTCCATTGTATTTGCTTTATATCTCAAAACTGCCTGAATGCCTTTCTCTGAAGTTTTTATTTCAAGTGTGCATTTTAATGTATTTTCGCTGTCTGAAATATCAACGGGATATTCAATACCTCTCGGTTGCTGCATTACCTGAGGTTTAGACGGTTTTTTCCTTTCAATTCTCAATATAAAATTCACGATATTGTATATTGGTGCTAACAGTAAAAATACAGGATTTACCTTTTCTTCAGCAACAATAAAAAGTGATTTTATATATATTAATAAAGTAATAATTGCAGTAAATGATACGAATTTCATATCATAGAAGAAATAATTTTTTACTTCAAAGTTATACAGGAAAGCGAATATTGAAATATATAAAAATAATATTAACAGTGCAGACGGGAGAAACATAGAAAAGAGAAATTCTATTACGTTAAAATCCGTTCTGTATAAATTTTTAAAGGCATATTGAAGAATATCAAACTTGTCTTTAGCTTTTAATCTTATATCTTCATTGTAATCAATCCTCGATTTTACATCGGGCGCAAAAACCGGTTTAAAACCGTTCATTGCAAGTGAAAGAGAATATTCATATTCGTTCTTCTTGTCTTTAAAATTAACGGTTTTAATTGCTTCAAGAACTTCCTGTTTTATTGCTGTGACACCTGAATTTATCGGTGTGATTAAATTCAGGATGGTTCTTGATGTGTTGAAAATTCTGTTAACGTATTTTTTTGCCGCATTTTTTACTAATGCGATAACATCATTATCCGGAGTATTATATTCTGTTGCTCCGACAATTACATCTCCGGTAAACAAAGCTGTATTGATATTTGACAAAAAGTTGTCATCAATGCTTCTGTTTGCATCCAGAAATACAAAGGCATGAACATTTCTGAAAGAAATTAATCTTGTTAAAAGCCAGGATACTGCCGCATCTTTTCCCATTGTATTTCCGTTTGAAATTCTCCAGACTTTCATATCTCCGAGTTTCTCAATTTCATCAGAGTCACTGTTGTCTATGCAATTGTCAAAAATCACGTGAACCTGATAGTTATTGCGGGGATATTTTTGTGAATTTAATGATTTTGCAAGAGATAATATGTCACTGTCGGAATTGTCTTTATAAACAATAATCATTAAGTTGCTTGTCAAATCGGCAGCATAATATTTCTGCTCTATACCTATTTGTTTTT
>Ga0310696_10003635_pt1 | contig 19164 bp, 15 predicted proteins | sample AusTroGonzalo_MG_4_FD_203885 | JGI IMG/M metagenome (GOLD analysis project Ga0310696, IMG submission 203885) | Bovine rumen microbial communities from tropical cattle in Woodstock, Queensland, Australia - Gonzalo_02 (v2) (version 2) | ecosystem: Host-associated > Mammals > Digestive system >... | reverse complement strand
CCGTCCGTTATAAGAAAGGTTCCGTTAGCACTTGGACAACCGCAAATACCACGACACATCCTTATACCATTACGGATTTGGAGGCCCAAACATCCTATACGGTGCAAGTGATTGCCAACTGTGGCGATCAGACCGCATCGTCTGCAGAAGTTTCCTTTGTGACGGGCGTTGGCGTGAACGATTATGAGTCGAACACGGTTGTGTATCCGAACCCGACCACCGGCATTTTCACAATTCAGAATTCAGAATCCAGAATTCAAAGTGTGGAGGTGTATGATGTGTATGGCAAGCTGATCACGAATGTGAAGGTTGAGGACAACATCGTGAACATCGACCTGACAGGCAACGCTTCCGGTGTCTATTTCACCCGTATCTATACCGACAAGGGTATGGTGACCAAGCGGATTGTGAAGGAATAAGCCGTTGGCCTTTGGCTATTAGCTATTGGTTGATAATTGATAAAAGGGACTTTCTATCGGGAATGTCCCTTTTTTTCTGTTCCCGGCCCCCTCTTTTTTTGTATTTTTGCAGCTGTATTTTTTTTGATTTTCACTTTTTTACATCGAGAAACTAAAACGAGCTTTGATGGACAGAAAAATTGCTTTGGTCACGGGTGCCGACGGAGGCATGGGCACCATCCATACACAGACACTGGCAAAAGCCGGTTATGAAGTGATAATGGCCTGCTACGATAAAGAAGTTGCAAGACCCGTGTATGAAAATATTCAAAAGGAAACAGGCGCAACCATGCATCTGATGCAGGTGGACCTCGGTAACCTGCAGGATGTCATCCGTTTTGCGGAGGAGGTTAAAAGGGAATTACCATCCTTGCAGATATTGTTGAACAATGCCGGCGTGTTGTGCCATCATGCCAAGAACAGTGTGAACGGGGTGGAGTACACCGCCGCGGTCAATTACTTGGGTCACTACACACTCACCAACGCGCTGTTGCCTATCATGGGACAGGGTACCCGCATCGTGAGCATGATTTCCATTGCGTATGCCATGGGAAAAATAAAAGAGGATTTCCTTTCAGAAACCGACGATAAGAAGTTCAACAGGTTCACCACCTACGGCAACTCCAAACGGGCGCTCTACTACTTTATGTTAAATGTGGCGGAGGAGTGGAAGAAGCGGGGTATCTGCATCAACGTGGCCGATCCGGACATTGTGAGTACTGGCATCATCCGCCAGGGCAATATTGTAGTGGACAAGCTTTGCGACTGGATTTTCCGTCCGCTGATCAACACACCCGAGCAAGGTGCCGCCACCATGTTGGCCGCCGCCCTGAATCCTGAGTTTGAGGGTGTGACAGGCTGTTATTTCAAGAAGCAGAAAGTGAAAGCGCACAACAAGCGTTTCTACAATAATATCCAAGAACGGGAACTGCTGCGCCGCATCACACAGCAGGCGTTGGAACGTAACGGTATTGCATTATGATTATACCTCCTTATCTTGAAGTTGGCGACACCATAGCCATTGCGGCTCCGGCGCGCAAGGTCTCCGAACAGGAGATTCAGCCCGCGGTGCGCTTTCTCCAGGAGGCTGGCTTCCGCGTGCATTACGATGACCGCCTGTTTGCCGAGTGCCACCAGTTCGCCGGCGATGAGGAGACACGTGCAGGCTATATTCAGGAACTGTTGGACAACCCCGAGGTCAAAGCTGTCTGGTTTGCGCGCGGCGGCTATGGATCCGCCCGCATCATTGACATGTTGGACTTCACTGCTTTCCGGCAGAGACCGAAATGGTTGGTAGGTTACAGCGATGTCACTGTGTTCCACGCGCACGTGCACCAGCGGCTTGACATTGCCACGTTGCACGCCACCATGCCCATCAATGTGTATGACGGCGAATTTGGCCACGAGGCCAACCAGACCCTGGTTGACGCCTTGATGGGCCGCCAGTTGCGTTACGAAATTCGTGAGCATCCCCTTAACCGCATAGGCGAGTTTTCCGCTCCGGTAATCGGTGGCAATCTTTCCATCCTCTATTCGCTTATGGGCACGCCTTCCGAGCCTGATACGGAAGGTAAAGTGTTGTTTATCGAAGACCTGGACGAGTATCTATACCACATTGACCGAATGATGACAACCCTGGACCGCGGTGGAAAACTGCAAAATCTGGCCGCGCTCGTGGTGGGCTACATGAGCGATATGCACGACAATACCATTCCCTATGGAAAAACCGCCGAAGAGATTGTGGCCGAGCACTGTCGGAAATACGATTTTCCGGTTGTCTTCAATTTCCCTGCAGGGCACGAATCCCTTAACAAAGCCATCCGAGTGGGATGCCCAATGCATTGTCAAATTCAAAATCAACAAATCATCATAGAAAATTAAATGCTATGTCGAAATACTCTTTTTTGCTCAAACTATGCCGTTTCAAAGTAACGGGTTTCACGCCGGAGGATTTCCAGAACAATCCCGAATTGAAAAAATGCGTCATCATTATGGCGCCCCACACGGCTGTTTACGATTTCGTGATCGGACTCCTTGTCATTCGGCATTTGCGTTTGAAAATGGCAATGGTGATGAAGAAGGAATTTTTCGTTTTCCCAGTGAAAGGAATTTTGAAGAAAATGGGTTGTGTGCCCGTGGACCGCAAACACGCCTTGCATTTTACCGAGTTCGCTGTGGGTTTGATCAAAAGCCGCGAAGAGATTGCCTTCATCATCTGTCCTGAAGGTACCCGCAAATACGTGGAGAAGTGGAAAAGAGGTTTCTACCAGATTGCAGAACAAGCCGGTGTGCCCATTGGCATCAGCCATATAGACTTTAAGACCCGGACGGCGGGCGTGGGCAAGCTTTTCTATCCCACTGGTAACTATGAGCAGGATCTGGCTGAAATTGAAAAGTATTATTACGGTATGCGTGGTTTTCGCAAGGGCCGGTTCAATCTGGAAAACAGATAGGCTGGTTACTGTCTCTTCCCCTTCAAGCGGAAATCTTTGAGCTCTTTATTGTCCGAAGAACCCTTATAAAGCAGTTTTACTCGGTCACGCACGCGACAATCCTTGAATAGCACATCGTTGTTACTGCCGGTGAAATGAATCTGAATCTTCGGATTGCAAGGAATAAACAGTGTGCCGATATATTCCGCATGATTGTCTATGTAATAATAGATGTCATCGGAACAGTTCAGATAGATGTTGCAGTTTCTGTAGATGCGTTTCGCCGTGTTGGTGGCGGAAGTGTAGCGCACGAAACCTAACGTACATCGTTCAAAAACTATGTTGTAGGCTTCGTTGGCTTTCACATTGTAGTTGAGTCTCGACTTGCTGACTTTGATGATATCCCTGGAAGTATAGCGGATGTTGGGATGCAGGCTGGCCAGATAGCTGTATTTGGTCTTGGCTTGCTCAATGCGGTTGTCGGAGACAGGTAGGATGTCCAGATGGCTGATGTTGCAGGAGTATGCTTGCGCCAGTTTCACATAGCGGCTGCTCAGATACAGGTCTGCGGCGTGTCCGCTGCCTGAATAGTTGAATTTCATTCCATCTATGGAAATGGATTTCAAGTACGGTGAGGCATCATTTTTTTCCTGTTTTTTGTTGAAATGGAAAATGGCAAGTTTTCCCACGTCGTCTGGCACATTCACCGTCATATTCTTAATGTTGACCTCGGGCCAGCATTTCTTTGCGAGTTCGGGGCGAGTGTTTGTTATGGAATCGAGTCGTCCGGCAGAGATGAGAAAATAGCGGTTGGCGTTGGCATCAAACACGCAGTCCTCCATTTTGATATTGAATTGAGTATAAGCGTTGTAGGAAGGTTCCAGCAATACGGGGATAAAATTCACAAACCGGCATTTCTGATAGGAAAGGGTGCCGAACATGGACGAAAACTGGTTGTACAGATTGCTGAATTTGCAGTTCTTCATGGAAACATCACGGCCATAGCAATGGATGTCGAAACGGTTGAGGTCACAATCCTGCAAATAGGCCGTGTTGATGTTGTTGGTTCCGAACACGCCCCATTTTGCCTTGGCGTTGAGCCGCACAAAACGGCTGTTCCACACGTTGTTCATCTGGATTCCATAGCCGTAGTGGTCGCTGCGCGAATAGGTGCCGTTGACCGAGACATTTTCAAATGTCACATTGGTGCAGTTCTGGATGTCGATGGCGGCATCGGCCACCAGCTTGCTTTCGGGAGTGGTTATGGTCACGTTCTTTATCAGCAGGTTGTTCTGCCCGCTGATGGTGAAAAGCATTGCCTTATATGTATTTCCTTTGTCGCGGATAAAAGTCAGATTCTGTATCACCACCGGATTTTCGTCTTCATCAACAGCGCAGAAAGAACACTTGGGTTTGGACTGTGCGTTGTTGTACGGCATGACGGGGTTGTTACGGCTCTGTCCGTCGCAGATGAGCAAGATGTCGCGGCGAATGGCACTGTAGCTGTAGCCCTCGCGTTTTGCCACCCACGGATTCTCATCTTCCACCACTAACTGGTACAAGCCGCTGGCCAATTCGGGGACAGAAGAAAAGTTTTCTCCATCCAGAAGACTATTGTCTATCACAATGCTTTTAGTGGGTTGCTGTCTTTCAAAAAGATAACAGACCTTGCTTTTATTCTTTACGGTGAGGCGCAAGCCCTTGAAGTCGGTGGTTTTGCCCAAGGGGATGCGTTCCGCTGTCTTGTAAACTTCTATCGTCAGGGTGTCGATGCCATTGTAGTCCACTTCCACGCCAGCTTTGAGAGCGGCTACATGGGTTTTGTAGAGCACCTCATAACGCTCTGAGTCCGATTGCGCTTCAAAAAGACCGAAATCCTTCGGTGATAACAGAGTATCTTGCGCAATCAGGGATGTTTTTATTAGAATAAACAGGCAGGCAAACAGTAATCGTCGTTTGAAATTCATATTTTTTTTCAATATTTCATTATAATCTCGCATCCACAATGTCGCGGGGCAGGATTCCTTTCACATCATAAATAACGCCGCCGGCCTTAACCAGCTCGCACACGTTCATTTCAAGGAATTCCTTGTGCGCCACGGCCAGAATGACAGCATCATATTTTGAATTCTGGATTTTGGATTTTGAATTTTCAATGCTGATGCCGTATTCATGTTTCACATGCCCAGCATCTGCCCATGGGTCGTAAATGGTGATGTTGTCAGTGTATTCTTTCAATGTATGGTAGATATCCACCACTTTGGTGTTGCGGATGTCGGGGCAGTTTTCCTTGAAGGTGATGCCCAGAATGAGAATGTTAGCGTCTTTCACGATTACGCCCTTCTTGTTCATGCACTTGATGGTCTGGTTGGCCACGTATGCACCCATGCCGTCGTTGAGGCGGCGCGCGTTGCTCATCACACGGGGCAGCACGCCATAGACTTGCGCTTTCTGGATGAGGTAGTAGGGATCCACGGAGATGCAGTGCCCGCCCACGAGGCCCGGGCTCAGCTTGATGAAGTTCCACTTGCTGGCGGCGGCTTCAATCACATCGTGCGTGTCGATGCCCATGGCGTTGAAGATTTTGGCCAGCTCGTTCATGAAGGCGATGTTCACGTCGCGCTGCGAGTTCTCGATGATTTTGGAAGCCTCGGCCACCCTGATGCTGGGGGCCTTGTGCGTGCCGTTCACCAGTACGGAGTTATAGACCTCATCCACCAGGTCTGCTATCTCGGGCGTGGATCCGGAGGTCACCTTCTTGATTTTCTCCACGGTGTGCAGCTTGTCGCCCGGGTTGATGCGCTCGGGACTGTAGCCGGCGTAGAAGTCCACGTTGAATTTGAGGCCGCTCACGCGTTCCACCACGGGGAGGCACTCCTCTTCGGTGACACCGGGATAGACAGTGCTCTCATACACCACCACATCGCCCTTGCTGATGACCTTGCCCACGGTTTCGGACGCACCCCAGAGCGGCTTCAGGTCAGGACGATTGTTCTCATCCACGGGGGTGGGGACGGCCACCACGTAGAAGTTGCAGTCGCGAATGTCCTCCAGACGGGTGGTGCAGCGGAAACCATGCTTGTTGATAGCCTCTTGCAGCAGCTCATCGGCCACTTCAAGCGTGGCGTCGTGCCCTGTCATCAGAGCATCCACGCGTGCCTGGTTCATGTCGAAACCCACGGTGGGGTATTTGGTGGAAAAAAGGCGGGCGAGAGGAAGTCCTACATAGCCTAGTCCGATTACAGCAATCTTAATATCTTTCATATCAGTAAATTATCACTTCTTGATTAGTCTCTTTTGAAAATGTCACGGGTGTAAACCTTGTTGGCTACGTCGTCCAGACACTCGTCGTAGCGGTTGGCGATGATGGCTTGTGACTGTTTTTTGAACTTGTCGAGGTCGTTCACCACCTGACTGCCGAAGAAGGTGGTGCCATCGGGTAGGGTAGGCTCATAGATAATGACGGTTGCTCCTTTGGCTTTCACACGTTTCATCACGCCTTGGATGGACGACTGGCGGAAATTGTCGGAGTTGCTCTTCATTGTCAGGCGATAGACTCCGATGATGCACTGCCGCTCCTCATTGGGATTGAAGTCGCCGCGGTTGTAGTAGTCGTAATAGCCGGCCATGTTGAGCACGCGGTCGGCGATGAAGTCCTTGCGGGTGCGGTTGCTTTCCACGATGGCGCTCATCATGTTTTGAGGCACGTCGGCGTAGTTGGCGAGCAGCTGTTTCGTGTCCTTGGGCAGGCAATAGCCTCCGTAGCCGAAACTGGGATTGTTGTAGTGTGTGCCGATGCGCGGGTCAAGGCACACACCTTCGATGATTTGCTGGGTGTTCAGTCCCTTGATTTCCGCGTAGGTGTCCAGCTCATTGAAATAGGAGACACGCAGGGCGAGGTAGGTGTTGGCGAAGAGCTTCACAGCCTCGGCCTCGGTGCTGCCCATGAACAAGACGGGCACATCCTCTTTCAGCGCGCCCTGTTTGATGAGCGCGGCGAACTCGTGCGCTTTCTCCTCCAGAAAAGAATTGGAAAGGTCGTACCCCACAATGATGCGTGAAGGGTAGAGGTTGTCGTACAGGGCCTTGCTCTCACGCAGGAACTCCGGTGCGAAGATGATGTTCGGTAATTTGCCGTCCGCGGCTTTGAACTTCTCGCGCACCTGCATGGTGTAGCCCACGGGAATGGTGCTCTTGATGACCATTACCGCCGTCGGGTTCACCTGCAGTACCTTGCGGATGACATCCTCCACAGCGGAGGTGTCGAAGAAGTTTTTCTGACTGTCGTAATTAGTGGGTGCGGCAATGACCACAAAATCGGCATTTTTATATCCTGCCTCAGCATCCAGCGTGGCAGTGAGGTCCAGCGGCTTGTGTGCCAGATAATCCTCAATGTAATCATCCTGGATGGGAGATTTCTTGTTGTTCACCATATCGACGCGCTCGGGCACGATGTCCACGGCTGTCACATGATTGTGTTGCGCCAAAAGGGTCGCGATGCTTAATCCAACATAGCCGGTACCGGCAACTGTAATATTCATAACAATGTTTTTTTTCGTTTATTTTACTCATACTGCTTGAGCAGCTCCAGAATTTCCTTCGTGTCTTTCCGTATCTGTTTCACAAAGCTCACTTCGTCAAGCTCGCCGATGACGGCGATTTTCTCTTCCTCGCTGTTGAAGGTGGCGTTGCGGAATTCGTTGTCGTAGTCTTTCTTGCGGGTGATATAAACCTGATCGCAGATGAATTGCTGGATGCGTTTGGCTTCATTTACTGTCTGTTTCCACAATTCAGGTGTCAAAGTGGCGGTTTCATTTTTGTGCAGGAAAATCAGGGAAAAATAGGCGTGGCGGAGTTTCTCCATGGTATAGCCGTTCCATATCTCATCGTATCGATGATGGATGTCTTCCCAACTGTTGAGCACACCGCTGTTGATGTCGTGAATGAGCTGTTCCACCTCGTCCCCGTTCATCAGCTGGCCGCCGAGGTTGATCCACTCGCGTTGCCGTTTGCTCTCCATCTCTTTCCGTAAAGTGTCGATGTTGTAGGAGGGGTTGTTTTTCAGGAAGCGGACGATGTTCTTCACCGCATAGTAGGTGATCATGTCGCCGTATGCATGGTAGGCCTGGCAGGCTTTTAGGATGCGCACTTTGCGGTGGCCACATTCCATACCCTCGCCGAAGACCTCCAACTTTTTAGCGGTTTCAGGTTCGTTGTCCAGAATGTTTTTTCCGATCTTGCGCAATTCCTTGAAATCCATATTGGGGTCAAAGTTGCCTTGCTGGAGCAGATACGCTTTGCCTGTCCAGCCTTCCAGCAGCTTGCGCCCCTCAATGGCTTCCTCCATCGTGTCGGGAGCGAAGGTTTCGAACTCTATATTCTGGATCTTGCGCTTGCGGGTGTCACGCTTCTGGTATTTGGAAGTGTTGCGGGCGATGGCGTACATATTGTACATCCACCAGAAGGCGGGCATTACCTCCAATTCGTTGGTTTGCGGGTTGTTGTTCACCAGACTGAACGGCAGCTTGATATTCAGTTCGTGTGGGAAGTCCGACTTGGCCAGCAGGGTGAAGGACGCGAACTTGGAGGAGTGCTTGACGCTGGTGCACAAACCTGGCCAGAAACCGCGGCCTGCCACAATCTCACCGTCGGTGGCGCGGCTGTTGTGATTGGAACCCATGGTGGCGCCGGCAGCCATGTTGCTCTGTCCCATAACACAGGAGGAGATGAGGAATGAGTTGTTGTGGTGCTGCTCATGCGACGGGAAGATGAGGTTGTTGAGCACCTCGCAGCAGGATATGGTGGAATTGTCGCCTAATACAGAGTGGATCAGGCGCGCGCCGTACTTCAGATTGCAGTTATCACCCAATACGAAACGTGTGGCAGTGACGGAATAGAAGATATGGCAGCCATATCCGGTGATGCCGTTCACCAGTATCACGCCCTCGCCAATTTGAGTCGGTTCCTCCTCCGAGGAGTTGATGGTGACGTTCTTAAGCTTTGAAGCTCCCTTGATATAACAATGCGTGCCGATTTTGGCGTCTTTCAGAATCCAGCAATTCTTGATGACGCAGCTTTCTCCTATAGTGCCGTATAATCCTCTATGGTAGTTGACGCTGTTTTGCGTAATTTCCTTGAGACGCTCTTGCAGACGGGTGTTGTCGGCATATTTGGCCCACAGGTACGCATCTGCTGTGATCATACCATCGAAGGGCAAAATTGAGCGGCCACTGTTCTCGTTCATCACTTCCAGCCACACGCGCACATCCTCGGGCTCGCCCTCCTTCACCACGCCGTTGCCGAACTTGGAGTGGTCGGTGGTGGAGAGTTCCTGGATGTTGAAGAGGATGCAGCGGTCGCCGATAATGTAGTTGGCCATGTAGTGCACGTCATGAATGGCCACGTCGTCGCCGATGTCGCACGATATGATGCTGCTGTCGGTGATGCCCACCGGCAGTCGGAGGTCGTGATATTGCAGGATTTCCTTGCGTACCCGTCCGATACGCACCATGCCGAAAAAGCGGTTGTTGCGGATCATGTTGGTGTCAAACTCGTCCGTAATCCAGATGTCGTCCCAGTTGGATGCGGTGTTGTTGTTGATGACCAGCTGTTTGATTTCATCAGAGTGCAAGTGCCGCCAGCCGCCCGCAGGTTGCTTCGCCTGCTGGTTGCGGTAATAGTGCTCATCATGCCCGTCGTGCAAATACTTGGGATCGATGAAATTCTTGTATATCCGGTCGTACGGAAGAATGGTGACTTTATCCATTATTTCAATACTATTTTCAAAAAATCACAAAAGGTTCACCTCTGGTGAAAGGATCACGCCGAAGCGTTTTTTCACATCTTCAATAACTTGCCTGAACACGGACACAATCTCTTGCGGTGTGGCATTGCCGTAATTCACCAACACCAGGGCTTGCTTGTCGTACACGCCCGCGTCGCCGACACGGCGGCCCTTCCAGCCCGCTTTCTCAATTAGCTGTCCTGCCGCCAGTTTCACGAAGCCGTCATCAGCAGGGTAGGATACCAGGTCGGGGACGGTGAGCAGCAGTTGCTCGAACTGGGCTTGTGGAACAATCGGATTTTGGAAGAAGCTGCCGGCGCACCCGATTTTGGAGATGTCGGGAAGCTTGCTGTTGCGCACGTGCAGGATGCAGTCGGTGATGTTCTGCAAGGAGGGTTGGAGGTTGCGGCGTTCCAACTCCTGGCTCAGGGCCTTGTAGGCCAGGGTGTAGTGCTCGCGTTTGGACAAGCGGAATGTGACGTGGGTGATGAAGCACTTGCCTTTCAGTTCACGTTTGAATATGGAGTCGCGATAGCCGAAGTGGCACTGTGCGTTGGTCAGTGCGAAGGGTTGGAGGGTGTCAGTGCGCAGGCCTTCCACACTTGCAATGGTGTTCTTCACTTCCACGCCGTAGGCCCCGATGTTTTGCACCGGAGCACTGCCCACCAGTCCGGGAATGCCGATGAGGTTTTCAATACCATAGAGTTGGTGTTGCAGGCAGTATAGTTGCAAATGCTCCCACTCCTCGCCCGCGGCCACACGCAACAGCACTTCGTCAGCCGATTCTTCCACCACTTCAATCTCTTTGAACACAGGATGTATGATGGTACCGGCGAAGTCTTGGGTGAACAGCACGTTGCTGCCGCCTCCGAGAATGAAATGTTCGGATTGGAACAGCCCCTGTTCTGCCATCTGTTGCACCTCTTCTGGGTGCTCCACGCAGGCCAAGCGGGCGCAGTGCACATCCATCTTGAATGTGTTGTATTCCTTAACCGAACAATTCTCGTGGATTACCATGTTTTTTCAGAATGGCTTTTAGAACATGTAACCCATTTTCACATAGATGTTGGCCAGTCCGTCATTGTCGCGTTTGTCAAACGGGGCTGCCCAATCGACGGAAAGCACGAAGTTGTCGTTCATCATCAGCTTGAGGCCAAGGCCGGCGGCGAGATGGGGACGATAGATGTTGGCTTTGTCGCCGAAGACGATGTAATCATCCAGTTGCGAGAGGTCGAAATCGGGGTCGTTGGCGGCGATGTTCTGGCGGATGGTTCGCTCATCCAATCTGTATTGTTGGAGAATCATGCCGGCATCCAGGAACGGATTGAGGCCGATGAAGAAGTGTTCCTTGCCAATGTCGAACTTGCAGATTTTGAAGCGGAACTCCACGTTGGCGAACGCGTAGCCAGGGGCGGTGACGCGGTTGCGGAGCACACCACGGAGGGTATTGCCGCCACCGAGTCCTTCGTACAGCACACGCTGGATGAAGAGGTTGTTGTAGTAATTGCTCAAATAGAACGGGGAGTTGCCCGCCACGGTCAGCTGGGTGGCCACTCGGTAGGCGAAGGTGATATAGTCTTTGTACACCGGCACGAAATGACGGAAGGAGGCGTTCAGCATCAGGTTGTTGAAGTCCTTGTCTTCGCCAAATGCGGCGTTATAGGTCCAGAAGATTTCCGCGTTCATGCCCTTGTGGGTGTTCTGCTGGCGGTCGCGGTTGTCGAAACTCAGTCCGCCGCGCAGGTAGGGATGCCAGCCGCCGTTGGCCTCGTTAGGCGCGATAATGCCCCACTTGGTGTATTTTTCGTACATGCCGTCCACCTCAGGGAGCATGTTCTCCGGTTTTTTGTTCTTGTTGATCATCGCCAGGTTGACGTTGCCGATCTGATAGCCGAGCATACCGATGCCGGCGTTCCAGTACCAGCCTCCTGCAATCTTGCCGTCTATATCAGCAGCCACGCGGAACAGGTCGCGCTGCGATTTGTAGAAAGCACGAGAGATGTAAGTGTCCGTGTATTTCTTCTTTGCCCATCCGCCATTATAGACGGTCTGGTATCCGTTGTAGCCGTAGAAATCGCACAGAGCGTCAGGCAGATACGAGACATCGATTTTGAGGCGGTGGTTGGGAATGAGGTATTTGGAGTCGTAGGCGAAGCGGAACAGGCCTGAACGTTTGGTGGTGTAGGCGGCCTCGAAGTAGAGTGAATGGAAGTATTCAGGGTAGATGGAGCCGTCGCCGAAATCATACACATTGGCCAGCACGCCGTATTGGAAACCCTTGTCGGCATCGTATGCCACCGAAGGCAATATGCCGAAGGTCCATCCCGTGCGCACTTCGCTTTTCTCTTTTTTAGGTTTTTTGACTTTGGCTGTTTTCTCCGTTTTCTTGCCGGAGTCCGTGTTCTGAGCTTGCACAGCGAATGTGCCTAATAAGATGAGGCACAGCAAAAAGAGCAAATGTTTTTTCATACGGTACATTAATTTATATTGCCGCAAAAATACGAAAAATCGCAATGTATTAAAACAACCTTTTCCATTATGATTTTCAGTTTCTTAAATTCTTATTTGTATAAGCAATCTTCACACAAAATTTGTATCTTTGCCCACTCTTTAGCGAGAAATATATTTTATTAACATTCAATACATTAAATACTATGCCTCAAATTTCTAAAAAGGGACAGACTATGCCCTCCTCACCGATTCGTAAATTGGTGCCTTTCTCCGATGCAGCTAAGTCTCGCGGAATTCATGTTTATCACTTGAACATCGGCCAGCCTGATATCGAGACCCCTAAGGGTGCCCGTGATGCTGTCAAGAATGCTGATGTGCCTGTTATCGCGTATACCCACTCCGCCGGTAACCTCAGTTACCGTAAGAAACTAGTGGAATACTACCACAGTGTGGGTATTGAGCTTACACCTGACGAGATTTTGATTACGACGGGTGGTAGCGAAGGTCTGCTTTTCGCTTTCAACAGCTGTATGGATCCGGGCGACGAGATTATCATCCCCGAGCCGTTCTACGCCAACTACAACGGTTTTGCCGTGACATGCGGTGTGGTGGTGAAACCCATCGTTTCCACCATTGACAATGGTTTTGCATTGCCTTCCATTGAGGAGTTTGAGAAGCTCATCACCCCGAAGACCAAGGCTATCATGGTGTGCAACCCCAACAACCCCACTGGTTACCTCTACACAGAGGAGGAAATCCGTCAGTTAGGTGCGATTGCCAAGAAGCATGACCTTTTCCTGTTCGCCGATGAGGTCTATCGTGAGTTCTGCTATGACGGAGTGAAACATTTCTCTGTGATGCAACTGGAAGGTCTGGAGCAGAATGTCGTTCTGCTGGACTCCGTCTCCAAACGATACAGTGCATGTGGCGTGCGTACGGGTGCGCTCATCACGCACAACAAGGATGTCTATAACACGGCCATGAAGTTCGCCCAGGCCCGTCTGTCGCCGCCAACCTACGGTCAGATTCTCGGCGAGGCTGCCGTGGACACTCCGAAGGAGTATTTTGATGCAGTCATCACCGACTATGTGGCCCGCCGCAACACCGTGGTCAACGGCGTGAACGCCATCCCCGGCTGCTTTGTGCCTATGCCGAAGGGCGCGTTCTACTGTGTGGCCCGCCTCCCCATCGACAACTCCGACCGCTTCTGCCAGTGGATGCTGGAAGAGTTCAACTACAACGGAGAAACAACGATGATGGCTCCGGCTACCGGCTTCTATTCCACTAAGGGCAAAGGAACCAACGAGGTTCGTATCAGCTACTGTCTCAAGGTGGAAGACCTGAAAAAGGCTGTGAAATGTCTGGAAGAGGCCCTCAAGGTTTATCCGGGAAAAACGAATTAAGCTCATAGTTCAGAATTCAAAGTTCAGAGTTCAGAGTTGGAGAATTATTCCGGGCTTTGAACTTTGAATTCTTCAATTTTCTGTTTCTATGAAAAGATTCATCCTATTGCTGTTCATCGGTTTGTGCTTGCTGCCGGCGGGTTTGCGGGCACAGTCGCATATTCGCACAGACTACAAGGACAAGAACTATGTGGACACCTCTGCCACTATGGTGTGGGCTGGGGTTAATTTGGCAGGGCATTTGCCGATGGGCTACCTGAAAGAGTGGTTCAAGCCCAACTTGTCTGTAGGCGCGAATGTGCTCTACAAATCACAGAGCAACTGGACGCTGGATGCCGCGTTCAGCTACATGTTCGGAGCCAATATCCGCGACACCAGTTATGCCTTTTTAGGTGACTTGGCCAACGATGACGGCATTGTGATGGATGGCAACGGATTGAAAGCCACGCTTTATTTGGAAGGCCGTTATTGGATGTTCGGCTTGGGCGTGGGCAAAATAATACCCGTTGACCGTTGGAAGAATTCCGGTATCTGGCTGCGCTTCGGAGCAGGGTATTTTGGCCATAAGATCCGTATCAACGACTACGACCATCAGGTTCCTCAGCTGGACGGCAATTACCTGAAAGGATATGACCACCTCTCCGGCGGCTTCGCCATGACCCAGTTTGTGGGATATCTTTTCAATCAGAAAAACAGAATCCTCAACTTCTACGGAGGCATTGAGTTTTATGAATGCTGGACCAAACCGACGCGCAACTACATCTTCTATGAAGGCCCTACCGCTGGCATGAAGAGCCGCTTCAGCGGCCTTGTCAGCCTGAAGATAGGCTGGAATATTCCCTTGTACGAGAAAAAATCCGTCACCACTTTTTATTACCGGTAATCATGCTGATACTCTTATCCATTGGCATCATTTTATACACTGTCGGCATCTGCATTGCCGCTGTCTTCAACAAGAAAGCGCGATTGTGGGTGAAAGGCAGACTGGGACAGTTCGACAAACTCGCGGAGACTTTCAAGGGCGACGAGCATCCGGTATGGATCCACAGCGCGTCGATGGGGGAGTACGAACAGGCCCGTCCGCTGATAGAAAAAATCAAGCGGGAGCATCCTGATGTCAAGGTACTGGTGACTTTCTACTCACCGTCAGGGTATGAGATTCGCAAGAATGACACACTGCCGGATTACGTTTTTTATTTGCCCTCTGATACGAAACGTCATGCCCAACGATTTTTGCAGATTGTCCAGCCTCGTCTGGCTATTTTCATCAAGTATGAGTTTTGGTACAACTATATGAGCCAACTCGATGAGAGGGGCATTCCATTTTACTACGTCTGTGCCATTTTCCGCCCCAACCAGTATTTCTTCAAGCCCGTTGGTAAGTGGTTTACCAAGCAGTTGAAGAAAACGTCCGCATTCTTTGTGCAGAACAAAGAATCGGAGGAATTGCTCCGGAGCATTGGCATACAGCAGGTGGAAGTTTGCGGAGACACGCGCTTTGACAGGGTATGTGCCATTGCCACGCAGCCTTACACGCTGGATTTTGTGGAGCGTTTCAAACAGGACCACAAACTCATTGTGGCGGGCAGCACGTGGGGCCCCGACGAGAGTCTCCTGGCGCAGCTGATCCCGAATTTGCAGGGCTATAAACTGATAGTCGCCCCTCATGAAATCAGTCGCAAAGCTGATGTGGAGAATACGTTCCGGAATTTCAGGACTGTGAAGTTTTCAGAAGCCACAGACGAAATGCTGGAAATTGCTGATGTGCTCATCGTGGATACCATCGGTATGTTAAGTAAGATTTACAAATACAGTGACATCTCCTATGTCGGCGGTGCTTTCAAAACGGGTCTGCACAACATCCTGGAGCCTGCCGTATTCGGTGTGCCGTTGTTCTTCGGACCGAAGTACGACCATTTCAACGAGGCGGTCATGCTGGTGGAACGCAAAGGGGCGTTTTCCATCCGTTCATCTGAGGAGATGTACAACATTCTTCACCATTTTGAGGAGGATCCCGAGAACTACAAAACAACCTGTGACATCTGCCGCCAGTATGTGGTAGAAAATATCGGGGCCTGCGACCGCATATATAACCGAATATTTCTAACATAAATCATATTGTAAAGGCGCGCGGCCGTGCGCCTCAACCCTAAAAACTTAAAAACATGAAAAAATCAATCGTTACCGTTATTATTGTAGTAGGTATTATTTTGGTCTTGTTGGCCATGATGATCACACCGTATAACACGATGGTCAAGAAAGACGAAGCTTGCACTGGCGCATGGGCCAATGTGGAGAGCGCTTATCAGCGTCGTCTGGACTTGATTCCGAACTTGGTGAAAACCGTGCAGGGTGCTGCCGATTATGAGAAAGGTACGCTGGAGGCAGTCGTAAACGCCCGCTCCAAGGCTTCTTCGGTGCAAGTGGATGCCAACAATCTGAATGAGAACTCCATTGCCCAGTTCCAGAAAGCGCAGGACGAGTTGACTTCCGCTTTGAGCCGCCTCATGGTGGTGGTGGAACGCTATCCCGAACTGAAGGCCAACCAGAACTTCCTGGAGTTGCAGGCTCAGTTGGAAGGCACGGAGAACCGCATCGCTGTGGAACGCAACAAGTTCAATGAGGTGGTGAAAGATTACAACACCTACATCCGCAAGTTCCCCAACAACATCATTGCCGGCATGTTCAACTTTGACAAGAAAGGCTATTTCCAAGCCACTGCTGGCGCGGAGAATGCTCCTTCCGTGGATTTCAACTTCGACTAATAGATGAAACGACTTGCGCTGTGTCTGTTCCTGTTGGGCGTGATGGCCGTTGGCTTTGCCAAAGCCACCATCCCCCCCGCACCCAATCCGCCGAGATTGGTCAATGACTTTTCCGGCGTGTTGACCAGTGCAGAGGTGGAAGACATGGAACACCGTCTGGTGGCATTCAACGACAGCACCACCAATGTGATATGCGTGGTCACCGTGGATGATCTCGGCACCTACTCGGCGGCACAATTCGCTTACGAGATCGGCGACCAATGGGGCGTGCGTTCCAAGGATAAGCGCAACGGCGTGGTTATTCTCATCAAGCCGCGCAACGAGAACGGCGGCGGTGATGTCTATATCTCCGTTGGCTACGACCTGGAAGGGGCCATCCCTGATGCCATCGCCAAGCGCATCATTGAACGGAAGATGGTTCCCGAACTCAAGGAGGGACGCTATGGAGCGGCAATTGACTCTGCGTTGGCTTACATCCTGCCTCTTGCAGCAGGTGAAATTTCCGCCCGCGATCTGGAGGATGACGAATCGGACGGTTTTATTGCACTTCTGATTTTCTTCATTATCGTCATAGTTATTGTGCTCATCCTTTTTAGCAAAAAGAACAATACCCCTCATCGGTCTGATCCGTACAGCGGGAATGCCGACCGTGGTTTCTTCGGTCCGTACTATACAGGAGGCTACAGTGGTGGCTTCGGCGGAGGCTTTGGTGGTGGAAGCAGTGGAGGGTTCGGAGGCTTTGGCGGAAGCGGTGGTTTCGGAGGCGGTGGCGCCGGCGGACGGTTCTGATTTGATTTCGCAATATGGGTAGAGACGCAAAATTTTGCGTCTCTACCATAATTAAAAACAAATATTATGGAAAATAACACACGTGGGTTTACTTCCAACATAGGTGCCATTCTGGCTGCAGCCGGTGGCGCGGTAGGATTGGGTAACATCTGGCGTTTTCCCTATATGTTAGGGCAGAACGGCGGTGGTGCCTTCTTGCTGGTTTACGTTTTCTTCGTCATCCTGATCGGCGTGCCGCTGATGATGACTGAGTTCATCATTGGCCGCCGTGCGCAAAGCAATGTGGTGGGCGCCTACAAAAAACTCTGTCATGGCAGAAAAGGCTGGATTACACTGGGCGTGTTTGGCATCGTGGCAGCATTCCTCATCTACGCTTTCTATAGCGTGGTGGCCGGCTGGACGCTTAACTATATCGTCATGGCCTGTGGCGGGAAACTGGCAGGCAAGAATCCTGCTGAAATCACCCAATTGTTTCAGAATTTCACACAAGGGTCCTTCTGGCCGCTGTTATATCAAGGATTGTTCCTTGCGCTTACGGGCACCGTCATCGTGATGGGCGTGCAGAAGGGCATTGAGAAGGTTTCCAAGATTCTGATGCCCATTCTCTTTATCTTGCTGCTCCTCATGTGCGTGCGATCGCTTACACTGGGAGCAGGATCCAAGGAGGGACTCGCATTTCTGCTGAAGCCCGATTTCAGCAAGCTGAATGGCTCGTGTATCCTTTCCGCGCTGGGACAATCGTTCTTCTCCCTCAGTATTGGCATGGGAGCCATGGTGACGTATGGTTCTTATATCCGCAAGGAGGACAAACTGTTCAATACCAGCCTTTGGATTGCCGGTTGCGACTCTTTGGTGGCCATTTTGGCCGGCATCGTCATATTCCCGGCGGTGTTTGCATTTGGCATGAACCCTGCCAGTGGTCCGGAACTGGTTTATATCGTGCTGTCCAACGTGTTCAACAGTATGCCGGCGGGCACGCTGTTCGCCATCATCTTCTTTGTGCTGTTAGGCATCGCGGCCCTCACTTCCACCATCTCCCTGCTTGAGATTCTGGTGGCCTTCGCTGTGGAGGAGTTGCATTGGAAACGGAGCACGGCATCGCTGGTCAGCACCCTCGTGGTGTTTATCATCGGCGCATTCTGCACCCTTTCCTTCGGCCCGCTGAAGGAAGCAACGGTTTTTGGCAAAACCATCTTCGATCTGTTTGACTTGATTACGGCCTCTTACCTGATGCCTATTGGCGCGTTGCTGATGACTATCTTCTTGGGCTGGTTCTTCCCGAAAGTGGAAGTGAAAGACGAGCTTTCTAACGGTGGAACCCTCAAGGTCAAAGCTTTCGGCCTCTACTATTTTGTCCTTCGCTTTGTGGCACCGTTGGCGTTGCTGATTATTATCATTTCTGGGATAATAGGATAAAAGGGGTGAAGGAGGTGCATGAGGTGAAAAAGCTGCTTCTCGGTTTAGTCTTCGTGTTCCCTATGTTGTTGTGGGGTCAGGGGACGATTACCTTCTCGAAGCCGGGCGGACGTTATGAACACACCTTTTTCCTGAATCTTCACTGTGATAATCCATCATACCATATCCATTACACCACAAACGGAGGTACACCAACGGTGTCCTCACCCCGTTACGATGCCCCTGTTTTGTTGAAGGCCAGCCATCAGTCCTCATCCTGCATCTATAAGATCCAGCAAGGACCGTATGCAGACTTTTACATTCCCGACACTATCATCAAGGCTATTGTGATTCGTGCGGCGGCTTTTGATGCCGCGGGCACGCGCATGAGCCCTGTGGTTACGCAGACCTATTTTATCCATGATTTAGGTTGCGCACTTCCCAACCTGCCTGTGGTATCCATTTGCGCCGATTCGCTGGCCCTGTTTGATTACCTGACAGGGATATTAGTGCCCGGAGTTTACTTTAACCCGAATGACGTGGACTGGTCCGGCAATTACCACATGACAGGTCGAGAGTGGGAACGCAATTGCAATGTGGAGTACTACGAGCCTGACAATACAGGATTCAACCAGCGGGCAGGCCTTCGTACGCACGGGGCCAAGTCCAGAAAAGAGGTGCAGAAGG